>Ga0208130_1000550_pt1 | contig 19398 bp, 20 predicted proteins | sample ETNtaG_31_FD_185771 | JGI IMG/M metagenome (GOLD analysis project Ga0208130, IMG submission 185771) | Marine microbial and viral communities from oxygen minimum zone, Eastern Pacific Ocean - ETNP201310SV78 (SPAdes) (version 2) | ecosystem: Environmental > Aquatic > Marine > Oceanic ...
TGATTCTGTTTTACCATCTACAATAACAATTGCATTTGGAAGCTTTTTCATATCCTTAATACCTCTATGCTGATCAGATAGTTTAATCTTTTCTCTGTTCAACATTAAAAGTTCTTTTTTGGTTAAATCTTCAAAGATTGCAGAACCTTCTTTCTCTAAAGAATGCAATCTCTTAATACTTTTTTTAATCGTAGAAAAATTAGTGAGAGTTCCACCAAGCCATCTTTCTACAACGTAGAACATTCCACATCTATCAGCCTCTTGTTGGATAACATCTTTTGCATGTTTTTTAGTGCCTACAAAAAGAATTTCTCCATTTCTTTGAACAATATTTGAAATGAAATTTAAAGCTTTGTCTAAACCTTCAAGCGTATCATCTAAATTAATGATATCAATACCATTCTTTTGTGATACTACGAAATCTTTAAAATTTGGATCTGTTTTACTACTAACATGTCCAAAATGAGCGCCTGAATTGAGTAAATCTTCTTTTGTAATTTTTTGCATACTTTTATCTTTTTGAGAATTGGAACTTCTTTCTAGCTCCTGGTTGACCATATTTTTTTCTTTCAACTTCTCTAGCATCTCTGGTTAACAAACCATGTGATTTAAGTTGAGATCTGAATTCTTCATCTATTTTTAATAATGCCCTAGCAATACCTAATTGAATTGCTCCAGCTTGACCAGTTTTACCACCACCTTGAACATTGATTTTAATGTCATATTTCCCTTTTAAATTTAAAACTTCAAGGGGCTTTACTGCATGAATTACCAATGACTCTCTTTTTAAATAAGAATTAATATCATCTGAAACGTTATTAATAGAAAACTTTCCTTTTCCATCTGAAAGATAAACTCTAGCAGTTGAATTCTTTCTTCTTCCAACGCCATTAAAATATTCTTTATTCATTAATTAGAGCTCCATTCTTTAGGTTGCTGTGCTTCGTGACCGTGATTAGTATCTTTATAGATTCTAATATGCTTAGATATTTCTCTTCCAAGTTTGTTTTTAGGAAGCATACCTTTTACAGCATTAAGAACTACCTTATCAGAATCATTTTTCATTAGCTCGCTGAAACTAGCATATTTAACACCGCCAGGATATCCTGAATGTCTAAAATATTTTTTAGTTTCAGATTTGTTTCCAGTAACTCTTATCTTATCGGCATTAACAATAATAACTGCATCTCCCATGTAAATATTTGGAGAATAATCAGGACGATGTTTTCCTCTAAGAACTTGAGCTACTTCAGATGCAAATCTTCCAAGCACCTGATTAGATGCGTCAAAAAGCCACCATTGCTGGTTGACATCTTTTGCTGATATAGTTTTTGTTGTCTTTTTCATAATTCTATAAAAATGCCCCAAAACTTAATCGATGTGTTCTCATTAGTCAATGATTAATAAAAGAGATTTTATATTGAGAAAAATTGGTTTTTTGAAACAACATATTTTACTCTTCCAATTAGTTCTTTTCCTAAATATGGAGAGTTAGATGATTTTGATAAAATATGTTCATTGGTAAATATCCATTTTTCATTCGGATCAAAAATAGTGATTTGTGCTTTACATCCGATAGAAAATAAATCTTGTTCTAAGTTCATTACTTTTCTAGGATTTACAGTAAGCTTTTCAATTAGAGATTTTAAACTCATTCCATTTTGTTTTACCAAAACTTTGTTTACAGCACCAAAACAGGACTCTAGTCCAATCATGCCAAATTCAGCATCATTAAAAGTGGTTTCTTTATCTTCGATAGTATGAGGCGCATGGTCTGTAGCGATACAATCGATAAGGCCTGATTTAATACCCTCAATTAATGCTTTTCTGTCATCTTTTCCTCTTACAGGAGGAGCAACTTTTAAACTTGTATCAAACGCATTAACATCTTCATCGATAAAAAATAAATGATGTGGAGACACTTCTGAAGTGATAAGTGAATTTTTCTTTTTAAATTGCTTCAATAAATCGACAGTTTGTTTTGTTGAAATATGTAATAAATGAAGTTTTGAGCTTAATGATTGAGCTAATAATAAATCTCTGTAAACCATTACAGCTTCAGCTAAACTAGTGTTACCTTTTAGACCTAAATTATTCGATGTTGCAGAAGCATTCATAACTCCATTGTTTCTAAGGAAAATATCCTCAGCATGATTCATAACTGGAACATCAAGCATTTTAGCATATGTTAAAGCTAATTTCATAAATTGCGCATTTTGTATTGGCATACCATCATCACTAAAAGCAATGGCACCATTTTTCTGCATCAATAGCATTTCTGTTAAGTCTTCTCCCTTTAAGCCTTTTGAAACAGCACCAATAGGGAAAATATCAATTGGAAGCTTTGAACTTTTGCTAACTACATAATGAATATGTTCAGGAGAATCAATAATAGGGTCTGTATTAGCCATAGTACAAACTTGAGTAAATCCTCCGCCAATAGCTGCAAAAGATCCTGATTCTAAAGTTTCCTTATCTTCCCTTCCTGGTTCTCTGAAATGAGCATGAATATCACAAAAACCATGAGTAATAACTAGACCTTTACAATCTACAACTTGATAATCTTTTCCTCTTGATGAAATAGAATCGCTTATCTTTGAAATTTTTCCATTTTCAACAAGAATATCGCCATTAAATGTTTTTTTGGTAAATGGATCAATTATTCTTCCAGATTTAAATAAAAGTTTCTTTGTACTCTTACTTTCTATCATATCTCCATATCTCCTTCACCTAAAAGTAAATAAAGAATTGACATTCTCGATGCAACTCCATTTAACACTTGATCAAGAATGACAGCATTATCTGAATCAGCCACTTTACTATCAATTTCTACACCTCGATTCATTGGTCCCGGGTGCATAATAACTATATCTTTTTTCAATTTACTTATTCTCTCGAAAGTAAGACCAAATTCGCTATGATATTCTCTTTTTGATGGAATCCTTCCTAAATGCATCCTTTCTAACTGAATACGTAAAGCTATAACTGCATCACACCAATTGAGAACTTCATCTAAATTGTATGTAATATTTATTCCAAGTTTTTTTGCATCGCTTGGCAATAAAGTACTTGGACCACAAACTACAACCTCTGCTCCAAGTTTTTTCAATGCAAAAATGTCGCTTCTAGCTACCCTACTATTTAAAATATCACCGATGATTCCAACTTTAAGACCTTTAATTTTTCCAAATTTCTCTTTAAGTGTTACCATATCAAGAATGGCTTGAGTAGGATGTTCGTGAGAACCATCTCCAGCATTAATTACTGCTCCATCAATGTATTCTGTCAATTTTAATGCAGACCCTGGATGTCCATGCCTTATTACTGCACCATCAATTTTCATGGATTCAATATTTTGTACAGTATCTTTCAATGTTTCACCCTTTTTAACACTGCTTGTTGAAGCAGAAAAATTAATACTATCAGCACCTAATCTTTTTTCAGCCAATGAAAAACTAATTTTAGTTCTAGTAGAATTTTCAAAAAACATGTTTACAACAGTTTTTCCTTTAAGAAGAATAGCTTTTCTGCTTTCTGTCTGAAGTATGTCTTTGAACTTAAATGAAGTATCGATTATTTTATTCAAATCAGAAACTGGAAAATGTTCTAGACCGATAAGATGTTTGCTTTTAAGCATTTAATTCTCCAATTGTTTGCGAAAATTAGTTTATTTGAATCAATTTATCAACTATATCATTTTTAGAAATCTCATGTAAATCAAATGAAATATCATAGGCATTTACATTAAACCATTTTTTTTGTCTTTTTGCATATTGTCTTGTTCTCACAAAAATATTTTCAATGGCTTCATTAATTGAGATTTCTTTGTTTAAAAAAGAAGAAATTTCTTTAAACCCTATATAATCAATATGAGAAATATTTATTTTGCGTTGAATTATTTCTTCAACCTCATCAATCATACCATCATCAATCATACATTTAATTCTTTTTAAAATTCTAGGATGTAACAAATCATTATGCATTTTTAAATAAACAAAATAGAAATCATTAGCATATCTGCTATTTTTAGATGAAGCATCAAAATTTTCTGACATTGGCTTTCCAGTTGTTTCAAAGACTTCAAGAGCTCTTATTAATCTTTTTTTATTATTTATATGAACTTTATTTGAGTAATCAGGATCTATTTTTTGAAGTGACCTAAATAATTTTTCTTTATCAATTTCATATTCTTTTTCAAGCCTGCTTCTTATATCTTCATTTGTATGACTACCTTCAAATATTCCATCTTTCAAAGATTTAAAATATAGACCAGTACCGCCACAAAGAATTGGGGATTTATTTTTTTGAATAATCTTATCAATTTTATTATCAATTAATTCTACGTATTCTCCGGCAGATATTTTCTCATTAAGCTTCCTAAATCCTATAAGATGATGCGGTACTTCGTTTAATTGACTGGAGTCTGGTTGAGCAGTACCTATTGGAATTCCATTATAAATTTGCCTTGAATCTACACCTATAATTTCACCATCAATTTTTTTGGCTAATTCAATTGCTAAACTAGATTTTCCAATTCCAGTAGGACCAAAAATTGAAAAGATTTTTTTCAATTATGCACCTGTTAATAAATAAAAAATAATAGATACAGGAGTTAAAATTATTGTTGATAAAATAGGAATTCCTATCAAATTTAAAATAATTAATCCAATTAAAATTCTTGGTCCATAAATCTCAATATTATAAAGTGTTCTTGGGTTTCTAACTAATAATGGAAGAATTCTTGAACCATCAAGAGGATTTAAAGGTATCAAATTAAAAATAGCTAATACAATATTAATTTGAATAAATATTTCTAGAGGGAAAATAACCTCTTCACTAAACTGAAAGTAGAAATTTAGCCGATATATAATTGATGCTAAACAGGCAAGAAACATGTTTGATGCAGGTCCAGCCATTGCAATCATCATCATATCAGATCTGGGATTTTTTAAATTTTGCATAACAACTGGAACGGGTTTTGCCCATCCAAAACCTAAAAAATAAAGAGCAAAAGTTCCGAAAGGATCTAAATGGTTAAAAGGGTTCAAGTTCATGCGATTTTGGTAATATGAAGTGTAGTCACCAAGAAGATATGCTACTCTTGCGTGAGCGTATTCGTGAAAAGTTAGTGCAAATAATATTGTAGGCACTAAAATCAATTGTATTTCTAATGGTAAACTTGCTATTCCCATGCGTTAAAGATAATTAATTCTTTTTTTTATCAAAAGCTTTCATGTATTCACTATCAATAAACTCCTTTGATAGATGAACATATATTTCAGTCGTTGAAATATCAGAATGACCAAGCAATTTCTGAATTTCAATTAAATTAGCACCTCCATCAACAAGATGTGTAGCAAAAGAATGTCTAAAAGTGTGAGGAGAAACAGTTTTTGTGATGCCAGCTGCATTAACATACTTTTTGATGGATTGCCATATGGCCGCCCTGGTTAATCTTTTACCATTATTACTTAGAAAAACAAATTTTTGCTCCGATGACTTCCTATTCGACAGTATTTGTCTAGATTGATATAAATATTTCTCCAACCATTCCTTAGCATAAAATGTTAAAGGAATTATTCTCTCTTTATTTCCTTTACCAAAAAAACGGATTACATTAGCATCAAACTGTATATTATTTATTTTAAGTTCGCACAATTCACTAACTCTTAAACCGCAAGAATAAAGCAATTCGATAATACATCTATCTCTTAAACCTAAGAGCTCATTATCAGTATTCTCTGATTGTTTAAATATTCTTTTAATCTCTTCAATAGATAATACTGTTGGCAATTTCTTTGATAATTTTGGTGTATAAATGCCATTAAGTGGATTTTTTTTAATTATTTTTCTATCAATTAAATAAGAAAAATATGAAGATAGGGAAGAATATTTTCTTTTAATTGATGTTGGAGAAATTTTACTTCGGTTTAAGTATTTGAAATATTTTTGTATTATTTCAGTTTCATTTACAATCTGTTTGAATGAAATTTTTCTTTTGACTAAATATTTTTCAAAAGATTTGATATCAGATAAATAAGAATCTATTGTATTTGAGGAATGATTTTTTTCAATTTTTAAAACTTGAACGTAGTGCTCTAAGTTTTTAAGCATGATCAACCAATCATTTCAATATAGGATTTGGAATCAAGTAATGAGTCTGTACCGCTGTCAGCTGATAATTCAATTTTAACCATCCATCCGCTATCATATGGACTAGAGTTAACATTTTCAGGATCATCATTCAATGCCTCATTGACTTCAACTATTTTTCCGGATACTGGCATAAATAAGTCTGATACTGTTTTGACCGCTTCAATTGTTCCAAAAACATCTCCTTCATTGAATGATTCATCAACATCTGGAAATTCTAAAAATATTATGTCTCCAAGCTCACCTTGTGCAAAATCAGTAATACCAACTGTAGCTATATTATTTTCAATTTTAACCCATTCATGTTCTGAAGTGTACATTAAGTTATCAGGATGATTCATTATCTTTTTCCTTTATATTTTTTAAAAATTTACCTAAAAAATTTATATCAAAATTTCCATTATTAAAGTCTTTATTTTCAAAAATCATTTCTAAAAGTGGTAAAGTTGTTTTAGGGCCTTCAATAAAAGTTTCTTGGAGTGACCTCTTCATTCTAATTAATGCTTTTTCCCTCGACGATGAATGAACAATCAACTTTCCTAACATTGAATCATAATTTGTTGGAATTTGATAACCAGCATAAATAAATGAATCAATTCTTACTCCAATTCCTCCAGCAAAGTTAAGTGAGTCAATCTTCTTTGGTGAAGGTATAAAATCATTAAATGGATCTTCAGCATTAATTCTACATTCTATAGCATGACCGCTCATTGATATATCTTCCTGCTTCATTGATAGTTCAATACCTGCATAAGTTCTTATCTGTTCTTTAACAAGATCAATCATACATACCATTTCTGTCACGGTATGCTCTACCTGAATTCTTGTATTCATTTCAATAAAATAAAAGTTCTTATCATCATCAACCAAATACTCAATTGTACCAGCTCCTACATAGTTAACTTTTTTTGCAAGCTGTAAGGATTTTGATGTTAGCTCATCTCTTAAATTATCATCCACAAATAGAGAAGGTGATTCTTCAATCAATTTTTGATTACTTCGTTGAATAGAACATTCTCTTTCTCCTAAATGAAGATGATTTCCAAATTTATCTGATAAAATTTGGACCTCAATATGACGGCCATTTTCAACAAATTTTTCAACATAGATTTCTGAATTATTAAATGCCATTCCTGCTTCATTTTGAATGATATTAAAACCTTTTTCAGCTTCATTTGCATTCTTAATAACTCTCATTCCTTTACCGCCACCTCCTGCTACAGCTTTTAACATTACAGGATATCCAATTTGTTCAGCAATTTCTAAAAATTCTTCAACTGAGGATAAAGTATTACTTCCAGGAATGATGGGAACTCCAGCATCTTTGGCAGAATTTCTTGCATTCACTTTGTCACCCATTAAATCAATGATTTCTGCATCTGGACCAATGAATGTAAATCCATTTTCTTTACAAATTTTACTAAACTTTGCATTCTCAGCCAGGAAGCCGTAACCGGGATGAATTGCATCAGCATTTGTAATTTCTCCTGCAGCAATAATTCTAGGTATATTAAGATAACTTTCTACCGCAGGACCTTCTCCAATACAAATAGCTTCGTCAGCGAATTTAACATGTAATGAATTTTTATCTGCTTTTGAATATACTGCAACAGTTTTGATGCCCATCTCATTACATGCTCGAATGATTCTAATAGCAATTTCACCCCTATTAGCAATAAGAATTTTTTTGAACATTGTTACTTAGATGGTTTTAATTTAAATAATACCTGATCAAATTCAACAGGACTTGAATTATCAACTAAAATTTCTTCAATAACACCAGATTCTTCGGCCTGAATTTCATTCATAATCTTCATAGCCTCAACAATACAGATGGTATCTCCAGCATTTACATTATCACCAATATTAACAAATGATGCTGATTCAGGATCTGGTGCTGAATAAAATGTCCCTGGCATTGGAGATTTTATTTCGACTAGTTTTGTTTCAGGTATGTCGTTAGAAGCCTCTGAGCTTTGATTAACAGGCTGTTCTTTAACTAAATTTGGAATATTTTGATTATCGGATGATAATTGTGTTGAATCAACATTTAAAACAGGAGGCTTTTTGGTTACCTTAATTTTTTTGAACCAAAATCTTACTTCAATTTCATTTACATCGCTATTTTCTAGCATGTAAATAATTTCTTTTATCTTATCTTTCCACATTTAACTATTCTTTTACTCTTTCCGAATAAGAACCATCTTTAGTATCAATTTTTACTAAGTCACCTTCATTTATGAACAATGGAACTTGAACCTCAAGACCAGTTTCTAAAATAGCTGGCTTTAACGCATTAGTTGCGGTATTTCCTTTATGTCCTGGATCAGTCTGTGTTACTTTGAGTACTGTTTTTGCAGGTAAGAGTAAACTAATAATTTCATCACCATCAAAAGAAATTTCAATATTATCACCTTCTTTAATATAGAAATAACTATTATCCATTAGCAGCTTATCAACTTGAACCTGATCATAAGTATTATTATCCATAAAAATGAAACTGTCTCCATCCTTATACAAGTACTGAAATTTTCTAGATGTAACTCTAATAAATTCGATTTTAGCTCCTGAATTAAAAGTGTGATCAATAATTTTTCCAGATTGAATATCTTTAAGCTTGGTTCTTACAAATGCTGGCCCTTTGCCAGGTTTTACATGTTGGAATTCTACAATTTTCATTCGAGCATTTTTAAAATTGATTACTGCTCCATTTCTAATATCAGCTGTTGTACTCATGAGTGTAAATTAAATGAATTAATTGCTTTATAGAAGTTTTCTTATAACTTTTTTTAATAATTGTAAAATATCTTCTTTTTCACTTTTATTTGGGTTTTTTTTAGCAAACTTTACTTGATCAATTTCATCCAACAAATAGTTTAAATCTTTGTCTTTAAAAAATTCTTTGAGTTCTGCTGAAGTCATTTCAAATGATATGATATAAAAATTATTTTGAAAATATTTTCTCAAAACTTCAGAAATTTTTACAAAAAATTCAGTAGCATCACTGTTCAAGTCAATTTTTTCAACATCTTTTAATGCTTTTGATTTTGGATTAAAATTAAAAAACTTTCTTTTGGAAATTTTTTCTTTATCTCTAGTTCTTATCAAATAAAAAGTATATAAGATTAATAGGGATAAAATCAAAAATGCAAAAAGTCTCAACCTTTCAATTGGAAATTGAATCTCTTTCAAAGGCTTATCAGCTATAACTGTTGTCATTGTAGTATCTAAAACGGATGAAATGTAAACAAAAGATGAATCAGTCTTCAAGGTAGAAGCTTCTGAAGAATCGGGAAAACTTACAAAAGCATATAATGGGGGTATAGCTACTGAACCGGTATCCCAGAACGTAATTTGATAATTCAGTAAAATTGAATTTTTTAAAGTATCAATATTTGACTCTTTAATAAATACTTTTGAAGAATCTGATAACCAAGCTGATGAATCTTCCCACGCTACAGAGTCTAATGTAAATAATTCTCCTAAGTCGTTAATTACTACCTTGTGATTTATTGGAAAACCAATTTGTGCTTTTTCAGGAATTGTCTCAAAAGATATATTTGGATTTTTTAAATCAGTATTACAAGCAGATAAAAATATCAAAAAAATTAGGATATAAATCTTCATTAGCTTCTTTTTGCTCTTGATCTAAAAAATTGCATAAGAAATTTTATGTAATCATCGTCCGTATTTATCTGAAGTAAATCAAAACCGATATTCTTACATTTCATTGAAAATTTATCAAGTTTCTCGTCTGAATTTTTTTGAAATTTATCTCTATTTTTTTTACTGGTTGTATCAATCCATGTATTTTCACCAGTCTCAGAATCGTGAATATTTATTAAGCCAACGTTTGGAAAATTACGCTCATATGAATCATAAATCTGTAATCCAACAACATCATGCTTAAAGTTTAAAAATTTTAACTCATTCCAAAAATTATCATCAATAAAATCTGAAATAAGAAAAATGACACTCTTTCTTTTAGATATTTTATTTGCAAAATCAATTGCAGTCTTTATCGACGTACGCTTGTTGCTATTTTCAAAATCATGATTTACAATATCTGTTATAAGTCTGAGAACATGTTTCTTGCCTTTTTTTGGTGGAATATATTTTTCAATTTTATCGCTAAACAAGGCAAGTCCAACTTTGTCATTATTTTTTATTGCCGAAAAACTTAACATAGCTGCAATCTCTACACCTAAATCAATTTTTAAATCCTTTTTTGAACCAAAAACACCGGAACTGCTTACGTCTATAAGAATTAAAACGGACAACTCTCGTTCTTCTTCAAAAATTTTAATGTGGGGCTTTCCAGTTCTTGCAGTTACATTCCAATCAATTGATCTTACATCATCACCCGGAACATATTCTCTCACTTCAGAAAAGGTCATACCTCTTCCTTTAAAATTTGAGTGGTAATCGCCGCCAAAGAAATCATTTACAACATTTTTTGTTCTTATTTCGATTTGACGAACTTTTTTGAGTATTTCTTTTGACATTACAAAACTAAGGGACTGGTACTTCTTGAAGCAATTGATCAACTATATCTTCAGAAGTGATTTCTTCTGCTTCAGCCTCATATGAAAGTAAAATTCTGTGTCTTAAAATATCCTTTGCGACATATTTTACGTCTTCAGGTATAACATATCCTCTTCCATCAATAAATGCTTTGGCTTTTGAAGCTAAAACTAAATTAATTGAAGCTCTTGGAGATGCACCAAAAGAAATTAAATCCGCTAATTTTGATAAATTAAACTGTTTAGGATCTCTAGTAGCAAAGACTATATTCAAAATATATTCTGAAATTTTAGAATCAATATATATATCATTTACAAGGTTTTGAGCTTCGAGAATTGTTTTCGCTTTCACTACTGATTTAATTTTTTTATCGTTTTGCGTGTTAGCTCTATTAATAATCTCTTTTTCTTCATCTATTGAAGGATAATCAACAATCACCTTCATCATAAATCTATCAACCTGAGCTTCAGGAAGTGGATAAGTACCTTCTTGTTCAATTGGATTCTGAGTGGCTAAAACTAAAAAAGGTTTCGCCAGTTTAAAAGTATCGTCACCAATAGTCACTTGCTTTTCCTGCATTGATTCCAACAAGGCACTTTGTACTTTTGACGGAGCACGATTAATTTCATCTGCTAAAATTATATTTGAAAAAATTGGACCTTTTTTAGTGTTGAACTCACCGGTCTTTTGATTATAAATGAGAGTCCCTAATAAATCTGAGGGCAACATATCAGGAGTAAACTGAATTCTCTTAAATTCTGCATTAATTAAATTAGCTACAGTGTTAATTGTTAAAGTTTTAGCAAGTCCAGGGACTCCTTCTAAAAGTATATGACCATTAGATATGATTGAAATAAGAATTTTATCAATTAGCTCATTTTGTCCAACAATGACCTCAGAGATGCTTTCTCTTAAAGATTCAACAAAAGTGGACTTTTGTTGGATTTTTGAGTTCAGTCTATCTAATTCATTTTTCTTCATCAATATTTCTTATTCTATGTTTAGTTTCAAATTCTGTATCTGCTAATGGAACTAAGAACCCATTACTTTTTTTAATTTTTAAAGAACCTTGTAAATCTAATACATTTTTACCAATTATTGAGACTGTTAAGTCAGTAACCCCATTTAAATTTAAATTTTCAAGTTTAGCAAAATATATATCATAACCATTAACGATTAAATTAAGTTCAGGTTTCTGAATTTCTTCAAAATTTAAAGTACCTCCTATTTGAAGATTAGGTTCTGTTTGCAGACCTAAACTTTTTTTAGGATTATACAATGTTCCAACTAAGTTAGCTTGACCAATATTATCATTTATGTTTAAATCTAAATTTAATCTTCTTATTGGCTCAGGCTTTAACTGAACAGGAAATGTTTTTAATCTCATTGTTGTATTTCTAATCTGAATTACACCGTTAAGCTTTTGAGAAATATCATCATTACTTGCATATTCATCTTCTAGTGTTAAATCAAAAGATATAGATTCCTTTTTATCTCCAATGCTTTCAACATCTTCAAAAAATTGAGCAATATAACTTACAGGAAAATTTTGAGATGACTTTAGCCGAAACTTGTACTTTTCTAATGAAGAATTATCAGAGTACTGATTAATATTTAGAAAAAAATCAAACTGGCCAATTTCAATATCACCATCAATTAAATTTCCGTCTTCAGCCTTTATCGTAACAGGAAAATATCTTTCACTTTTATTTATTTCTGTATCTTGATTTTCAATACTTGCAAGATCTAAAATTGGATTTTTTAACTTAATACTAACTGGATTAATCAAATTCAAGTCTGTATTATTATTTAAAATAATTTCAAATACAAATTGCAACGTTTTAGAAAAGTCTAAAGCGGTATTTAAAGTGATATTTTCTGAATTAATTAAAATTTTTCCAGATCGTTTAATAATTGCATTCTCAAGAGTAATATAAGTATCAATATTTTCTTCTCTTGCCTTGAAATAGATTGACGAATTCTTACTGAAGTCTAGTTCAAACCTATTTGTCAAACTACTTAAGGTTTGATTTGATTTATTTAAATTGAACTCAACACCGTCTGATAGATAAAAATAAAAAGCTATTATAACAATGATAGTGAAACTGATAAATGCAACAGAAACACTAGCAATCGTTTTTAGTATTTTTAAAACAGTGCTGTTCATAGTTGAAAAGCTAAGTAATTATAGATTAATAAAGAATCTAAAACTAGTCTTCAACTACTTCAAAATCAGCATCTTTAATCTTTTTATCATCTTTTGCTTCAGCACCGCCTGGTTCTGATTCTTGAACAGGAGGTTCTTGAGCACTAGCATTAGATGCATCATACATTGAAGAAGCTTTTGAACTCCAAACTGAATTTAAATTTTCCATTTCAGATTTTATATCATCAATGACGGAAGATTCATTTGCTTTTTTCAGCTTTTCTAGTGCATCATTCAGGTCATTTTTATCGTCGTCTGATAACTTATCATCTAAATCCTTCATTTGTTTTTCAGTTTGAAATACAAGTTGTTCAGCTTGATTCTTTGTATCAATCTCTTCTTTCTTAGCCTTATCTTCAGCTTCATGCTTTTTCGCGTCATTTACCATCTTTTCAATTTCTTGATCTGACAAGCCGCTTTGAGCTTCGATTCTAATACTTTGCTCTTTAGAAGTTGCTTTATCTACAGCTTTTACATTTAAAATTCCATCTGCATCCATATCAAAAGAAACTTCAATTTGAGGAGTTCCTCTAGGAGCAGGTGGAATACCATCTAAATGAAATCTTCCAAGGCTTTTGTTATCCTTTGCTAATGATCTTTCTCCTTGAACAACATGAATCTCAACCATAGGTTGATTATCAGCAGCAGTAGAGAAAATTTGAGATTTCTGAGTTGGAATAGTCGTATTTTTCTCAATTAATGGGGTTGCTACACCACCCATTGTTTCAATTCCCAATGTAAGCGGAGTAACATCTAGTAAAAGCACATCATCAACATCCCCTGCTAGAACTCCACCTTGGATTGCAGCTCCTAAAGCAACAACTTCGTCGGGATTAACACTCTGATTAGGTTCTTTGCCAAAAATTTCTTTTACTTTTTCCTGGATTGCAGGAATTCGAGTTGATCCTCCAACGAGTATGACTTCATTAATATCTGATGGTGATAGTTTTGCATCTTTTAAAGCTTGTTTACAAGGTGCTACCACTCTTTCAACTAAATCAGAAACCAATTGTTCAAAATTTGCTCTTGTTAAGGTCATATTTAAATGTTTAGGACCTGAAGAATCAGCAGTAATAAATGGAAGATTTATTTCTGTTTGTTTTGAAGATGATAATTCTTTTTTAGCATTCTCTGCTGACTCCTTCAATCTTTGTAAAGCCATAGGATCTTTTCTTAAATCAATGCCTTCATTTTTCTTGAACTCGTCAGCAAGCCAATCAACCACTTTTTGGTCAAAGTCATCTCCACCTAATCTTCCATCACCATTGCTTGCATTTACTTCAATACTTTGGCCTTCATCATTCAATATGTCAAGAATAGAAATATCAAATGTTCCACCACCAAGATCAAATACAGCAACTTTTTCATCTTTTTTCTTATCAAAACCATAAGCTAAAGAAGCTGCGGTTGGTTCATTGATAATTCTTTTAACATTTAGACCTGCAATTTTTCCAGCATCTTTTGTTGCTTTTCTTTGAGCATCATTAAAGTAAGCTGGGACCGTAATCACAGCATCAGAAACAGTAGTTCCTAGATATTGTTCAGCCATTTGTTTCATTTTTTGCAATACCATTGCACTAATTTCTTGAGGTTGATATTTCTTACCATTAGCCTCAACATTGATTTTTTTTCCATCAATAGACACTTCATATGGAACTTCTTCAATATCTTTTTTTATTTCAGCTGGGGTTCTACCCATAAATCTTTTAATTGAATAAATAGTATTCTTTGGATTAGTTACAGCTTGCCTTTTTGCCGGATCGCCAACAAGTCTTTCTTCTTTTGTAAAACCAATTACAGAAGGAGTGGTTCTACCACCTTCCGGACTTGTGATAACAGTTGGTTCTCCACCTTCCATTACAGCAACACAAGAGTTTGTTGTTCCTAAATCAATACCAATAATTTTACCCATTATTTTCTCCTTAAAATTAAATTATGCCTTTATAGTTGCAAAGATGATGCCAGAGAATAATTTATGACATAATTGACAAATTATATGCCATTAAGTCATACTAATGAACTAACTTAAGATAACCGTCAACTAATTGATATTTTTTGTGACCGATATTAAAAACATCCTCATCATGCGTTGCGATAATTATTGTGAGTTTTTTTTCAGTATTCAATTTTTGAAAAAGAGACATCATTTTTAATGCATTCTCCTTATCAAGATTTCCTGTTGGTTCATCTGCAATAATAATTGATGGATTATTAATAACAGCTCGCATCACTGCCACCCTTTGCTTTTCACCGCCTGACAAATCATTTGGGAATGAATTCATTCTATCTTTTAGATCGAAGTACTCAAAAAGCTCAATTAACTCATCTTTATCCCATTGTTCTTTGGCTATCATTTTTGGAAGACTGACATTCTCTTCTAATGTTAGTTCTGAAATTAGATTATGAAATTGGAATACAAAACCTATGCTCTTATTTCTTAGCTTATCAATATTGGTGTTTTCTTGAATACTAATTCCATTAATTAAAAGTTCTCCACTATCAGCATTGTCTAAGGTTCCAATAATACTTAATAATGTTGATTTTCCAGAACCTGAAGGGCCTTTTATAGTTATGATGCTTCCTTCGTCTATTTGAAGGTTAATATCTTTTAAAACGTGAAGCTTTCTACTTCCATCTGAAAAAGTTTTTGTTAGTTTTTTTATATCAACTATCATAATTGTTTATTAATTATTTTTACAGGACTCAAACTATTTATGAATCTCAAAGGAATATTTGTAAAAATCCCTATTAAAAAGACTGAACCCAATAAAAGTAGTGCAATATCAAAAATAAATATCTGCATTGGTAAAGTATCAACTAAATAAAACTCAGGAGATAATTTTATAAAGGATAATTTATTTTGTAGTAAAATTACTAATAAAGCAAAAAGAATGCCTCCACATAATGCAGAAAGACCGATTAAATAACTGTAAATGATAAATATTTTTTTAATATCATTTTTTTTCATACCAATAGATGAAAAAATTGCCAGATCCCTTATCTTATTTGATGAAATCTGCATGATTGATGAGGACAGATTAAATGATGCAATTAAAACAATTAATAATAAAGTAAAAAAAGTTATTTTCTTCTCTATTTCAGTTGCTTCAAAAAGCTGACGATTTCTATCTTCCCAAGATAAGAATGTTGTTGATGAATCTTTAATGCTTCCAATATCTCCATTTATCTCTGCAGAAAAATTTGCATTTTTGAAGATTTCTTTATTCACTCCAAATACTAGAAAATCATTAGCTCTTAAAATTCTATTTGAAAAAATATTTGCAACTTTGAACTCATAAATATCAGGAAGACTATAGGAATTAAGTTTAAAATCTTTAGATATTATTTGAATGCTATCTCCAATGTCAACGTTCAGTCGATTTGCAAGCAAATTACCAATTATCACCTCTTCTTTGGATAAAGCCTTGAAATTATTTTGCAGATCAAGTTCATAAAAATCATTCAAAGATTCATTAGATACAGATTTAAATTCAATTAGGTTCTGTTTATTATTAGATACAATTAGAAATTCATTTTCCTGAAAAATTGAATAATTTTCATTATCCATATTTAAATCTCTTAAAAAGCTAGTATTACTTATATCTTCAACCAAATAATCACCATAAATTTTTTTAGCTTCAGTTTGTAAAATTCCTTGAAAACCATTAAGCACAGAAACAGATAACACTATTGCAGCAGCGCCAATGAAAAGACCAATAAATGATATAAAATTAATTGTATTAGAGCGAAAATCATTTCTTGGAAACAAAAATCTTTTAGCAATTAATAAATAAATTTTCATTTGCTCCTCAACACATTCATTGGATTAAAGTAAGCAAATCTTTTTACAGATGAAGCGGATATAATAAAACTTAATATTACACTTATGATGATAATTAAAAGTGAATTACTGAAATTAAATTCCATAGGAAGGTAATCAACAAAGTAAATATTCTGCTCAATGCTTATTAATTTAAATTCATTCTGTAATTGAATAAGAACATAAGATAACAATATACCAATTATTGATCCAATCGATGCAAGAATCATTGATTGAAAAATAAATATCTTTGAAATTGATTTGTGTGATAATCCATAGATCTTAAGTATTGTGAAATCCATTTTCTTTTCATCAAATAAAATACTCAAAGAACTTAAAAGCCCAAAAAATGAAACTACTGCAATTAAACTAAAAATAAATAAAATTGGCCATTTTTGAGTATTTATCCATTCAAAAAGACTCGAATACTTATCGTATATAGTCATTTCATAAAATGGATAATCTATAATGTCATCACTTGGGTCTATACTTATCCATCCCGAAATATAATTTTCAACACCATAAAACTCTTGAAGATTTTCTAAAGAAGTAAAAATATTTCTCTCGTCAAATTCAGGTATACCAGAATTATAAATATGAGCTACCGTAAAGAAGTCATATCTATTTTGGTTAGAAAAATTTTCAAGCTTTTTGGGATTGAAAATAACTACCTGATCTCCAAGTTTAAGGTTAAGATTGACTGCTAATCTTTTTCCAACAACAATTGATTCATTTTTTATTTTATTAGTATCAAATGATTTGAATAGTCTAATTTTATTAAAATCGTTAATTGGATATGCATTTATAATAATGCTTTGGGAATCACTTTTTGATTTTAATAATGCTACCTTTTCTAAATAAGGTACTTTATCTAATATGAATGGTTGATCAAATTCGTTTTGAATGATTTCATCTTCAAATAAATGATTAATTGAACTATATCCATTCAAATTTGATAATTTTTTTGAAATTTCAGATTCGAAACCATCAATAGAACTCATAACAATGTTTAATGATGCAACACCCAATGAAAGACTAATTATGGTAACAAGGTTTGTAAGGCGAAAAACTAAACTACTATTTTTTGAAATAAATAATTTTTTAATTAAAAATAATACGAGCTTCATTTAAGGGATTTTAATGTAGGGAAAATTATGGCGTCTCTTATCCATCGAGTATCAATTAATAGCATAACTAATCTATCAATTCCAATACCTACTCCTGCTGTTGGAGGCATTCCAGTCTCAATCGCTTCAAGAAAGTTTTCATCAATTGGAAATGCTTCTTCATCTCCACCATCTTTCTTCCTTGATTGATCTTCAAATCTTTTTCTTTGATCAATTGGATCATTTAACTCTGAAAAACCATTTGCAAACTCCATTCCCGCAATAAATAATTCAAATCTTTCTGTGAAATCTTTATCTCCATCCCTATTCACTTTCGCTAACGGAGAAATTTCGACAGGATGATTGATTACATATGTTGGTTGAATTAGATTTGGTTCAACTTTTCTTCTCATGATTTCATCTATTAAAGTAGCTAAGCTATCCTTTTTGCTAACTTCAAGCTTTAAATCTTTACAAACTTTATAAACGGCTGAATGATCAGAGATATCAATATCATTTCCAGTGTGATCCTTAATTAATTCTCCCATAGTTTTTCGTGCAAACTTTTTGCTAAAATCAATTTTATGGCCATCCCATGATATTTTTTTCATATCAAGGTCCTTAACAACTTTTTTAAACATTTGTTCAACAAAATCCATCATAAAATTATAATCAGAATAAGCTTGATAAAATTCTAGCATGGTGAATTCAGGATTATGACTCCTATCTATGCCTTCGTTTCTAAAATCTTTAGAAAGTTCATAAACCTTTTCAAATCCACCTACAATTAATTGCTTTAAATATAACTCTGTTGCAATACGAAGGTAAAAATCTTGATCTAATGCGTTATGGTGTGTTGTAAATGGCTTTGCATTTGCTCCTCCGTATATTGGTTGTAATACAGGTGTTTCTACCTCAATATATCCATGATCATTTAAAAACGATCTTATAGAGTTAATTATTTTAAATCTTTTTACGTAATTGTTTTTTGTTTCAGGATTAATAATTAAATCAAGAAACCTTTTTCTATATCTGAACTCTTTATCTGAAACTAAATTATATTTCTCTCCATCTTTTTCTTTAACATCAGGGATTGGCTTTATGTTTTTTGACAAGATTGTTAGATGGGAAACTTTAATAGTTAATGCATCTGTTTTAGTTTTAAAAACCTTACCCTCAATCCCAACAAAATCACCTATATCCGTTAGTTTAAATAAATTATAATTATCTTCACCAACGTCGTCTCTTGCAATGTAAAATTGGATACGTCCTTCTTGGTCCTGAATATTAGCAAATGATGCTTTACCCATTTTTCTAAGAGACATAACTCTTCCTGCTAAAGAAACCTTAGTATCAATTAACTTTTCATTTATTTCTGATGTGTGATGAGAGCTGTCATAGTCATATGCGTAAGGCTCTATTCCTAATTCACGAATTTTTTTTAACTTTTCAAGTCGATTGTCTATAATTTGTTTTAAACTTTTATTTTCCATTTCGAAAACTTATTTATTTTTTTCCATTTTATCTAACAAATAACTATATATAAAATCATCAATATTACCGTCCATAACTGATTTTATATTTCCTAC
>Ga0208130_1000554_pt1 | contig 19267 bp, 15 predicted proteins | sample ETNtaG_31_FD_185771 | JGI IMG/M metagenome (GOLD analysis project Ga0208130, IMG submission 185771) | Marine microbial and viral communities from oxygen minimum zone, Eastern Pacific Ocean - ETNP201310SV78 (SPAdes) (version 2) | ecosystem: Environmental > Aquatic > Marine > Oceanic ...
TAAGTAATGCATGGACTCTGGATGGATGGGGACCTTCTGCAAGAGGGTGTTGGGAATTCACGATTGTCGAGGTTAGCATTGTTTTTTCAATAGAACTGAGAAAAAAAGTAGATCTCTCGAGAGTGTTATCCTAACTTGAAAGAACAAGAATTACATTTTTTCCATTCTATTTTTACTTCGGCTCCGCATTTAGGGCAAAGACCTGGAATGAATATCTTAACCGGAATCTGGCAGGTATTATCTGCTGGTAGATTTGTTGGTTCTTTCACAATTATCACTCATCAGGCATCAACAAGGAGCCAACAATCGTCACTATTGTAGAGCCGATTACTGCTGAAAGGAATACTTCGAGGTTTGCTAGGCCGAATTCATTTGTTGGTGAGAAGATATACACTATACCATCCCCCAAATCTCCAGTCAACGCACCATATGCAACTACTGATAGTAATCCGCTGACTGCACCTAAGAGTGCACCTTGGGAAGAAATTCGATTCCAGAGTGTGAGAAGAACAGGCATTACCGTGGCAGCAGCTAGCAAGTCGGCGAAGAGGAATATCTGGAATACACCTCCCGCATCTAGGGCAGATATTCCAATGAGGGGGATGGTGAAAGGAAGTGTAGGCCCAGTTGCTAGATAGATTGCTATTGGAATCATACCGATTGTTAGGTATCGAGCATTCTGAAGATCCATTTTGCTATCGCTAAGATCCCTTGAAATCGAAGCCACAACAGCATTCTGTAAAGTATCGACGCTGGAGCAAGCCAGAGCAATTGCAAGGACGATGAATGCTGCTACAAACATAACTCCTGCATCCTCAATCAGATAAAAGAAGGCAGCTGTAGGTTCCTCTACGGCACCCTGTCCGGCTACTACGGTACCAAGCACACCCATGACGAAGACGAGGGGTAAGACTAGGGCTGCAGCTAGCCAAGCACCCTTTGTCAGAGCCCTGTCAGACTCGGATGCCCATGCTCGCTGCCAATTTCCCTGAGAAAACATCTCGGCTGCAGTAATTGCAACAACCAAAGCTAATCCTGACTTGAAAGAGTCCATGTATGACATTGAGCCAATACTCCATGAATCCTCAGGATTGTATGCCCTGGCATCGGAAATGAGACCATTAATGTCTCCTCCGAAGAGAGTTAACAACAATGTGACAACAAGGAATAAAATCGTCCACGCCTGAATACGATCGGTTGCAAGAGATGCAGGAAGTCCACCCTGAGAGATGTATGCTGCAGTGACTATCCCTACCAAGAACATTGGAACGAGTGGCTCTGCATCGGACAATGTCTCAGTAGCCTTTCCTATTGCTGTAAATTCAGCAAACAAAAATGTGAACATATAGAGTACCGAAATTAATCCTACATAGATCTGCATTGGCCTTCCAAGTCGTATTCTAACATAATCTGCAAGAGTGACTCCGTTTGGGAGTCTGTCCCGAATTTTCGGACCTACGTAGGCTAGTAGTATGAACGGAGTGGCGGATGATACAGCATAACCGACAACATCCCAAAATCCACCATAGTAACCGACCTCAGAAGGTCCGAACAGAATCCAGATTCCCATTCCGGAGGCAAATAGGCTCAGTCCAATTCTGAGCCAATCCTGTGAACCTCGAGCAGAGAGGTAATCGTCTGCTTCGATTTCCTTAGCGTTCGATGCTTGGTATCCGATATAACCGAAAACACCTAGCGTTGCAATCATCAATCCGTATGCAATGTTTGTATCCATTTTCTATTCCTCCGCTGGCATTACCCAGATCAGGTCAAAGGGTCGTCGCCCGAAAGCGACCTCTCAGCACTAAGCTCCCCTAATTTGCCCTCTAGAAGGAAGATAATCAAACTTCGGATTATTCATCGGCACCCATGAAAGGATAGGTCCAATCTTGTGGTATATCCAAAGTACGCTTTACGGAACGAGGTGAAATCCATCGAAGTAGATTGAGAGGACCTCCTGCTTTGTCGTTCGTTCCACTGGCTCGTGCTCCACCGAATGGTTGCTGAGCAACTACTGCTCCGGTTGGCTTATCGTTAATGTAGAAATTACCTGCTGTGAATCTTAGAGCGTTGTATGCCTTCTGTATATTCTCTTCTGAGCTTGAGAAAATGCTTCCTGTTAACGCGTATGGAGACCCTTCATCGCACATTGTTAGAACTTGGTCAAAGTCTGAATCATCGTAGACATAAACGGTTAGCACTGGACCGAATATTTCCTCGACCATGCTCTCACTAGTTGGGTTACTAGTTTCGATAATTGTAGGCTCGATGAACCAACCAGTTGAGTCATCGTAACCTCCACCACAGATTACTGTGCAGGTGTCTCGTGATTTTGCTCGTTCGATATATCCTGAAATTTTGTCAAAGGCGCGTTGATCGATTACAGCGGTCATGAAATTTGTGAAATCGCTAGCATCACCCATCTTAATTTTAGAAATCTCAGAAACAAGATCGTCGCGGATTGCATCCCAAACAGAACTTGGAACATAAGCACGGCTGGCGGCAGAGCACTTCTGTCCTTGATACTCAAAGGCGCCGCGCAATAATGCAACGAGGAGACCTTGGCGGTCACAATCTGGATGAGCAACGACGAAGTCCTTACCGCCTGTTTCACCAACAATGCGAGGGTAGGAGCGCAGATTAGGAAGTGCTAATCCAATTTCTTGCCACAATCCTTGGAATACTGCAGTTGAACCTGTGAAGTGCAATCCGGCAAAGTCTGGATTGGCTAAAGCGACCTCAGTGATTTCTGCACCTGAACCGGGAAGGAAATTGATTACGCCAGGAGGTAGTCCTGCTTCCATCATCAATTGCATCAAGACATAATTGGAATGATACGAATTACGGCTTGGTTTCCAAAGACCTGTGCAACCAACGATTGCAGGAGCACTAGGTAGATTTGCAGCGATACTAGTGAAGTTGAATGGAGTAATCGAAAGAACAAATCCTTCCAAAGGTCGGATCTCTGTAGAATTTTGAACTCCGTCAGGAGACACTAAGGGTTGGAAGTCATCATGGAATCCTCGAGCATAATGGCAATTGAATCTCCAGAAATCAATCAACTCGCAAGCAGAATCTATCTCGGCTTGGAATGCTGTCTTGGATTGATTTAGCATTGTTGCAGCATTAACACGCATTCTCCAATCACCTGCTAACAGGTCAGCGCAGCGCTCGAATATTGCACACCTTCCTTCTAGACCTAAGTCAATCCATGCTTGCTGAGCATTTACCGCTGCTTCGCAAGCTGCTTCCATTTCAGCCCTACCCGCAAGGTGAACATTTGCTAGTACGTGACCATGGTTGTGAGGTATTACTTGTGTAGTGGTAGTCCCAGTGAAAACTTCCTCCCCATTGATGATACAAGGGATTTCAATTACCTCACCCATCTGGCGATCCATCTCTGCTTGTAGATCCGCTCGCTCTTGACTCCCCGGTGCAAAACCTAGGATTGGCTCATTGTTTGGTTGAGGCATGTGACCAGCCTCTACAAATTCTACCTAACATTGTTGCGATAGAATATTCTGAGTCATTCATCGCTCAGGACCATTCGTCCATATCGTCCTTCTTGGCCTTCTTCCATTCCCTGTAGTGAGCCTTGCAGACAGAAATTCTCCTTGATTGGCCCTCTATACCATCCTCGCCCCAAACATCTGCAGCGCGGTCAAAAGCGATTCGACGGCCTCCAATCTTCTTGTCAGCGAAGTTTTCGCAGCCAGCTACATTACACCTAACCTGACCTTCGAATTCCTCTTTCTTGTCCTTACCAGTTCGACCGGCAGCAGCATCCGCTGCAGCACGCTTCTTTCGAGCCTTGGACTTGAATCCCATGAATCAAGCCGAGATTACCAACGATTAGAAGGTTGCCTCGTCCCATTCGATATCGAAGGGACCTCCTACCTTTGCAATGGACGCTCGCCTGTCTGGACCAACACCTACTGAGACAACAGGGATTCCACTTAGCGCCTCTATTCTATCGACGATATTTTTCACCTCGCCTGGCATAGCATCGTAGCCAGTGCCATCTTTCCGGCTGCGCTCGGCCATATCGATCCAATCTTCATCAGCCAAGGCAGGGAAACCGGGATGAGTCTCGTAGACTGCAATGCAACGCTCGACATCTGAAGCACGTGTTGGGAAGTGGCTAATTGGATTTCCATCCAATTCGTATCCAATACAAATTTTAATTTCATCCAAACCTCCAAGAACATCCAACTTGGTTACTACAAGACCGGAGTAGCCGCTTATTCGATGGGCCTCCTTTAGAGCTATTATGTCGAGCCAACCAGTTCTCCGAGGACGCCCGGTAGTCGTACCAAATTCATGCCCAACTTGGGCCATATGTTGACCTGGTCCCTCTTCGAGGGAAAGTTCACTAGGGAAAGGTCCGTTTCCAACACGTGTACAATATGCTTTGGTAATACCAAAACATTCTGTGATATGACCTGGATGAATTCCTGCGCCATGAGTAGCATTTGCTCGGCCCACTACACTAGATGTGACGAATGGATAAGTTCCCTGGTCAATATCCAATAGAGCCCCTTGGGCACCTTCTAGAAGAACAGTTTCTCCGTTTCTGAGCGCTAAATCAACCATCAAACCTGTAGGTTTGATTGCACTACCAAATCTATCCAAAATCCATTGCAATTGGGAGCTTAATTCACTCGGTTGGATTTCTTTATCATATCCAACAGTCTGTAATTGCTTATTCATTCTAAGGACAGTTTCCTCAATTGTGCTTGAGTCGGAAAGAACCTCCTCAATATCTGTGAAGCGAATCCCAACTCTTTCTATGCGATCTCGATAAGCCGGACCTATCCCTCTCCCCGTTGTACCAACTACCTTGTCTGCACTATCGTAATACTTGTGGAAAGGAAGTATCACACTTGCTCTTTCACTGATGAATAGTCTCTCGCCTTCTGGTTTTTCTCCTGTCAAATCCTCCCAACGTGAGAGTTCCTCGTCTAGTACCCAAGGATCGATTACCATGCCATCTCCTAGAACTAGATTGCAGTTTCTGGAAGTCACTCCAGAAGGTATCTGATGGAGCTTTAATGTGGTGTCTCCAACGACAATTGTGTGACCAGCATTGTTGCCTCCTTGGAAGCGAACAGCCCATGTCGATTGGGGTGCGAGTTGGTCTATGGCCTTGCCTTTACCTTCATCGCCCCATTGGGCTCCGAGCACAACCGTCGCAGGCACCGTAATGGTGTGCTTAACCGAGGGTGTATGAAACCATTGGTCAGCCAATGACTGTGAATTAAGACGATTAGTAGTTGGGAATGGATTATGAAGGAGAGTTAGGTCGGCGCGCCTGTATGGCTCAACGGTTTCCAGAGGCAGAGGGACGTCTGCTCCACAAGTGGATTTGCATGAAGTGCAGTGCCACCCACCGTGGCACCAAGGTTCGTGTCTGCCGAAAGTGCGGATACACGGGACTTCGAAAGAAGGCTGTAGAGCGCCGAAGTGCATGATTTGGCTCTTTTTTCAAGCCTCAATGGTTTTCAATGTCTATCCTTAGGGCCATCTGTGCTAAGCATCGCAATGGAAGGGTTTGCGATTAGTTTGGGCCTCATAGTAGCAATAGGTGCTCAGAACGCTTTTGTTTTGCGTCAAGGATTAATGCGCTCGCATATTTTTGTTGTCTGTTGCATTTGTGCTATTTCAGATGCTACATTAATTGCCGCAGGAGTTCTTGGAATTGGAGCGTGGTTAGCGGAATATGAAGAAGGAGCTTTCTGGATTTCATTAGCAGCGATAGCATTCCTTGTGGTTTATGGGTTACTAAGAGTTAGATCGGCAATGGACCCACAAGGTATCGATATATTGGAGAGTGAAGAGGAGAAATTATCAGCGGTTGTGATTACAACATTAGCGTTCACTTGGCTAAACCCGCACGTATACCTCGATACCTTGGTCTTGTTAGGGAGCGCATCCTCTAGATACGACGGACCTGAACGTGAAATTTTTGGAATTGGTGCAGCTCTTGCTTCATTCATATTTTTCTTTAGTTTAGGATATGGAGCAAGACTATTATCTCCATTGATGGAGAATCCAAAGGCATGGAGATATATTGATGGAGGAATTGCAATTGTAATGTTTACAATTGCTTTTGGTATTGCTTTACCATTGCTCTAAGTTTGTTTTACTTCGTTTAGTAGAGCCTCTAAAGCGGTTTGAATCTGTAGGCAAAGTGGACCGTAGTGAATTGGTAAATTTGCATCATTGAAAATTTCGTCTAGAATACTAGCAGTCATTCCCAAGCGGATATCCATTTCCTTATCTTTGTTGAGAAGCCATTTCTCAGCAGCATCTCGGGCGGAGTTGCGAATGTTACGAGGGACTTGAGTGTCCTCTAACTGGCCTAGAACTTGAGCAATTTGCTGAACGCGATTCTCTATGTCCGACATTCGATGCCTCCAACGGCTGACCCACCAGCGACCCATGTTTAAGCGCATCCCCGCAAATGGAGATTCATAATTCAAGAATCGGAACACCAAGTGGCCCAAGGCATGTCGGTGTTAGCGGAACCACATCCTTCTCCTTCAGATGCCAAAGAGATGATTCCAACCGCTGTTCCAGGTTCGATTAATTCTCTAATCCCCCATACCATTCCAGATTCAAGATTGCTTTCACCGGTATTCTGGATTTTTTGATGTACACGAAAAGAAAGTAAGGCCGTTGTAATGGCTTCGCCAACTCCAGTAGCGGCGACTCCGAGACCATCCTCTACCCAGAAGCCGCAACCCGGTAACGGTACGTCACCAACCCTACCTGCAGGCCTGTGGGATGTTCCGCCTGTACTTGTTGCCGCGGCGATTAATCCAGATGAATCTCTAGCAATTGCACCCACAGTATCTGTTTCTAATTCCGGCATAGAGCCGCCTAATTCACCTACATCTCCTTTGTTTCCTTTGGGAGGCCTTCCGACTACAGGTGAATTAAGGTGGCCACGCTTGTCTGCCCATGCTCTCGCTCCTGCTCCAGCGAGCCCATTGATTTCCTCATCTAGAATATCGACACAAATACGAATGGGATTTGGAGTATTTTCCATTACTGTTACAAAACCCATCCTCCCATCTGAGACCTGTAAAGATGCATCAGTTAGTACTGAACCGTTATTTCTCATCACACTACCAGTTCCTGCATTGAATAATGGATCGTCTTCAAGAACAACGCATGCCTCTACTGCGGCTTGGATAGCATTTCCACCCGATTCAAAGACACGGCGTGCTGCTTCTATTGCAGGTTGAAGGTTGGGTAATCTCTCTGGCCCCGCTCCAGCTCCACCATGGACTACTATTGCTGGTGCCGGCATCCAATCCCCTACCTAACGGCGTGAAGACGGAACTTGAATTAGGCGTTCCGAGGAACTGGCCGTAAACTGCAAGATTATGCTGAGGGTTGGGTGTCAGGGCCACTGGAGATTGTATCGATTACATTGGCCAGCCTCTCTACTAGACTGACCTTCTCCTCTGCTCCAACCAAGGCATGTTGTAATACTTCGTCAAGTGAATCAACGGGTAGCACTTCCACCATGGACTCATACTTTTCATCAATTAGAACATCTTGTAAGTTGCTGCGAGGAATAATCACTCTCTCTATTCCAGATTTTACTGCTGCCTCTATCTTAGCCGATACTCCACCAATAGGCAACACCTCCCCCCGAACAGATAGTGAGCCAGTCATCGCTAGATTTTGGTCGATTGGAACTCCCTCAAAGGCACTGATAATTGCGGTTGCCATTGTAATCGAAGCACTGTCTCCATCGACATTGTGAGTTCCAGGGAATTGCACGTGTAAGTCGTAGTCCTGAATGTCCTTACCTGTCAACTTCTTGACAACTGCACTGATATTGGTTACTGATTCCTTAGCCAAGTCAGATAGACCACCAGTAGCAATGACTTGTCCCGAGCGGCCCTGAGCGGGTGTGACCATTGCCTCGACGGGAAGGACCACACCGGAGTAATCGGAAAGACCTGTGTCGGCACCGAGAACCGCTAAGCCATTGACTCGGCCGATTCGCTCACCTCTGTTGACTAGCATTGCGTATTCCGATTGCCGCTCGAGATATCGATCAGCCACCTGTTGTTCCAGTGGCTTTGCAATCGCTCTTGCGCGCACAACATGTTCTGACAGTACTATTGAGGCCTTTTCCTCAGCCGCAAGGTCACCAGCAATCCTTACCAAACCGCCCAATTCACGTAGCCTGAGTGAAAGTTTTCCTCGGCGACCACTTCGACGCTGGGCTTCTTTCAGAACCAATCCAATGGCCCCTTTGTCAAAGTGTGGAATAGATTTACCACTATCTTTCTTCATCTCGTTTTTAACTTCTTGAGCGATGAAGCGCACTAGTCTTCGACGATTTCTTTCAGTGTCAGGCATGTCAGTATTGACGTAAACTTCGTAACCATATCCGCGAATTCTACTTCTCAATGCTGGGTGCATATTCTGAATACTATCTAGATTTCCTGCAGCAACTAGTATGAAGTCAGTAGGCACCGGTTCTGACTTAGTGAGAGCACCACTGCTTCGCTCGGAGCGTCCAGATATTGACAATGCTTTTTCCTGCATTGCAACCAATAGGGCTTGTTGTTCTTCCATTCTTAGCATTCGAATCTCATCAATATAGAGTACACCCTTGTTTGCTCGATGAACTGCACCGGGCTCTACTCTTTCGTGAGCCGGAGTAGCTAGATCTGCTCCGGATTGGAATGGATCGTGTCGAACATCGCCTAGCAAAGCACCAGCGAGAGTCCCAGTAGCATCGATAAATGGCACCTCTTCATTACGATCGTGCTTGACTAGTAATTTTGGAATATTACCCTCATCACCCGAATTTAGACGAGTCCTTAGGAAGAAGTATCCAAAAACCAGTAGGAAAGATCCGAAGATGAATGTTAAGATTTCACCAGAGGATATTGTGGCGAGTAACAAAGCTGCACCGACGACTAAGGCAATGAATAGTAACGTCCGATTAGTCCTCTCTCTCTGTTGTTTTAGATGCGAACGGCGTTCAGAAATAATGCTAGAACCTCGGCCTGCGGGAACCGTTCTGATTCTAGGTTCGTTCTCGTCTTCATGATTTCTGTAAACGAGAATATCCTCAAGTTGTTCCTTTGGCAAAAATTCAGTCATTGAGCGAGCCAACATGGATTTTCCAGTTCCTGGCTCTCCTACCATGATGATGTGTCGGCGCTGTTCGGCAGCCTTGCGAACGATTATCGAAGCCGCCTCCTGACCGATTACCTGATCAACCAGTTTTTCAGGGATTGGAACCTCTTCTGTTGAAACAATGTCAAGTTGCTCAGCCCATTCCTCTACAGGGATCTTGCAGACAGGATCCTTATCTGCAGATACACCGAATGCAGCACCATCTTCCCACGAATCTAGTGGGTCAACGGGTACCTCTTTCTCACTCATCGCACAACCCCTCGGGGTCTCTCCTGTCCTGAGCACCTTCTTGAAGGTGCGTTATCGATTGTTCGGCAGAACTACTGCAATTCTCGACGCCTAAGGTACTCAGCACCGTAGTAATTCCATTGTTCCATTGTCCAACCCGGGGGTAGCCCTTCGGGGGGCAATGGAGGCCCCATTCCAGGTGGTGGTGGTGGAACTACTAATGGGCTCGGTTTAGGCTCTTCATACTCCGAATAATCGTACTCATCCTGATAATCGTATACTTCAACATTCACACCATCTCTGCGTCCTCTCTGTAATACGATAGCGAGAGCCAAGACTAGAGCGATTGAGAGCATAATTCCCATCGCTATCAATCCAGCAGTCATAACTGAGATAACAGGCTTGTCTTGATTATCGCTATTCTCTGGTTCATCGGGTGTTATTTCAACGGGCTCTGTAGCGTAGGCCTTGTATTGATCTGTAGTTGAGCGATCGAATCCTTCCGAGTCTACCGCATCTACAGAAAGTGTGACGTAATCCGCTATCTTGAGACCCTCTCCATCATTTGCAAGGACAATAAATGGCCCCATATTGTGAGAGGTACCAAAGTCATTACAAATTCCAGTAATACTATTACAAACACTCCAAATTACTTTAATTTCTGATAGTTCAAGATTTCCGACATTTTCGATGGTCACACTAGGATTCAAACCGTATTCTGTCGAAGAAATATTGACGCTAAGGTCGCCGAATCCCGATGAATCAACCCAAAGAAGGGGTAGGTCATCAACTACACTAACGGTGATTATGGCAGCACTAGAGGCCCCATGACGGTCTTCTGCAGTAACCGTTACCATCTCCTCGCCAGCATCTTCCCAACTCATCGTAGCAAGTCCAGAAATTGGATTGAATTGCACCGCCCCTGGAACAAAGGTAGTTACTGTAATCCAAATATCCTCTTCAGAATCATCAACATCGGATATCAAATCTATGACGTTGAAAGTTAATCTGTCGCCGGACTGAAGGATTGGATTGGAATATTCTCCTAAATCAATAATAGGAGCGTCATTAATGTTGTTTACATAGAAAATAATCACGGTATCTGATTCTTTGACTCCGTCGGATGCTCTAACTGTGATTTCGGCCATACCGAAACTATCGTCATCAAGTGCAGCGACATTTAGGGTCTGGTCGTAAATTTCGGCAGACAATAAGGATTCATCACTGATGCTGACGACAGATAGAGAAAGAGTATTTGCGGGCACGGAATTTCCATTATCATCAGTATCGCTAACGTATTCGGTCAGCACTAAGCTAGAGGAGCCACCTTCATTGAATGATTGAGTTGGAATTCCACTCCAGCGAGGCTGCCCATTCTCGATGACGTTAAACATCAAAGTTCCAGAGTTGATATCTTCTCCATCTCCGACTGTGATAAATATCCCTTGAGAGATTGAGTTTCCTATACTGTCATAGGACATTTGGTCAAATAGTACATTTATTTCTAGCGTTTCTGGGTCAAATGATACGAATTGGTGAGCATTCGAATCGATAATTAGTTCTCCATGCGGAGTTTCTGCATCACTGATCAATCCTACTACCGATACGGCTTCTACAGTATCGACCTTGACGGTTGGAATCCCTCCATAACCATCGTCTCCGGGACCTAAGATTCTAGGTAACGCATTCCTCAATTCAAATGCGTTTTCAGTGATTTCCCAATCTGATTTTTGACCACCAGAATCCGTCCATTGCATGCGTATGTCGTATGAACCAGATTGAGAATTCATTGGTGGAGTAATAGTGTGAATATAGCGAGAATTACCACCACTCCCTACCATATCGATTGCAGTTATCCAAGCATCTTCCCAAGTATCCGTGCCATGAACGCTGTAGTGCAAATCTGCGGTCATAGTTGACATATCATCGACCAAATCATTTGGTAGAGCTGAAGATTCAAACTGTATTGGTGTACCTCGCTCTACGCTCGATTCTGCAACTGCAACCGGACGATTGGGGACTGGAGGCATGTCGTGAAGAGCTATGCCATCTTGGTAGTCATTGGAAGGTACGCGATCACCAACAATTCCGGAGATGCGCGCTCTGAATGAGGATGTACCAGATGGTGTTAGTGTGATCTCACTAGTGTCGAACATAATTGAATATGACTGAGTTCCGCCGACTGCAAGTTGGTTGATTGAGATACCACCTAAATGAATCTCTTCGCCCCCTGATAGATGATAGATATCGATACTACCTCCGTCACTATATACCTCGGCTCCATTATTGGCGATATTCACATCAAGATCAAGTATATCGCCTGCAACAAAGCCGTTGTTAGCATTTGAATTTCGAGCCTCAAAGTCAACTATTCCAATATCGATTAAAGGACCCATATCTAGGTCGATAGCAGCATAGACCTCATTGTAGGTCGAATAGTCACCATCCATTAAGGCGAATACTGGCCAGAAATTTTCCCACTGAGTATTTCCACCACCAGAACGTACTGTATTTAGCGGTTTATCCCAAGTCAATGTCTCTACCTGATTCGGTATCAAGGTCACCTCTGTGAAATCATTATCAGCAGAAAGTAACCATTCTCGGAATACATGATGAGGTCTACTTCCATCGTCATATGCCTCAGCTCCAATTTTCTCGGTTACGGCTCCGTATACATATACCGTAATGTCATTAGCACCAAGGTAAGTTATGTCCAGAGTTGTAGTCACTATATCTCCGGTTGAATCTAGAGCAATTCCTAGTTCCATACTGAAATCACTAGCATCAGAATGCATACAACCTCCTGCGCTAAAGTCTGCGTCGTAGTAATTTGAACCCGCCGACCCCACCTTGTAGCAGGAGCCTGAGTTCTCGTCAGCGAAAGCGTAGGTTGGGTAACCACTAGATGATGCCATAATGTGATTCTGTCTATTTACAGGCCCATCGGAAGGCCAACCTGTAGAGGCCCCCTCAAAGAATGAAATGTAGGTGAAATCTTCAGTATTGCTATTTTTCAAGTTAACAAGTGAAGGAGAGGCACTTCCCATACAGGGGCCGCACCAATGAGCCCCGACATACTCTCCAAAGACAGTATGGCCCGGGCTAACTGCAAATCTAGGCATTTCTTTTGCCTGCAATTCTTGCTTCTCTGCAGTCTCTTGCTCTAACATGAAATATCCCATTGAAGACATTGTCAGAATGAGTAACATCATCGTCAGAGATGAGATTTTCTGCAAGGAGTTGACTGCTGTCATACACAAATGGTGCAATCTTGTTCCTTTATACATAACTCAGTAATGTCTCAAGTCAAAAACGACCCTTAAGGGGTCGTATAAAGAGAATTTTAAGCGGAATGAATAATCGAAGGTATTGAATTAAATGACCGTTACAAGGATAGTGATGTCAGGCGCTGAGGTGACAAATGAAGCCTCCAATTGGGTGGCTCTAAGAGAGGATGATGGGAGAGCATATCTCGTCAACAATGTTCCTGGTGAAGTCAAAATTAAGGGGCTTGGAAGGTTCGATCCTTCGACGCTTCTGGAGGGTTTTTCATTAGGAGATAGAATCACTGTTGGCCAGAAATCTTTGACCATAGTAGAAGCTGCTCTTCCAGAGGCTCGTCGCAACATGAATAGAAGGGCGCAAACAATTGGAATCAAGGATTCTGGATTTCTGATTTCCTGGATGGGAATCGGTGCCGGAAGCCGTGTACTGGAAGGAGGTCATGGCTCTGCAGGTCTTGCAATGAATCTTGCAAATGTAATGAGTTCAGAGGGGTGTTTAATCTCTGTTGAAAACCGACCAGAACATGCTGAAGTGGGACGCGGTAATATGGAACGAATGGCTGATTTTTCTGCTGAGTTCCCTTCTTGGAAGTTACTAGAAATGGATCTGCAAAATGCCGCTTCGGAAGTTTTTGCGATATGTGGTGAGTTAGACGCTGCAATAATCGATATCGCAGAACCCTGGACGGTTGTCTCTGAAATTTCTCAAACCCTCAGAATCGGAGGAAGGATTGCATGCTATTGCCCCACCACTGCTCAGTTAGAAAAATCCTGGAATAAGGTCGAAGAAGACGGTCTTGTCGTAGAATTTGCCGGTGAAATAATCGAAAGACGATGGTCAAAAGCGGGTAGGGGCGGTGTGCGACCGGGGAATCAGCCAATGGGACACACCGCGTTTTTGCTAATAGCGGCAAAAATAGCCACGATTGAAGAGGAATAATCGGTATCTAAAGTGTCTTTAATTGACGATTTCCATCTCCGCCAGGACCTATCCAATCTGCAGGTTTGTTTCCAAGAATTTTCTCAATAGATTTCATGTCATCATCGCTCATTGAAAGTGCAACTTCGATACAACCCAAATTATCTCGTAGTTGATCTTCTGTAGTAGCGCCTAAGAGTATAGTCGAAACATTTGGATTTTTCAAACACCAAGCGAGAGCGAGTTGCGCTGGAGTACAACCTTTGTTATGAGCAAAATCGACTAGATTAGCTACTATTTCGAACTCGCCACGAGCCCTTCTTTCCTCTAAATCCTGAAGCATCCAGTCGTATCCTTCCTGAGTAGGACGTGAATCTTCAGGTATTCCCTCGAGATATTTTCCAGTTAGGAAACCCGACCTAAGTGGGCTCCAAATTGTAGTTCCAATCGAATATGGAGAGTTGTAAAGAGGGAAGTATTCCTCTTCGAACCTCTGTCTGTGTAGCATATTATATTGAGGCTGTTCGAATTGTGGAGGTTCTAGACCTTCACTCTTTGCAATCCAATATGCTTCAGTAATTTGTTGCGCAGACCATTCGCTCGTACCCCAAGCTGTTGACCTACCGGAACGAACAATGTCAGTCATGGCCCTAACAACTGTTGCAGTAGGTGTGAATGGATCAGGTCTGTGACAGAATACCATGTCGACATAATCTAATTGCAGTCTTTCTAAACAATTATCCATTCCTTCGCGACAGTGCTTGATAGATAGTCCGGATTCATTTACTCCGGGACCGCCCCAAAAAATCTTCGTAGTAATTACTAATTCAGAGCGTCTCCAAAGTTCTGCGTCCTCTGCCTGTAATTCTTTCAGTGCTAAACCGAAGATTCTCTCTGCTTCACCGTTTGGATTGCCATAGGCCTCCGCATGGTCAAAACAATTGACTCCTGCTTCGCGGGCAACTCGCATCAATTTCTTTGCAGTCTTTACTCCAGCATCCCCTGTCAGCCTATCTTTGACTCCATAGGTTGCCCAGAAACCATAGGAAAGAACGGAAACCTGAATTCCAGTATTGCCCATCATCCGATAGTACATCGAGTCGTTGTCCATGTCTGTGTGTAGGGTATCGACTACTCAAGCATTAGCACGAAGCAAAACAGACTTTCGATTCGATTCATAAATTAAAGACCAGACGCAAAGCCATGCGCGACAGTAGCAAGTGGCACTCCACCGCCTTCCGTACTCACACCATTGGACAGGTTGTGAGTAACGGAGCAGATATGATTGGAGAACAGGTCTCCGTTGCAGGATATGCAGAAACAGTTCGAGGCCGTGGTGCAATTGCTTTCCTAATGCTCCGTGATGGAACAGGGCACATCCAAGCATTTCTAAAAAAGGACAATATGGATGAAAATACGTTTACTGCAGTCCAATCGGCCTCACGTGAATCGACAATACAGGTAACTGGAACCGTGGCACAAAAGCGACCTCCAAAGGTACCAGAAGGAGAACCTACACCGCCGCCTGAATACGAAATTAACGTAACCGAGGCTGAAATACTATCATCTGCAGAAACACCGTTGCCAGTGGGAATTACCGATGATGTCAATGTTGGATTGGATATTAGATTAGATAACAGACATCTAGATCTTCGTCGGGCACACGTAAATGCAATGTTCCAACTTAGAAGTCGTGTGCTACAATACGGCCGCGACCATCTAATTGGCGAAGGATTCCAAGAAATCAATTCGCCAAAAATTATCGCTAGTGCCAGCGAGGGTGGTACCAATCTATTCCCAATGATGTATTTCGATACACCTGCTTTCCTTAGCCAATCACCTCAGTTATACAAGCAATTGGCAGTCCTCGGTGGCTTGGAAAGAGTATTCGAAATAGGGCCTGCCTTTCGTGCAGAAAAACACGACACATACCGCCACCTGAACGAATTCATTTCCTTCGATATCGAAGGCGCTTGGATGAATGATGAAGACGTAATGGGAGTTCAGGAGAGGATGATTCACCACATTTGGAGCCAGGTTGTCGCAAATGACCAACATCTCATCGATATTGTCAATGAATACAGAGTAAGTCAAGGTCAGGAGTTGGTGACTGTGGAAGTTCCCGAACTGCCATTCCCACGTATTCCATACTGTGACGCGATTGAAATCGTACAGAAAGGAGGTGGAGAGATTGAATGGGGTGATGATATCGAAAGTCACCACTGTGATATCATTGCTGCGGAATACCCAGGATTCCACTTCCTACCACGATGGCCAATGTCGATGAAGCCATTCTATATCTTCCATAGTGAGAATGAGAAAGGCTCTACTGGTGGCCAGTTGAGTCGTGGATTCGATCTCAATTATGGCCGTGATGAGATGACCTCTGGAGGACAGCGAGAGCATCGTGTCGATGTTTTGGAACAGAATCTAAGAAACATGGATTTGGATCCAGCAGACTTCACCTTCTACACCGATGGATTCCGTTATGGCGCACCACCTCATGCAGGATGGGGGCTAGGTGTAGCGCGGCTACTAATGATCCTCACTGGGGCCGGTAATGTCCGAGAAGTTGTCTTGTTCCCGCGAGATCGTTCTCGAGTCACTCCCTAATCGAAACTACCAATTTCCTATGTTGGCTAAACATCGGTTAATACGTTAAATCAGATTAGCGCAATTTGTGAAATCGGCCATTATGGCGAGTATTGCTTGCATATTATTGCTGAGCACTGTCATAGCCACAGGTAATCTTACCAATCAAGATCAGGGAGAAGTGGTGATTGTTAGCGTCGACAGTACGAACTTACGTTTTTCACCTGAAACAATTACTCTACAAGAAGGAGACACTGTACGTTTCTTCTGGAGTGGGGAATTACTTGCCCACAACGCGGTGGAAAGGAATGGATTGTTCGATTCGGGAGATACCTCAAGAAATGTAGACTATAGCTACACATTCAATATTGGTGAGAATGGAACCTACGAATATGTCTGTGAACCTCACGAAGAGCTTGGAATGATTGGAACGATAATTGTAGAACCAATAACCACCGATGAGGAAGATCCGGAAGAGAAGCCTGACGAGGGTGATGGGGAATTACAGGAACAATCTGGGGAGATTGGAGTCCCGCATGTTGAATTGGTGGTGGTTATAGGTATTCTAATTTTGATTTATCAAATGGTTAGAATCAGAAGTTTTGGAGATATTAAACTCCAGAAAAAAAGTGACTCAGAGGAAGAAATGGATGCTGAAATTCTAGAATAGACGATGCATTTTTTGGGAAAATAAGCGACCGAAAATAACGGGTATCAATGACCCCTTCGCAAGCATGGGGAGAGCACTATGGCGGTTAAGGCAAGTTTCGCATATTTGCTCCTAAAGGAGCACCCTTATGGAAGAGAAATGTTACGACAGATTCTCTCAGAAGGATTCATTCCGTGTATCGTAATTTCGGAGGACTCGGCGATTGCAGACGAAGAGAGAGAGAAGTTTCTCAGGCGCATAGAAGGAAATCCAATCGCCCCTACAGTTGAGTCGCAGTTAGCTGATTTATCGAGTCAAGGAATTGATGTACCGCACGTAGAAGTAGCCATTCATAATTCTGAACAGGTAATGCCGTACATTGAGGATTTACCACTCGATCTAATTGTTTTTGGAGGAACTAGAATTATTCGTGGAGAAATACTCGACCACCCTAAAGATGGAGTGGTAAATTCACATCCTGGACTACTTCCTGATTGTCGTGGCTCAGCGTCTCCGGCTTGGAGTGTTTACCATGACATTCCAATAGGTAGTTCTACGCACTTTTGTGATAATGGAATTGACACTGGAGACTTGTTACTGAGGAGAGAAGTTCCAGTCAAGAGAGGTATGACATACGAGGACCTGTGCTACGAAACACTGGTTCTTGCTGGTGTATTGATGAAGGAAGCCCTGATGGGGTATGAAGAGGGGCGGTGGGATGAGATGCGACATCCACAGGGAGAGAGTGAACATCCTACTTTCAGAAACGCTCCAGAGGATGTGCTGCAGGTTGTTTATGAGAAACTTGCAGAGCAAAAATATGCGCATTATGTTGAATAGGAGTTGAATAAGTGAGTGATATGTTGAATGATGGATTTCCTTTTGCTGAAAACGCCTTGGCGGGAAGAACTGCATTAGTTTGTGGGGCTAGCGCGGGTATAGGCCGTGCTACTGCTCAGATGCTAGCACGAGCGGGAGCACGAGTCATCGCCTGTGCACGAAGTGCTGATGCGCTGGAAGAATTAGTAGCGGAACTGCATGGCTCAGGACATGAAATGCTTGTTCTCGATCTAGAAGATGTTGAGGCCGTTAGGGAGGCAGTTTTGGGATTAGGTATGGTTGAAATTGTAATCAACAATGCAGGAGGCCCGCCCGGAGGACCTCTTCTATCAAACAAATTAGAGGAGTTTGAAGGGCCATTTTCGCGCCACTTACACGCATCTCATACAATCGCTCAGATTCTTTCTCCAAGAATGGCAGAATTGGGTTATGGTCGCTTTGTTAACATAATTTCAACCTCCGTCCGAGAACCGATTGATAATATCGGGCTTTCAAACACCCTCAGAGGCGCAATGGCCTCATGGGCAAAGTCACTATCTAGTGAATTAGACCCCTGTATCACCATCAACAACATACTTCCAGGGTTTACTGACACTGACCGGCTCGGCTCTCTTGCAGGATCAATTTCGGAAAGAACTGGAAAGTCGGTTGAGGAAGTTCAAGAAACTTGGATGAATTCGGTTCCTATTCAACGCCTCATAGATCCGATGGAAACCGCAGCCGCTGTCACCTTCCTCTGCTTACCAAGTAGCGGAGGCATTCGCGGTGTTTCTTTGGCTGTCGATGGTGGCAGAATGCGCTCCATTTAGTGGGTTGATTTGCATGAACTTCGACATCTTCTTCTCGATTTCACAAACTCCGGACACTTCCGGACATATACCAAGTGAAACGGAGATGTTTGCTAACTTTCTCGACCAGGCTGAGAAAGCCGATGAGTTAGGATTTGGCGTTGGTTGGGTTGCTCAGGCACATCTTTCAACCGAAGTTCAGAAGCAGAACTCCAAGCCTGTTGTCCCACATTATCCTGGTGAAGTTGGCCTCTGTACCGATTTTTTTCAAGTAGCAACGGCGATGTTTGCTCGGACAAAAAAAATGGAAGTTGGTAGTGCTGTTATGTCAATTCTAGCTAGTGGAGGGCCAATTCCACAGGCAGAAAGAGTAGGATCATTTCTTGCATTACATGGAATGAAACCTGAAGAAAAGCGAAGATTGCATATCGGTTTTTCAGCCGGCCGCTTCGAATTCATGGCTCGGCCTTACGGAATCGTACCTCGAGATGCAGTTGAGGAGGCTGCTTGGCCTGCTCTAAGAGGTCAGATTTTCGCGGAGGCATCTGAGATTTTCCTCAGGCTATTGAATGGTGAAGTGATTTCTAGTGAAATGATTCGAAAGACTATCCTGACCAGAGATAATTTCCGCTCCGATGAAGATTGGCAGAATGTTCAGGATGCTGCCATGAAAATGCATAGCCTATCACAGGCGCCGGAATCAATCACCATTCCATCAAGGTATGACTTCGAGGAAATCAAAACTATTCCACAGGAATGGCGTCGTGAATTACTCAACTTAGTGCTTGGAAGTCAT
>Ga0208130_1000559_pt1 | contig 19126 bp, 10 predicted proteins | sample ETNtaG_31_FD_185771 | JGI IMG/M metagenome (GOLD analysis project Ga0208130, IMG submission 185771) | Marine microbial and viral communities from oxygen minimum zone, Eastern Pacific Ocean - ETNP201310SV78 (SPAdes) (version 2) | ecosystem: Environmental > Aquatic > Marine > Oceanic ...
TAATATTTTAAGTTTCATATTATTTATGTACGTTAAGTTAACTTTACAAATATAAATAAAAAATGTTAAGTAAACTGTACATTTTAGAAAATTACTTTTAAACTATATGAAAATCTTTTTCTTGGAAGAAAATATATTTAAAATCAATTAATGTTGAATCATCATATTGAAAAAAGATAAATGTCTTATAATTTATCTTTTTGATTTAAATTTTCAATAGCTATGAAAATAACACTATTAATTTTGTTTCAATAAAAATTAGATTTTTTAGCCACGAACTTTACATCTTTTTAAATTTTTTTTCTATTTTTTCTAAAAGATAAATTTCTGAAAAAAACTGCCAATCAAAATTTTTACTTTGGTTAGCAGGATGGTTGTGATGATCCTGGTCTAAAATATAGCTATTTGGTTTTTCTAAAATTCTAGTTTTGGAATATACCTCTTCAAATTTTTGTCTTAAAGTATTAAATTTATTTTGAAAAATTAAAATTTCATTTAATTCTGTTTCTTCAGAAAGATCTAGTTTCTCTAATTCTATTATAATATTTGAAGAAAATTTTACCAATTCATTTACTTGTTTGTATACTTCTAAAGTAAATTTATTTTTGGGACTCTTTGCAATTATCATATTGATAGTTTCTTCTATTTCTTTACTAATTAAAAGCGAAGCTTTTGCATTTTTGATTTTATTCAAATATTTTTCAGACCACATTCCCTTATTCTCTAAATCAGGAAGATCAATAATAAATGTTTCTAAGGGATTTTCTTCCTTAGATATTTCTGCTCTTCTTACTTTTTCATTTAATAACATGTTAAGCCATAAACTAACAGGTTTTTCAAGTTTATCTATAAATGCATATTCATTATTTGAAAATTCTGAGCCATATGTCCTGTGTCTATAAACCTCTTTGAAATCGTCAATAGATTTTTTATTTCCAGACCAAGTATATTCAGCAAAAGCAGAAATTCCTCTTTTATATAATTCAAAATGAGGAGAATCATCATCCCAAAGAGTTAAAAGTAAACCTTCTAGGTTTCTCTCTATAGAACTTAAAGCGAATGCATTAATTTGAGGAATATTACTCTGGTTTTGAGGCATTAGTGTCCATCTAGTTTGTCCTGCTGTTGCCCCCATTACTTTTAAGTTATTATTTGTATACCAATCCATGGCCTTCTGATTCCCATATGTATCTGATTTTTGATAGTTCCATCTCATGTAAATTGCATTTTTAGGAAACATTTCTATAAAACGCAGCAAGCTTAATTCGTTCTTTTCCCATATTTCATCAACTTTTTCTTTACTTATTTCACTGTCGAACATAGAGCTGTAAACACCTGCATGTTTTAATGGCATATCATCCCAAAAAATTGGAATTCTATTATGTTTTTCTGCAAATTGACAAACTTTATTTAACCAAATTAAATTAAGTTCTAATTCACTTTTCCCTTCTCTTTTTAATAAATGAACTTCATCGCCACCAATATGTAAATATTTTCCAAAGGGGGTGGCTTTAATTGCATCCAAATAAAGATCAAATTGTAGATCGTAGGTTTCAGGATTCAATGGATTAAATGCCCAATCACTATTGGAAACGTCTCTTAAGTGCTTGTTTTTTTTATGTTTTAGAATAAATGAAGCATGCCCTAGGCCTTGTACAAGTGGATTGATCTTAATATTCCTTGAATTCGCATATTCACTTAATTCAAGCCACCATTCAATAGGCAGAGCATCAGGCGAAGCAACTTCAGGTCTTAATTCATACTTTAATTTATCCTCAAATTCAACAATAATTCCATTAATTTTTTGTTTAGCTAAATCATCTATTAAAGAGAAATAATAGGATTTTTTTTCTAAATGATGCTTTATATCTATATGAATAGGTCTAAATTCAAGTAAAGGATAGTCTATAATATTAACTATTGGGAGATTTATATTCTGATCTTTACTGTCTTCAATTAATTGATCTAAAGTTATAAATGCATAAAATAATCCAGCTTGATCTTTTGCCTCAATTGATATTTTATTTTTTAAAATATTTAATTTATATCCTTCTTGATTTAAATCTAAGTTAGAATTAATATGGTAATCAATTGAAGATTTACTTTGAGTATTATTTTTAATATGATTTGTAAAATCAAATCGGATTGGGAGCTCATTATTATTAACAGAATATGCAAATTTTATATTCTCAAAATTTAAGTTTGAAAGATCATTACTAAACTCTAGTTTTTGAACTGATGGTAATAATTTAAATTTTTCTAAATCTTCAATTTTATTTGAACATTTAATTAATATAAAAGCTAACAGAAGGATAAAAATTTGTCTCATGTATTTAATTTATTAAAAAAGTTTAAATAATTAATCATTTATTTTGATAATTAAAAGCGAAAAACCGAAATAAATTTGATTTATATTTGAATTAATAATAAAATCAACAATATGAAAAAAATTATATTATTTGGAATTAGTTTAATTTTTATTGGATGTAATAATTCTAAAAATATTTCAAATCCTAAAATTAAAATTTATAACAAATCTGTTTTAAAAATAATTGATCAAAACTCTAAAATAGAGCAATTAGCGGATTCAATTTCACTTCCTGAGGGTCCTGTATGGGATAAATCTTCAAATTCACTTTTATTTGTTGATGTAATTCAAAATAAAGTTTTAAAATGGAATGAGGATAGTGGAGTATCAGATTTTATAAGTCCAAGTGGAAATACTGGATATGCTCCAAATATAGGAAAAGGAATACTTGGTGCTAATGGATTAAATATTGATAGCGATGGAAAAATTATTTTATGCCAACACGGAGATAGGAGGTTAGCATCAATTGAAAATACTTCTTCAGATAGTCCTAACTTTAAAACACTAGTTGATAATTTCCAAGGAAAAACTCTTAATAGTCCTAATGATCTTACCATTGATAAAGAAGGGTCAATATATTTTACTGATCCAGCTTTTGGTTTTTTTGATCTTAATACTTTTCAGTTTATTGATTCTGAATTGAGACAATTAGAAAAAAATGGTGTATATAAATTTGATCGAACTGAAGATAAAATTCACTTAGTTACTGATAATATCGATTTACCTAATGGAATAGCGCTATCTCCTGATGAGATGTTTCTTTATGTCAATAAAATGGGAATGTTAGATCAAAATCCTCAAATAATTAAAATAGATCTTCAAAATATGTCTAGTGAAGTTTTCTTTGATGGAAAAGAATTATCCAAGAACAACGAAGGTAACTTTGATGGAATGAAAGTTCATTCAAGTGGTCATGTTTTTACTTCAGGCCCAGGTGGCCTTTTAATTATTTCTCCAGAAGGAGAACATCAAGCCACTATCGATTTTGGCCATATTACAAATTGTGCATTCGATACTGATGAAGAATATCTTTATGCAACAGGGTTTGTTAACAATCCTAAAGTTTTTAGAATCAAATTGAAATAGTAGAATTTTAATGAAAAAATATTTTATAGAAGCTTTTTTGATTTTCATAAGTGTACTATCGTCTTTTAGTATTGATTCTTATTTAGAAAAGGTTTCAAAAATTAATTTGAAAAATGAACTTTTAAATGAATTATCTTTTGTCATAAAAGAGGATTTAAAACAATTAACTAAGGTAAAAGAGATACTTAATAATTCTATATCATCAAGTAAAAGATTAATTGATGATTATAAAGGGGGAGGATCAATGCAAAAAAATGAACTTGCTAAAGACTTTTTGTATTTAAAACAAAATGGCCACATGTCTTTTTTTCCACAAGATGCTGTATACAAACAACTTATTCAAACAGGAAGCATCGAGTTAATAAATAATGATGAATTAAGAAAAAAACTTTTTAATGTTTATGACCATTTACTAAAACGAAAGGAATTTGGTGACAAAGTATTGGATAATTTTGGAGTAGATTTTGGAAGAGACATGTCAAATTTTATTATTGTTTTATCTGATGACTCCGAAGATAAATCATTAGTTTACAGTGATAAAGTAGTATCATCTTTCGAACAATTTAATGGATATTATGATTCAAAAAAAGTTCTATATTATTATTCGGAATATAATACATGGGTTAGTTCATTTATAGACCTTTTAGAAACCTCAGAGGAGATATTTAAGGAAATTCTTATTTTAATAGAATCAGAAAAATAAAATATATGATTAAAAAATGCATTATTCTATCTATAATTTTTAGCATAACAATTTCTTGTGGTGATAATTTAGGCTCAGTTGAACAAAATAAAGAGACTAAGTTTTATCTTATTCGTCACGCAGAAAAAGACAGAAGTAATCCAGAAAATAAAAATCCAGATCTTACAAAAAAGGGAATAGAAAGAGCAAATCATTGGGCATCGTATTTTGACAGTATCCCATTAAATTCAATATATACAACTAACTTCAATAGAACTAAAGGAACCATAAGACCTGTTTCCGAGTCAAAAGAGATTATCCCAAAAATTTATTCACCTAACAAATTAGATATAAAAAAGTTTATTCAAATTAATTACGGAAAAAGTGTTTTAATTTCTGGACATAGCAACACTACCCCTGATATGGTTAATAAAATCATAGGTAAAAAGAAGTTCTCAGACATGTCAGATTCAGATAACAAAAGCTTATTTATTATTAAAATTGTTGATTTTAAATCAAATGTTGAGGTTAGATCTGTTGATCTAGAGTGACATATTTTTTACTTTTCTAAATCAGCATCAGATTGAAAAGAAAGTTTGTATATTCAATGCGATCAATGTTATAAAAAAAGCTGTGAGAAAAAAAATTGTTTCTTTTTTTTTATTTTTCATTATTTTTAACTGCTCAAAATCAGTAGAGCAGTCAGAAGAATCAAATAACAATACCCAAATAAACCAGCCTGTTTTAGAGACAATAAACTGGGAAGAGTTTATTGATTATAGGGAGGGAAATATTCCACTAATGATTATTTCTGTTCATGGAGGAGATATAGAACCAGAGTGGATACAAACAAGAACATGTGATGGTGCAGTTACTGTTAGGGACAGTTACACTAGAGATGTTTCTTTAGAAATTGAATCCCAATTAAAAATTAATGGATATAGTCCCTACATTATTTTAAATGACCTAAATAGAAAAAAACTAGATTTAAATAGATCATTAAATAATTCTAATTGTGGAGATCTAACAACTAAACCATATTGGGATCTTTTTCATAAGCAAATTAATGATTTTAGATCTCAAATTCAACTTGAATTTGGAAGTGGATTAGTTATTGATATTCATGGTCATGGTCATGAAAATCAAAGGATAGAATTAGGGTATCTTTTGTCTGCATCTGAACTTAGAATGGATAATAACTCCATTAACACTATCAATGATTCTTCTGTTAAGAGCCTATTAAATAATAGTCCAGAAGATTTAAAATTAACTGATATTTTATCGGGTGAATTTTCATTAGGACATCTTTTGTCACTTAAAGGATATCCTTCTGTTCCTTCAATGGATGATATTGCTCCCAAAGAAGGAGAGCTTTACTTCTCCGGTGGATATAATACAGCAAGTTATGGATCTCGTGATTCAGGAAAAGTAGACGCTATTCAGATTGAATTAAATATGATGGGTGTAAGAAATAATGAAGAAAATAGAAAATTATTTTCTAAAGAATTTGCTGATGTTCTTATTTCTTATTTAAGAACATTTTACAAAAGTGATATTTAGATAATAATTATTCTGGATATAAATATTTAACTGCATCTTCAGCCATTTGTGATGCGTTATGAGCTACGTTGGGAACTTCTTGAGTTTTCACCCAATTGAAATTTGTCGTATTTTCATTTGCAATTTCTTCTGATTTTAAATAAAAATACCTGCCCCTAGCAAGCCTATGAAGACCTTGTTGATTATCCACTATTTCATTATGACGAAGTGATGAAGCATTTGGATCGTTATCATTTTCTGCCAAATGAATATATAATTTTTTTGAAAAAGCAGTATTTAAAATGTTTGTGTCTATTTCACTTTGATCTAATCCATATGGGAAATTAATTCCAGACTCTGGAACGGTATACCAGCCCGCATTAGAGCAAACGGCAATATTTAACTTGCTACTAGGCATAAATAAAACAAAACGATGAAGAAATTGACATCCTGCAGAATGTCCCCAGGCATTATAATTCTCTTGAGTTCCAGAAATTTCAGCTTTGATGTATTCAAATAGTGGGTCAAGTATAGAAAAAGTCCACTCTTCTGTTGGATTATAAGTTCCAGTACTAGGGTTATCTCCATCATCAAAAACATTACCCAAATTATACTCATCAGATGAGAAATCAGCTGATTCAAATTCAGGAGCAAAAATCATAAAATTGGAGTTATTACTATCCTTTATCCAGTAATCTCTATAATCTATTGCATTTCTTGATGCTCCATGAAATGACATTAATACAGGCATTGTTTTGATATCACCATCTGGAATATGATAATAAACATTAATGACTCGATTACTAAAAAACCCATCTGCTGCAAAACGAAAAACACCTGTTGAATTAGAAGTTAAAATAGGCCCTATATTATCAATTTGATTAATGGGTGAATTATTTGTTATATTATTATTTGAGTAATCCTCGTTATTATTACTTGTACAACAAATAAATAGACAAATAACAGATAAAAACCTTATAACTTTCATTTTTTAATATTAAATACAATAGAATCAGCAACTTCTTGACATTTTTCAGCAACCCCGCCATTGGTTAATATGTAATATATTTTTTTTCCATTAATATCTTGTCCAAAGTATCTATATTTCAGCCCCTTGGATGATTGATTACTAAGGGTTGAAAATATAACACATGCTGCCAGGTATGTGCCGTTTGCACTTTGATGCTTTATGTCATCTCCTAACAGTTTATGCTCAGGATATTTAGATCTAAACCTGTCAAATGCTTTGCCAACAAGAAGCAATACACTTGATTTATTAATTTCAGAATTAATAAGATTTTTTTCAATAATATTTTTTTTGAGTAAATCTCTATTTGGATCATCCATTTTTGGATACATCCATGTAGAGTAAAAATATGTTTTTGTGGATGAAGGTATTAGATCTTTAAATTGAGTATAATATTTTTTTGTAGAGTCAATTGCTATGATTGGATTCATACTATGGTCCTGAAATATAATTTTAGAATAAGAATTCTCTTCAATTAATTTTTTAGTTTCAAGATTTTTTTCACCCAACCAATGTTGTTTTAAAGTAGCCCCTCCAGCTGTAGATTGAGTTACATTCCAATTAAGGTTTCTCTCGTCTGACATTTTTTGAACAACAGATGGAAGATTCCAATAAAAAGTAAAACTATTTCCAACAAATAAAATTTCTTCTTTTTCTTGAGAGAAAAGTAGGGTCGTGCAAAAAAAAACAAATAGGTATATAAAATTTCTTAGCATTATTTCTCGTTTATTTCAGTTGTGCCCTCCCAGTCTGGATCTGCAGCTCCTATCCATCTTTTATTTATTGAATCAATTGCAACAGCATGAACTCTCCCAAAACGAGCAATTTCATCAATCATTTTATATGGATTTGTAATAATATTAAGCTCAGCATTAAGTTCTTTTACACCAGAATGATCTTCTATCCACAAACTATCCTCAAAAGGATAAACTCTGGGAAGCATAAGAGATTTTTCTAAAGTATTTTTTTGATCAATATATCTACTTGCTACTTGAGTTACAGCAGTTATAATTCGACTTCCTCCAGCTGCCCCAAGAGCTAATACAGGGGTATTATTTTTAGAAATTAGTGTTGGGGAGATATGTGAATTTGCTCTATCTCCAGGCTTGTAATCACCTAAGTATCCTCCTAAAGTTACAGCATATATGAATCCAAGTCCTTTAGTAGCAACTTTTGATCCCATATTAGGGCCAACAGTTTGTGTTAAGCTTACTATATTTCCATTTCTATCTGCGGTCGTTAAATGAGTAGTATGTCCAATTTTAGCAACCCATGATTCGGGTAAATTATCATTATCAAAATTAAATGTTACATCTTTTTTAAGAATGTTATCAGCTAAAATTTTTGCTCGATCGTAAGATAAAATTATTTTTAAAGAGTCTTTATTGGTTTGATATTTTCTACTTCCATAAGCGATCTCTGTTGCCTTACCCATGTTAATCGCCCATTCTTCCTCAGATTTTGCAGGAGGTAAATTATCTAGGATTTGTAAAATTTGAATTGTAATTGCTCCATATGAAGGTAAATAAAGAGAGTTAATAGTATGATTTCGATATTTACCTTGAACTACTTTTGAAGTTAATGCTTTGTAGTTTTTCAAATCCTCCAAAGTTAAAATCCCTCCATGTTTTTGTATATCAGAAACTATCTTTTGAGCTATTTCCCCCTCATAAAAACCCTTGTGACCTTCATTAGCTATTTTTTCTAAAACCAAAGAAAGATCTTTTTGAATAACAAGGTCTCCAGCTATATAAGAGATACCTTTTGATTTTAAAAAATGATAACTAGTTCCTTCGAACTCATTAATTTTCTCAAAGGCCATTTTTTGTCTTATTGCTTCTCCTGGAAGAATTAAAAACCCTTCTTTTGCATATTTAATTGCTGGGGCAAGAACTTCTTTAAGGGAAAGATTGCCATTTTCTTTCTGTAATTTTACCAATCCTGCAACAACTCCAGGAATGCCAATAGTTTGATAACCATAAGAGAATTTATCTTTTAAAGGTTTATAATTTAAAGGAACTTCTGTAGAAGCATCTATACCTGAAATTATTCCATCTTGAGTTTGATATATTGATTGCAGTCTACCTCCAATTCCACTCATGCTTGGTTCAACTACAGCTAAACTAAATGCAGCTGCTACTGCAGCATCGAATGCATTTCCTCCAATTTCATATATATTTTTTCCAGCAATTGAAGCTAAAGGATGAGCAGAAGAAATTATATCATTTGAATATTTATTTGGACTATTATCACATCCTGACAATATCGTAATTGAGAAAATTAATATTGTAAGTCTTTTGATTCTTATGTTCATAATAAACTGTATTTATTGTTAAAATAAAAAAAGGCTTGTGTATACACAAGCCTTTTTAACAAATTAATAGATACCTATTGATTAACTCTTGTAACAACAAATATTCCGGGGTCTTCAGCAGGAGCATTAGAATTAGAATTTAATTCTGTTGTTGCATATGGCATTCTCTCTGGCCAAGGACCATTTTGTGGTCCATCAAATAGAATATATGGGACAGCAATTCCAGAATCTGACTTACGTAACCTTCTGGAATCATTATATGGCATGTGCATACCAAACCCTGATACATATCGTTCTTCAATAACCTCTCTTAAAAATGCTGTTTTTGAATCAACACCATCCGTATTCTCAATTCCTCCACTTGCAAAATCAGCAGCATCGTAAGCTAAGTAAGAATATGGTTCACTCTGAAAATTAGAATTAACATGTCCCCCTGTGTTCATCCATGCTCTGACACTATTTAAATAGGGTAGTCCATCTGTTAATGTTCCATTCCGAGCAGCACATTCAGCTAATATTAATTGATTTTCAAAATAAGTAACCATATTTTGAGGCTGGGTCATTTCAAGTATCCCCGTATTGGCTGACCCACCACTTGAATCAATTGTGTAAAAGCCTTTTCTTGCTGTTTCATCAGTCTTAGCATTATTTCTAGATAATGTATTAGCTGGATCTAGCATCTGAATTAAATAGCTTTCTCCTTGATCACTATTTCCGATATCTCCAGAACGAGAACCCTCTAGAATAGTCCAAAAAAGATTTCTGTCTCCAGATCCTGCAGCTCCGGGTGGATTATACTTCATATCTCCACTAGCCGAGGATATTCCATTTTGAGCTGCTGTGAAAGCACTTGCATAATTCTTTTGATGTAAATAAAAACGTGCTTTCAAAGTATAAGCAGCAGCTATCCATTTTGCTTTATCGCCACCAAAGTAAATGTCCTCTGCTATACTTCCAGAATTTGCACTGTTTAAAGCTGATATCCCTTCATCTAAAAGAGAAATTGCACCAGCATAAACATCAATCTGAGAATCAAATATTGGGTCTGATATTTCAGGATTACCACTTTCAGAAAATGGAATATCACCAAAAAGTGATGCTCCAGTTCCGATTGCGTGCCCTTCAATTATTTTTGAAATTCCAATTAATAATTGACTTGAAGAATTATTTGCAATTTGTTTTGTGTTTGATAAAACACCAACATATAAGTCAAACCATTCACTGTTTGACTCAGCGGTTGACAGACTAAATCCATATATATTAGAATATAAAGATGAGTATCCAATCAATTGTCCAGAATACATTCCACTAATTCTGTTTAAATGTCCACAATTTAATTGGATATTAGCTAGTTGTGCACCTGTTAAAAATAGGCGCTCTTCAACGTCACTGACAATGATATCATTTGGATTATCATTAATTCCTTCAACCATTTTTTCGCAGGAAACTGCAAAAATTAGTAAAAGAGATATTATTATTTTGTATGTTATTTTTTTCATGATTTCTTAATTAAAAATTAAAGGCTGCTGTAAATAAGACAGATTTGGTTTGTGGATTTGTAAAATAATCTAGACCAAGTGCATTTCCAACACCATATTGATTTGTTTCAGGATCAATTCCAGGAACATTATTTATGTTAATTAGATTTCTACCAGTTGCAGTTAATCTAATACTATCTAATCCTAAAATTGAATTCAAGTTATCGTTATCTAAAAGATAACTTAGAGATAATTCCCTAACCTTAGTAAAGGTTGCATCATAGACACCGAAATTATATGCTTGGTTATCACCAAACCCTCCTCCAATTCCAGTTCTATACCAATCCTCGTCAAGGAGAACATTTCCTCCTCCAAAATCTCGAACATTCCCTCTAACAGTAGTTCCTGCAGGTATAAGGTCTCCATCGTGATTTCTGAGATCCTCTGAAGTTGTGAGTCGATTAGATGTAGCTGTAGTAGTTCCAAACCTATGAAGAACCCATAATGTTCTAGGCATAAAATCCCCGCCTTCAGAATGTTCAACTACAACATTTAGTCTAAGTTTTTTATAATCAAGATTAAACCCTAATCCAGCTCTCCAATCAGGATTTGGATCTCCTAAAATTACTGGACTAGGAGTAATTTGAGGAAATCCATTAGCATCTAATATAAAACTTCCATCAGGATTTGTTAGAGAACCTGTTCCAAATAAAACTCCAAGTTGTTGACCCACAATGGCTCTTGAGCTAACAGATGCTCCAGGACTTAAATTAATAGACTCAGTTCCAAATAGGTCAGTTACTTCATTTGTGTTTTTTGACCAATTTAATGATGTACTTAATTTTAACTCTTCTTTTTCTATTGCATTCCACCCTAAATCAAATTCTATACCATTGTTAGTCATACTCCCAAAATTACCATACTGGGTAGAAAAACCAGAAGATGGAGAAAGATTCACATCAAGTAAAATACCATCAATTACATTATCATAGTATGTAATGCCTAAGGTTAAATCATTATCCAAAAATCTTAAATCAGCTCCAATTTCCCATTCTGTTTTAACTTCAGGCTCAAGATTTGGATTACCTAAATTATTATCAAGTCTGTAACCTCCCCCAAAAGAATCAATTGCTATTGGATCACTATATGTTGAATAACTAAAACCTCCTTCAGCTAATGTTTGGAATTGATGAGGTGAAGGTTGGACACCAACTTTCCCCCAAGAAGCACGAAGCTTCCCAAAAGATAAAATGCTAGATTCTAAGGCGCTTTTAGTGAAGTTCCATGCTGCATCAACAGATGGGTAAAAAAATGTCCCACTAATTGTAGAAGAAGATTCTAATCCTCCAGAGAAATTAACATATAATTGATCGTACATGTCAAAGTTTAAGACTGCATAACCTCTATTTGATCTTCTAAAAGTTCTATAGTTTTCAAATGCAGTTGCTTCAGCTGCAGAATTTAGAGATGATGTTTGTTTTCTTGAATCAACTAAAAAACCAGTTACACTTCCTGAATTCCTATTATATGATCTATCGTTTAAACTCCAACCAACTGTTGACGTGAGACTAATATCAGAATTTAAGTCTGTTGTTGCTCTTCCAATAAAATCAAAACTATATTGGCGTTGTGCAATTTCACTTTCATAAAATGCTCCATTATTAAATGCACTACCAGCACTTCCCACAGGGTATAAAGTTGTTCTTCTATCATCAGAAAAATCAATATTACCTCTTGCGATCATTTGAAGCCAGTTATTTGGTTTTATTGTTAATTCAGGTGTGGCAGTAATTCTATTTACAGTTGCAATAGATTTCTGTTCATGGACAGTCCACCCTGGATTATTATAACTAGGGTTTTGAGAGTTACCCAAATACCTTCGATAAGATCTGTGTCTGTTTTGAGTTTCAACACCCGAGGAACTAGTGTATGTACCTATGTAATCTTCATTATCAAAATCAGCAGGGGTTCTAAGTAACCCTAACATTATTCCTGCAGTATTGGAGCTCTGCTGAATTCGATCAGTCTGACTGTAGGTATAGGCCATTTTATTTGATAATGAAACCATATCATTTAGTTTGGCATTATAATTAAAACGTAGATTTGTTCTATCATAGGCAGAACCCATAATTATACCTTCTTGAGAGATATTAGAGACACTGAAAAAATATTTTCCATTATCTGTTCCGCCACTAATACTCAAATCGTTCTGTAGGAATGTTCCTGTCTGAACAGCATTATTCCAGTTTTTATCGACAAATGTTTCTTTTGAATTTTTTGCTGTTATGGGGTAATATACCGATCCATCTCTTGCAGTAAAAAACTGTCCTGAAGTATCAAACGTATCAAGTCCACCAGCACGATCAGGAATGTAATCACCCCATGACTCTGCTCGAGTTGCCCCAAAAACACCTGACCTTCCTTGTCCCCATAAGTCCTGCATAGGAATTCTTTCAGAAACTTCATCAATCGAATAAGATGATGTAAATGTAATTTTTGCTTTTCCAGATTGCCCTTCCTTGGTTGTAATAACAACCACCCCATTTGCAGCTCTACTACCCCAAACGGCAGCAGCAGATGCTCCTTTTAAAACTTCCAAAGTAGCAATATCATTTGGGTTAAGGTCGTTTATTCTTGAACCATTAGAAACTCCTCCAGATCGAGAACCACGTCCGTCAAAACTGTTATAGTTTGATGAATTATTCATTGGAACACCATCTACAATAATTAAAGGATCACTAGCACCTGAAATTGTATTTGCTCCTCTAATTCGGATTGTAGAACCGGTTCCGGGATCTCCACTCACTCTTCTAATTTGAACTCCTGAAGCTTTTCCGCTAAGAGTATTTAAAAGAGTAGGCTCTCCTGACCTAACAACTGCACCTGTACTAACAACAGAGGAAGTTGAACCTTGTTCGTCTCTAACTACTTTAAAACCTAGAGAGGTTACTACGACCTCTTGCAGAAGTTGAGTATCTTCCTCCAATATAATATTTATTGAAGACTGATTACCAACCTGAATATTTTGAGTGACAAAACCTGTGTAGCTAACTTCTATGGTATTTGAATCACCCTCAAGAGTAATTACATAATTCCCGTCAAAATCAGTACTAACACCGTTGTTTGTGCCTTGCTCAACAATATTTGCACCTGGTAAAGGACCATTTGCATCACTTACATTTCCAGAAATAGTTTTTTGAGAAAATCCTATACTAACTGAAAATAGAAGCAACAAAAATAAATTAATTTGCTTTTTCATTTTGTTTGATTTGTTAAAATTTTGTTAAGTAAATCTATTAAATTAACTTTTGTTACACAAGTTTAAATTCACATTACAATTTTAATAAGAAACTTTAATTCCTTATCTAACTGATCCTTATGATTTTAAAGCATAAAATTTAATATTTATTTAGCCATGCCAAAATATGGGACACCTTACTTATTAAATTACTTGGTCGTTTTGCAATACCATGACTGGCTTCGGGTATTTCAACTAGAACTGTGGGAATCTTCCTGAGTTTCAAGGCGTGATATAGCTGCTTAGATTCACTAGGCGGAGTTCTTAGGTCATTCATGCCAACCATTACCATAGTTGGAGTTTCAATATTTCCAACCAAAGATAAAGGAGAAAAGCCCCAATATGCCTCAAAGTTTTCCCATGGTTGTCCTGGAAAACGAGTGTTTGCGTATTGAAAATAGTTATCAGCAATAAGAGTTTTACTAATCCAATTCATTACTGGTTTTATTACGGCAGCTGCTTCAAATCTATTATTTTTTCCAATCATCCAAGCTGTCATTATACCACCAGCACTTCCACCAGTAACATAAAGCTTATTTTCATGAGCTATTCCTTTAGAGATAAAATAATCAACACCATCCATTACATCATTGTAGTCCTGGCCAGGATAATTATGATGTAATAAGTTTGCAAATTCTGCTCCATAACTTGTGCTTCCTCTGGGATTGGGGTAAAAAACTATATAATCTGAAGCAGCGTAAAGTTGTATTTCTGCTGAAAATCTATTTCCGTAATTTGAAATTGGACCACCATGATTTTCAACTAAAAAACGATACTTTTTATTTGGATCATATTTTGGGGGATATGCAATCCACCCTTGGACTTTTCTATTATCATATGATGATTTATACCAAACAGTTTCTACTTTAGCTAAGTTTCTGTTTTTTAACAAAGGATCACTGATTTTCGTTATTTTCCTAAATCCTTTTGAGTCAATTAGGGCTAATTCAGCTGGATGTGATGGTAGGGTATAGGTGTAGGCTATTTTTCCATTATTTGAAACTGAAAAAGAACCTCCACCATATGGCCTTCCTATTGATGTTCCGCCAAGTTGACTGGCAATTTTTTTGACCTTTCCTGATAAGCTTAAATAGCTAATTTTTGTATCACCATTAATATCATAGCTAATAAACAATCCTTCACTTTCTGAGTCCCAAAAGTATTGGTTGATACTAGAGTCAATTTTTGAGCTTATTATTCTTTTGTTAGATCCATCTGATGACATAATTGATAAGCTTCTATTTTGATAGGCTTGAACCTCATCTTCATAACCTGCATAAGCAATATATTTTCCATTGGGAGAAACAGCTGGTTTGTAATCAGGACCATTTCTGTTAGTTAAGGCTTTTATAACTTTATTTTTTAATGAAATACTATAGACTTCAGAATTTCTGAAGTCATACTCCCAGTTCTTATTTCTATTTGAAGAAAAATAAATTTTTGAATTATCTTCTGACCAAGATAAAGGACCGTTATGATTATAATTACCATGCGTTAATTGGTTAACACCTGAACCTTCTGATGAAATAATAAAAATATGATTAAACCCTGGATCTATATAACCTCTACCATCAGCTTCATGATATAGCCTGTCCGTAATTCTTGCAGGTTTTGCCCAATTAGCACCATTTGGTTTTTCTGGCATTTTTATTAGAATTGGAGGAGGTGATTTTATATTCATATTGAATGCAATATTTCTTTCATCAGGAGACCAAGAGATATTTGAAGGACTTCCATTTAATTGAGATATTTTTGCAATTTTACCTGTATTTTTCCAATAAATATATATCTCAGAACCTTCTTTTGTTGAGCATATGTAGGCAAGACGGCTACCTGATGGAGACCATTTGGCACCATATTCTTGATCTTCTTTGGATGTTAATTTTTGATGTTTAGTTCCATCAGAGTTAATTATCCATAAATCACCAACCGCTTTATCTTTTAGTATATCAAAGCGCATTCGTCTATAAACAACTTCATTTCCAGAGGGACTTATTTGTGGGTCTGAAACATATTGCAAATCAAATACATCTTTGAAATTAAATTTATCATTATCAATTTGTGCATGAATAATGTTAAAATAAAGGATACAGATTATAAAAAGAATTTTTTTCATATTAATTAATTTCTTTCGATTCCAGGTAAATTTTTATTTGGAGATGATTGAGTCCAAGGATATTTAGCATTTTCTGATACTGGAAATATTTTATTTAGTGTTTCAGCATCATAGATGTATCCATTTTTAATAACATAGTTGATACTATTGGTGTTTCTTATATTATCTAATGGATCTTTATCTAAAACTATTAAATCTGCAATTTTTCCAACCTCAATGGAACCAATATCATTTGATAAACCTAAAGCCTCTGCACCAATTATAGTTGCAACCTTAAGCATGTTATGGTTAGAGATTCCTCCGGAGTACATGCTCCATAATTCCCAATGATACCCTAATCCTTGAAGTTGTCCATGAGAACCAACTCCAGCAATTCCTCCAGCTTCAACTAGATCATTCACAAAAACAGCATGATCCTCAAAAACATGTTCTTCATCCATGAACCATCCAGCATTTCTTCTTCTTGACTTTGAGTCTAATTCTGACTTTGGAGTGAAACGATTTAATTTTTTATCACCTTGAACGTCTTCTTTTGCATAGTAGTAGTTTTCTGCCCAAGGTCCGCCATATGAAACAAGAAGTGTAGGGGTATATGCTGTCTTAGATTCGGCTACAAACTTTGTAAAATCTTTATACAAAGGATAAATTGGAAAAGAATGCTCATGACCTGGATAACCATCAAGTATTTGAGTGACATTTAATTTAAAATCTAAGCCTCCCTCTGTAGTAGGCATCAGCTTTTGTTCTTTTGCGGCTTGAATTATCCATTGTCTGTTTTTACGATTCCCTGTTAAATACATTTTAATTGTCTTTGTATTATAATATTTTGAATATTGTTTCAATACATTTCTTGCATGATTTAAACTTTTAATATTATAGCCCCAGTAACCTACTCCAGGGCCAGTAGAATAAATTCTTGGGCCTGGAATCATTCCAGCTTCAACCATATCAGCATATGTTAGAACATCGGTAGTAGCAGTTTGTGGATCTCTGGTTGTTGTGACTCCATACGCTAAGTTGGCAGCATAGACCCAAACATGATTTTTATGTAGTCCCCATGAGGGCCACATGTGCGCATGTGTATCAATAAATCCAGGAATTATTGTTTTACCCTTTAAATTTTTTATAAAAATCTTACTGTTGATTTTAGATATTTTCTTTTCTTTTAAGTAATCATTATTTGTTATGTCAATTCTACCATTTTTAACATCAATAATTCGATTATTCTTGATTAAAATGTCCCCATCTTCAATAATCTGATTATCATTCATGCTAATGATTCTTGCATTTTTCAAAAGAATTAGGCCTTCAGGAATATCTCTATTTGCCTTTACAATGATGTCTAATTCTTTTGCTAGGTATATATCCTCTTCTTCATCACCCTCTTTACCATCTTCATCTCCATCTTCATCTTTTTCTTCTTCTTCTTCTTCTTCTTCTTCTTCTTCTTCTTCTTGTTCATGAAGCCTCATTGATTCCTTTATGTCATATCGAAAAAGAGTTTTTCCTAAAGACCAGTAAACAATATCCCCATTAGAACTCCAGTTTGGAAATTGTCCTCCAAATTTAGTTAATTTCATTGATGGAAAATTTGCTTTTTTCGCATCACTTACATTAACTTTCACACCATCTGAGCCTACAAGAGGGACAGTAACAATGTATATATCATTATTGATTTGGGCTAAAGCATAATCTCCCTTAGGAGCTCTTGTAATCAAACTTGCTTTTGAGGGAGTTTTTTTTGGAGCAGATGGGGTATCTGAAAGAAGATGATTGTCATTATATCCAGAACCATAAACTGTTATTCCATCAATTTGAATATGTTTTTTTCGATCAAGACCATCCCAATTTATAGAAATTAGACCTTCACCAGATGAGTTTAAAAAAATACGATTATTATTTTGAGCAAAGTGTGGATTTGACAACTTCATACTACCTTTCATTATAAAGGTACTGCTTCCTTGTTGTTTAGCATCTAGCCATACTAAACTTGTCCTTTGTCTGGAAGAAGACGGTCCATCTGATTCTCTAAAAGCATCAGCAGAGCCAGTAAAAGCTACTATTCTATTATCATTACTCCATGCTGGCTCTCGATAAGTATTATTGTCATTTGAGAGTTTAATGGGTTTGTTTTTTTTTTCTATATCAACCTTATAAATACCTCCACCTTTTGATTCATCCCATGTAACAAATGCAACTTCTTTTCCGTTAGGGTTCCAAACAGGCATTGCTTCTGTAAAATTAAATGAAGTTAATCTGATTGGTTTTTTTTCTCTTAAACTCATCCAATACAATCTATCCAAAGCAATGAAAACTATTGAGCTACCGTCGGGTGATACTTTTTGGTCACGAATTTGATTAATATTAAAAGTTTTACTATCATCTATTGGATAATTAAATTTTAATTGAGGTCCTAAAGCAATCTCTTCCTCAACATTAAAAGGAATATTTACTGCACTTCCACCTGCAATCGGAATTCTATAAATTTTACCTCCATAAGAAGCCACTAATTCCTTGCTGTCTGGCGTAAAAGACATTGCTGGTAGAACACCTAGTGGGGCAATTGACTCTTGCTCATCTCTTTGGACAGGGTAGGCAAGCCAACTCTCTTGTTCTGTTTTTAAATTGCGCTTAACTAAACCAGTTTGATCATTGTATCTGCTTCCGTAAACTAGCCATTTTCCATCAGGAGAAAGTGTTGGAGAAAATGCTGAGCCATATCTTGATGTCATAACTTCTTTAGCTCCATCTTCTCTATCATATGTTGCCAACTGATATTGAGGAAAACGTGCATTATATTGCCAAGCACCAGTTCTTTGAGAAAACCATATTTTTTTACCGTCAGCACTAAATCTTGGCTCAGAAATTTTCAAATTATCTGGTTTATCAATTAATTGAACACCTGCTCCTCCTTTTTTGTGATATAAGTGTAATTTGTAATTACGAGTACCTTCACTCAAAGCAATATAGTTTCCATCCGGAGACCAATCTGCAGATTGCATCTGCTTTGTTTCTCCTTTAGTTACTCTAGTTGTGTCTTCTTTTATTCTATCAATAATCCACGCATTATTTCCTCCACTTCTATCAGAAAGAAATAGAATAGAATTTCCGTCTGGAGAATATCTTGGATGAGAATCAAAAGCTAAATCACTGGTAATTCTTGTTGCTCTTCCTCCTGATATTGGAAGTTCATAAATGTCACCTAAAAGATCAAAAAG
>Ga0208130_1000561_pt1 | contig 19109 bp, 22 predicted proteins | sample ETNtaG_31_FD_185771 | JGI IMG/M metagenome (GOLD analysis project Ga0208130, IMG submission 185771) | Marine microbial and viral communities from oxygen minimum zone, Eastern Pacific Ocean - ETNP201310SV78 (SPAdes) (version 2) | ecosystem: Environmental > Aquatic > Marine > Oceanic ...
AGGCATTCCTATCTTTTAACTGATAGGGCACATAGATAAGGTACGTTATTAACCAAGCAACCGGTATAAGTGCGACAATATGCATCGGTGCATCAGGCATAAAATTCATAATATTATCACCAGCCGGCTTTTCAAGAATGTACCAATAGTTTGTATCTAGGGCAAAGTTGATTGCATACATTGCAGGCAAGAAGACAAAGCTACTAAAAAGCATAACGCTAAAATAATCTTTCAGATAAGGTCTTTCTTTAGTGAGGATAAGTACTACAGAAACTCCTAATAGGATCAGAGTATGTCCATACATATGGTTTAAATAATCAAATGTAGGAAAGCCTGTAGGTGTGTCTGGAGTAAGTACTGACATGCCTGCACCAGCAATGCCCCAAAAATAAGCAAATAAGAAAAACATTCTATGTCCTCCCAGAAGATAAATGGAAATACACCAAGTAGAGAAAGCACACATGTGCAGTGGCAGTGAGTCTTTCACCATTTCTCCGAAGAAAGTTACTTTAAAAAATGGGTCAATAATTTCGTGCGATAACATTAAGAAAGCAAGAAAGTACTTCACATTCCTGATTGTTCTTTCACTACTCCCAATAAAAATACGAGGTAGAAAAATTACTAGGGCAATACAAAATGCCGCAAAAAGAATATGCGAAGGTGCTAAGAGACTAAAAGGTTCAGGTTGCATTATTTTTAATTAAATCTGCCGCTTTTTCTGCAATCATAATAGCAGGTGCATTTGTGTTGCCACCTATCAGAGTTGGCATGATAGAAGCATCTATCACACGAAGTCCTGAGACACCTTTTACTCTTAGATTGCTGTCTACAACAGCCATATCATCATTACCCATTTTACATGTTCCAACAGGATGGTAAATAGTATCTGATCTTGTTCTTATTGCAGACTCAATAGCTTTATCGTCACTTATATTTATAGGATTTCTTATATTATTGAATTGTTTAAGTGGCTCAGTGTTCATTATTTCCATCATCTTTTTATAGCCCTTTATCATTACTTTCATATCGTCTTCGTGAGACAAATAATTTGGATCAATGATCGGGTCATCATCTGTATCTTTTGAAGCAATCTTTACTGTGCCTAATGATTTAGGTCTTAAAAGACACACATGGCAGCTAAATCCATTACCCCAGATATCTGCTCTTCCATGATCCTCAACCATTCCAACTGTGAAATGTAATTGTAAGTCCGGAACCTCTAAACTCTCATCACTTTTAATGAAGGCTCCACCTTCAGCCAGATTCGAAGTCCACATGCCTTTACTTGCAAGAACATACTTTAATAATTCCAGTGGCGCTCTAAGGAAAAATTTTAACGATCTAGTTGGCTTTCCAAATAATTCCCAACTGTCTACTCTGTGCGAGGTAATGTAATCAATGTGATCTTGAAGGTTTTCACCAACTCCCTTTAGATTTACAAGGCATTCAATGCCTTTAGATTGAAGAAAATTTTCATTTCCAATACCTGATCTCTGTAAAATAGTAGGAGAGCCATAAGCACCACCACACAATAGTATTTCTTTTTTTGCATGAATTTCATTATCTCTATTCTTCGTTTTGCACTTAACCGAAATAGCTCTTAGATTTTCAAATACTACTTTATCAACAACGGTATCTGTCAGAATTGTTAGGTTATTTCTATTCTTTACTGGATTTAGATAGCCTACTGCCGCACTACAGCGCTTTCCATTTTTCTGAGTGACTTGATAAAGCCCTACGCCTTCTTGCTCAGCACCATTAAAATCATGATTTATAGGGTAGTGTTTACTGCCAGCTTCAACAAAATATCTGCTAAAAGGATTGTCATGCCTTAATTCAGCAACATTTAAAGGACCATCTTTGCCATGATAATCATCATCTATTGATTCGTTATGCTCAGATTTTGTGAAGTAAGGCAGTACATCATCATAAGACCAACCTTCATTTCCGAGAGATGCCCAATGATCATAATCCCATTTATGGCCTCGGATATAGACCATCCCATTTACAGAGCTTGAACCACCCAAAGTTCTCCCTCTTGGCTGAAATCCTTTTCTTTTTTCTTGATAGTTTTGAGGTATTGGATGAGAGCCACCTAATGAATCAACAGCATTTGAAGCACCTTCTGTTACTGTAACTTCATTGAATTCTTTTTGAGGCGACGTTTCATACTGGTATGCATATTCTGTTTCTTGAAGAAATGCGAACATTGCAGGTATGTGAATTAGTGGATTGTTATCAGGAGGACCAGTTTCCAACAAGCAAACTGTCACTTCTGGATTTTCGGTCAATCGATTGGCAAGAACACAGCCTGCAGAACCTCCGCCTACAATTACATAATCAAATTCGGTCATGCCTTCTTAGTTTTATCCCAAATTAAAAACGGAATGTAAGTTATAAAGAAGACCACTAATGCTAATGGTGCTACACCTAACATATGAAATGGTGGGGCTGGCATAAGATCCATTAGGGACTCACCATCAGGAGTATCCATTAAGTACCAATAATTTGCTTCTCCTCCAATAATTAAATTTATAACTAATACTGGTATGAGTAATAAAATTGTAATTACTGCCATCTTCCAAAAATTCTGTAGATATGGTCTATATTTTAAAACTGCCAGAGCAAAGAAAATTCCAAGAATAATTTGGCCGTGCCCATAGAAAAACATAAAAAATTCTATATCTGGCCATGCAAAATCTAAATCAGGAGTAATTAAGGCCATTGTTGCGCCCCCAATACCCCAGTAGAAAGGTAATTCAAAAAACATTTGATTTTTCTTTTTCTGTAGTAAGAAAATACCGATTAATACAGCACTGAAATTACACATATGCAAAGGTAGATAAGTCTCCCATGGCTTATCAAAGCCAAAGATATATATAAATGGTTTGGTTACCTCAAAAACTAAAAGAGATACACCAATTAGTTTTGCTGCAAATTCTTGCATCTTGTTGCTTAAAAAATTTCCAAGCACGCAAAGAATTAGAATAATTACAAATGAATATGTAAGTGCTTGTGTATGTTGTTCTCCAAAAAGAATAAATGGTTCTGTCATAGACCCCCCAAAAAAAACCTTTCTCTAATAATACTACCTGAGTTGATAGATACAAAATTTAATTTAAGATGAAATTAGTGAGTTAAATTATGTCCAATGATTGTCTTTTATTAAATGGAAATGGAAAACCAGTAAGTTATTTTCCTCTCTCAACTATAGATTGGAAAACAGCAATAAGACTATTAATTACTAAAAATATTATTGTTATTAAAAGCCATGAAAAGTGGACTGTTAGGTCTCCATCAATGGAAATTGAAGTGCCTAGTATTATAATGCTGCGCAGATTTCATAAATTTCAAAACTATGTGAAATTCTCGAGATCAAACATCTTTCTAAGAGATATGTATAGGTGCCAATACTGTAATGATATTTTTGATAATAAACAGTTAACCCTTGATCATGTTATTCCACGATCAAAAGGTGGTGAAACAAACTGGGAAAATATTGTTACTTCTTGCAGGTCTTGCAACACAAGTAAAGGAGCTAAACCTTTAGAGCCGATAAATAAACCCATCAAACCAAGTTTTGCCCATCTATTGAATGGGCACAAACTTAATAAAAAAGATTTTCCAGATGAGTCCTGGGTTGACTATATTTTCTAGTACTTAACAGAGCAACCGTAAGGCCTTGTCTTTTTATCTTTGACCTCTTCACCTGAAACAAGTTGTGTAACAGCATTTCTGACATAATTCTTAGCTTTACTTAAATCAGTAGAGAATAATGCGCCTGTATTACCAAGGTTGTCGATAGCTCCCTGATATCTGACTTTACCTATTTCATCTATCACAAACATATGGGGTGTAGTTTTTGCGCTAAACATCCTGCCAACATCGCCTTTAGTATCTAGTAAGACGTGTGTAGGGTGAGCATTTCTTTTTGTTGTTAATTCTTTAGCTTGATCCTTTGTAACATATCCTTGCTTTCCTTTAGCTGAAGAAATAATCGACAACCAAACTATTTCATTATCAGTCATATCCTTTTGGATGTTCTGCATATTTTCTGTATCGTAATGTCTTTTTACAAAAGGACAGTCATGGTTAGTCCACTCGAGGATAATCTTTTTACCTTTAAACTGGTCTAAAGACACAGTTTCATTGTCTTGATTTAAAAGACTAAAACTAGGAGCTATTTCTCCATCTTTTACCGATGTTAATGCTAAAAAACTTAGCAACAACAAACTGAATATTTTAATTTTCATTAATAACCTCCATTAAATAACCTTCAGTTAATATTTCATTAAGAACCAATGGTTCGTCAAGTCTTTCATTCCAAAAAATATAAAGTGGAATTCCAGATCTATTGTATTTTTCAATTTGAGCAGCTATCTGTGGGTTTCTATTTGTCCAATCTGCTTTAAGGTAAGCTACATTGTTTTTTTCAAATTCTTCAAAAACTTTATCAGTGAATGCAACACCCTCATTAACTTTGCATGTTATGCACCATGCAGCTGTAAAGTTTATAAAATATGATTCACCATTTTTTTGTAATTCAGATTCTTTCTCGATTGACCAAGTCATCGCATTTTTATCTTCAGCAACATCTTGCGATTTAAATTCCCAGTTACTGAGCTGATAACTCCAACCAAAAATAACCAATAAGACAATTATTAAATTATATTTGAATCTAATTATGGATAACCAAATTATGAAAGCTGCTAAAAACCAACCTATTAAAACCAGAAGCAATGAGTTGGCGTCTACTTGATTTGCAAGCACCCAAAGAAGCCAAATTGCTGCACCAAACATCATAAAACCAAATAATTGTTTTAATGTTTCCATCCATTTTCCTGGTTTTGGCAACAAACTAATTAATGATGGAAATAGAGCTATTAAAAAATATGGCAAAGCAAAACCAACAGCCAATGACAAAAATATTAGATACGAATATAAGTCTGGTTGAATTAATGCAAAACCTAAAGCCGCTCCCATAAAAGGTGCTGTGCAAGGAGAAGCAACAATTACTGAAAGCGCACCAGTCAAGAAAGAATTAATTGGTCCAGAACCATTTATGTAGCCCTCTAATTTACCCAAACCTGTTCCAAGATTTATATCAGTAACTAGAACAATACCAATTGCAAAAATAAGTATGGATAAAAGCGTCACAACAAATGGGCTTTGTAATTGATAGCCCCAACCAATCAATTCGCCAGCATTCTTCAGTGATACTAAGGTAAAAGCAATTGTCATAAATGTTGCTATTACACCAAAAACATATGCACTTGCATTTAAGCTAACAGATGAGTTTGAATCTGCAGAACTTTTTACAAGTGATAGGGCCTTCAGAGCTATTACTGGTAAAACGCAAGGCATGAGGTTAAGTATTAAACCTCCAATGAAAGCAAAAAGAATTGCAGTTAGCAGTGTAATACCTACATCGGAATTTACTGAGGCAGTACCAGCTTTCTCAATTTCAAAGAAAGAATTATCAGTTGAAACAACACCTTTCAATGTTCCCGTAAAATCTTCAAAAACTTCAAAAGAGAGGCTACCATTTTTGGATATCTGTTTCGCTGAGAAATCCATAGTATTTTCATCGAAGGGGAAAAATTGTGATTGGTTAGATATCGATTTTGATTCAATAGTAAATGAAGTACCAACTGAGGATACTAAAGTTTCAGGCGGTGCTCTTATAGGGACAAGATTACGCCATTTTTGTAGTTGATTAGGTCTCTCCTCTATATTTAGTATCTGGTTCTTTAGTTTTAATAAAAGTGTTGCTTCTTCAGGAACACAAATATCATCACATACAAGAAATTTTGTAGTAATTTCTGTTTCTTGATCATTAAGGTTTTCAAGTTCAAGTTGGAATGGAAAAACTACTTCATCCACATAACCAAATGTCATTAATGGTGGATACTCAATCTTCTGCGGACCTGGCCAAGCATTGTTTTTAATCTCCCACCCATCTGGTGAGTTAAATTCAAATATTGGCGGACCACCAGAATCACCTGGGTTAATCCAGTAAGTATGCCATCCAGGAGTTAGAGTGAACTTGTAGCCTAATTCAATAATGCCAGGCTTATCTATGATATTTTTTTCGCCAATAATAATAATTTCGGCGTGATCAGTCTTTGCTGATTTTGCTTCAACAAAAACTACATAAAATATTAAAAATAAACCTAAATATCTCATAAGCGAGAAGGGCGGTTTAACCGCCCTAAATTATTTAACCTCTATTACTCGAGGTTTCTTGTGATCAGGAACCACTCTTTCCATATCTATAGTCAAAAGACCATTTTTCAAAGAAGCTCCTAGCACTTCAAGATCTTCTGCTAATGTGAACTTTAATTTAAAAGCTCTTTTAGCAATACCTTTATGCAAGGTTTCAGAGTTTTCTGATGAGGCATTAGGCCCATCATGTTTGATGGTTAAAGCACCATCGCACAATTCGATATCAAGATCTTTCTTTTCAATTCCAGCAAGAGCAACCTCTATTTGAAACTTAAGCCCATCCTTATAAATATTATATGGTGGGTAACCAGTTTGAGACTCATTAGAAATTCTTTCGAGCCTATCTACGAGATTTTCAAAACCTAAGACACGGTTTGAAAACATTGGATCAGTAAAATTAATTAACATATTAGTCCTCCTTAAAGCGACTAGTTAAATTTATGATGGCCTCACCTGAGCACCACCAATATTAAATTTAGAACTAAATTAAGAAAAATCAAGAACTTTTTTGCATAAAAGTAACGTTTACTTCACAATTAATTGTTTTTTTATTATAAAATGAGTAGTATACGTTACTATTAAATAGGTAACAGTATCTAAAAATTAAGTAAATTTAAGAGATTTTATGAAGAATGATTCTAAGAAGTCTAACAATGGTGGCAACTGGATTGGTGTTGGTACAGCTATAGGAGCAGCTCTTTTTGCTGCTACTAATGAGCCTGTATGGATAGCAGTAGGTGTTGCAGTTGGTGCAGCGCTTGGTTGGCGCAAACCAAAAAATCAAAATAATAATAAGGAGATATAATGACTTTTTTTTCACGAGCAGTCTTACTATTCATATGTGGAATAGTTCAGATTTTTTTTGCGGCACATCTTTTGTTTGATTGGAGCATTCTTAAGCTTCCATCAGATCTTATGTTTATACCTGGAGTTTTTGTCTTATTGGCTTGGGCAATTCTTTCAATTGACTATTACTTTGGGAAGAAGGAAAAGAGTAACGCACTTTATGATGAATATATTGCAGATAGATATTACAAACTTGGAGCAGCAGGCTTTTCAATTTTTGGGCTAGGTATATTTGGTTTGTTTGCTATTCAAGATTTTTCAAACTGGAACTTGCAAGCTGCAAATGAATTTATTTTGAATTTATCAGCTTTCCTCTGGTTTGTATTTGGAGCATTAATAGTTATTTTTTCATATGGTGACTATAAAGAGTCAGTAGATGGGTAAAGATCATAAAGATTTAGTTGTGCTGCTAACGCATAAACGAAAAGAAGCTGGCATCACTCAAGCTAGCCTAGCAGAAGCAGTACAAGTTTCTAGAAAAAGCATTAATGCTATAGAAAACGGTGTTTATGTTCCATCAACAGTTCTATCAATAAAGATTGCTACAGTATTGAATTGTAATGTAGAGGATATATTTAAATTACATGATGGAACTTTTCCATTATTAATGGAGTCAGATAAGTATGAATAGAAAAATACAATCACTAATTCTTATATCTATATTAACTCTTGGTGGGTGTGCAACAGGCGGATTTTCTCCTGATGTAGTCTCAAGAGATGCGGCAGCTAAAAGTCAATATGTGCAATCTGGTGTAGTTGTATCTATCCGAAATGTAACAATTGAAGGAGATAGAACAGGCGGCAATATTTTTGGTTCAATTCTTGGAGCAATTGTAGGCTCTAATATTGGTGGTGAAGGTGATGAAACAACTCAAGAAGTTGGAGCAGTTGTTGGTACAGCGGTAGGTTCTGCAGTTGGACAAAATGTTAGTGAAAGCCTTTCTAGAAAACCTGGCGTTGAAATCATAATCAAATTGGATAGCAACAACAGAGAAATTTCTATTGTGCAAGAAATGCCTGAAGATGTGGAGTATTCATTTAGAGCTGGGGATCAGGTCAGAATAGTTAGATCAGGTGGTAAGTCCAGAGTTGTGCCTTATAATTAGATGATTGGACTCATCTGAATTATGGAATAAATCTTTAGATATTCTCTCAAGAAGAGAACACTCAGTTATTGAGCTCAAAACAAAACTAAAACGTTTTGAGCCATCTATTCAAGACCTTAATGATGTAATACAAAGGCTAACAGAAGCAAAATTCTTAGACGATGAGCGATTTGCAGCAACTTTTATCAAATCAAAGTCTGAATCAGGCTACGGCCCAAACTATATTTCACAATATTTAAGAAAAAAAGGAATCTCCCCAGAGCAATATGACATGTATTCTCTAGAAATAGACTGGGAGGATAAATGTCTAACTCAATTCAACAAGAAAAGCCGTAATAAAGAGTTAAATTTTAAAGAAAAAGAAAAGATTTTAAGGTTTTTAGCCTATAGAGGGTTTAGTTATGAAATAATAAAAAACGCTCTAAAAGAACACGATTAATGGCACTAGCAAATAAATACAGACCCAAATCATTCACAGAAGTTATTGGACAAGATAACGCTGTAGTTGCTTTGAGGAACATAATTAAAAACCAAAATTTTCATAATGGTTATATATTTTCAGGCACAAGAGGTGTGGGTAAAACAACGCTTGGAAGACTATTTGCTAAAGCACTAAATTGTTCAAATTATGATTCAGAAAAAGGTGAAACTTGTAATGTTTGTGCAAATTGTGAGGCCATTCAAAACAATTCTCATCTAGATCTTATTGAAATTGACGCTGCATCTAGGACCGGTGTTGATGATATGAGAGAACTGCTTGATTCAGTTCAATACAGACCATCACAAGGAAAGTATAAAGTTTATTTAATTGATGAAGTTCATATGCTTTCTATGCAGAGTTTTAATGCTTTACTCAAAACTTTAGAGGAGCCTCCAAGCCATGTAATTTTTATTATGGCAACAACTGAAACGCATAAGATTCCTAAAACAATTATTTCAAGATGTTTGCAGTTTAATTTGAAACTTGTGAGTGATGAATTGATCAAAGAAAACATAAAAAAAGTTTTTAAGGAAGAAAATGTTAACTCAGATGAAAAATCTTTAGATCTTTTAGTTGAGCTTGCAAAAGGATCTGTTAGAGATTCATTAACTTTGTCTGACCAAGCTATTTCTCATTGTGATAGCAACCTTGAGGAAGAATCAATATCGAAGTTACATGGTGTTTTAGACCTGTCATCAACAACCAAACTATTCGATTCAATTTTTTCAAATGAGGCAGATAAAGTAGTTGAAGAATTGAAGCGTTATCAGTCTTTAGATGTTAATTATGAAATCTTATTTGATAGAGCATTAAGTTTTTTGCATCAGAAAATCATGCAAATGGCACTCACAAATGATAGTTCTGCACAGTCCTTAAATCTTTATTACCAATTTTTCTCAAATGGTCTAGTTGATGCTAAGCAAACAGGAAAGACCAGAGACTGTTTTGATATTGCTGTATTAAGGTGCCTTACTTTTACTGAAGCAAACAGAAAAGAGTTAAAAAAAAAATCTAAATTAGTCCAAAAAATAGAACCTAATTTAATTGAAGAACCTGTTAAAGCTGAAGAACCTATTAAAGCTGAAGAACCTGTTAAAGCTGAAGAAATAATAACTCAAGAAACAGATAAGGATAAAGAATTATTGGATGCTAAGACAGAAGCAAATGAACCAGATAGTCTCATACATCTTTCTCCAACAAATTGGCTTAATGTTTTTGACCTGCTTGATCTAAGCGGGCCATCTAGAGCTTTCTTTTCAAACCTTCAAATTGAAAAAGTGGAAGACAACATAATATTCTTTAAAGGTTCTGATATGTTTGCAGAGAGAATCAATAAAGAGAATATTCAGAATCTAATAGATTCACTGGTAAGACTGGGTTACCCAGAGTATCAAGTAGAAATAGAATCGTCAGATAGCGCAAAAAATACTCCTTCATCAAAATGGGCTAAACAACGTGCTGAGGAAATTAAAATATTTAAAGAAGAAATTATATCTAGTGATTTGTTAGTAAAATTAAAAAAAGATTTTGGTGAAAATATTGATCCAAGTAACATTAAGGTTGTAGATCATGAAGAATGATGAGAGTTTATTAAGTCAGCTTATACAAGCATTCAAGGTCTTGCCTGGTATTGGGGAAAAATCAGCTCAAAGAATGGCCTTTTATTTATTAGAAAAAAATAGAGAAGGAGGCTTGAATCTAGCAAAACTAATTTCAACATCAGTAGAAAAAATAAGAAATTGTTCCAATTGTAGAAACTTAACTGAGGATATGGTCTGTGAAATCTGTAGTGATGAGAGAAGAGATAAGAAAATAATTTGTGTTGTTGAAAGCCCATCAGATGTTATTGCTATAGAAAAATCAGGAAGTTTTAAGGGTAAATATTTTGTTTTAATGGGGCGCCTGTCACCAATTGATGGCGTAACACCACAAGATCTTGGTATTCCTAAATTAGTTGAAAATATTAATTCCTCAGAAGTGCAAGAGGTAATTATCGCCACAAGCCCAACCATAGAAGGGGATGCCACTTCTTTCTACATAAAAGACCAATTAACAGAAAATAATATTCTTATATCACGAATTGCTTATGGTGTTCCTATGGGAGGAGAATTAGAATATGTTGATAACACAACGCTTGGAAGAGCTATTCAAGGCAGGAGAGAAATTAATTAATGTCCATAAAATCAGATAAATGGATCATAGATCAATCAGAGAATCATCAACTAATATCTCCTTTTGAGCCTACACAAATTAGAGAGCTGAATGGAGAGAAAATAGTTTCTTATGGGGTTTCAAGTTATGGTTATGACGTAAGATGCTCGAATGAATTTAAGATTTTTACAAACACTCATTCAGCAATCGTTGATCCAAAAGAATTTGATCCTAATAGTTTTATTGATGTTACAGCAGACGAATGCATAATACCGCCAAATTCTTTTGCCTTAGCAAGGACAGTAGAGTATTTTAAAATCCCTCGGTCAGTCCTAACACTTTGTTTGGGTAAATCAACATATGCAAGATGCGGCATTATTGTGAATGTAACTCCGCTTGAGCCTGAGTGGGAGGGACATGTCACATTAGAATTTTCTAACACCACTAACCTTCCAGCTAAAATTTATGCAAATGAAGGTGTGGCACAAATGATATTTTTTGAATCAGATCAAGTCTGCAAAACAAGTTACAAAGATCGAGGTGGGAAGTATCAAGGGCAAACTGGTGTTACTCTTCCAAAAACTTAGGCATTTCTGAAATAATTAATACCCTTTCTTCACCATTCTTAAGCGTAGCAGTGCTTTTAATTATTAGATGATCCATTGTTGGAGCAATAAAATATTTAATTGGTCCAACATCATCAGATGTTGCAACAACTACTATTGTCTCAATATCACCAAAGGAAGTTTTAACCACTTCATTGTCTAATTGTTGATAATTTTTTGAAATAACTTCTCCCTTAGTATTATCAAATATGTTTAAAGCATAATTCTTAACACCATATTTGGCATTTAATCTAACCTGGACATCGCTAGCTAGCTGCTCAAGCACTAAGCTATTAAGCTCAATATTGTTTAATTCTTTAGATTCAATAATATTTTGAGAAAAGTTAGCAGAGAATTTTTTTGGTTCATTTCTAAATGGGTCCTGAACAATTGTATTAATTGATACCACTTCTTTCTCTTCAATTCTAAAGTTTGAATCTATCGAGTACTTGAGCCAAAAAACTTGCATTTTGACTCGTGTATTAATTTCATTATCTTTCGCAGTGAAATATCTCTTAAGTGGAAAATCTCCAAATTTTGTCTCAAAAGCAAATTTTGCATCATAGCTTTTAAATTCATTTCCAAAGAATGAAAGGGTTAAAAATAAAATTAAAATTATTCTCATTATTTATTCAAAAACGAAATTGTCTCAGGATATATTCTGTGTTCAATTTCTTTTATCTTATTCATTAGACTATTTGGATCATCAGAAGGTTCAATTTCGAATGATTCTTGTCTAATTATTGGCCCATCATCTAATTCACTTGTTACAAAGTGAATTGTAGTCCCATGATACTTGTCTCCAGCATCAAGGGCTCTTTGATGAGTATTCAAGCCAGGGTATTTTGGAAGTAAAGAAGGGTGAATATTAACTATTTGACCCTCCCAATTATCAACTAAGCAGCTTGAAAAAATTCTCATATAGCCTGCAAGAATTATAAAGTCAGGTTCAATAGAATTTAGGTATAAATCAATTTCTTTATCGTATTCCACCCTGTCAGTGAAATGACTATTATCAATTACCTTGCACTCAAGACCATGATCTTCACAGATATCAATTCCACCTGCTTTTGGATTATTGGTAAAACATGCACAAACTTCATAACCATACTTTTTTTGGTTATTAATAATGGATTCCAAATTTGTTCCAGTACCGGAAAAGAAAACAATTATTCTCATATATATTTAAAGTCAGAATCTTCTTTTTTCGAGACAAATCCAATCTCTAGAAAGTCTGAATTTAATGCTTTAGCTTTCTTTGCATTTTCTTCTGACAGAATAACGGCATAACCAATACCGCAATTGAAGACCCTATACATTTCTTCAGTTTCTATTCCTCCAAGATCTTGTATTTTTTTAAATACCTCAGGCAGATGCCATCTATCTCTATCTATATTTATAGTTAAGCCATTATTTATACGAGAGAGATTCTCCTCAAAGCCTCCTCCTGTTATATGTGCCATGCCATTTACTTCTACTTGATCTAATAACTGTAGTATTTCTTTTACATATATTTTTGTAGGGACCAATAATTCGGATAAGAGGCTATCTGACATATTATTTTTAATTATTTTATTTATTAATGAATATCCATTTGAGTGAAAACCAGAAGAGGGCAATCCTAAAATAACATCCCCAACAGTTATTTTTCTCCCATCAATTATTTCAGACTTCTCATTAACACCCATAGAAAAACCAACAAGATCAAAATTTTCTCCTTGATAGTGATTTGGCATTTCTGCAGTTTCACCTCCAACTAGATCGCAGCCAGCAAGTGAACATCCTTTAATGATGCCTGATAGTATTTCTTGCCCTTTTAACCTATCTAACTTAGAACAACCATAATAATCCAGAAAAGCTATAGGTTTGGCACCACTAACAATCAGGTCATTTACGCACATTGCAACTAGGTCAATACCAATAGTACTTAAATTACCTGCTTCAAGGGCAATCCTCATTTTTGTACCAACTCCATCACAGGCTAAAGCATATACAGGCTCTTTTATTTGATTTGGAATTTCTACATATCCGGAAAAACCCCCTATTGAGCCCAAGGAGTATTGGTTGACAGAGGAAGATGATAATTTTTTAATATCATCTATAAATTTTTGACCTTCCTCAATATTTACACCTGAGTCTTTGTAGTTAAATTTATTTTTTGTCATAAAATAGATTAATCTTTTAATTATGTTTCTTAAGAAATTACTTAAATTTATAGCAATTATACTGACCTTTATGTCTTTTAGTTTCAACCTGAAAGCACAGATCTCGGATAATTTTTTACTTCTATATGAGAGTTATGACAAATTAAATCAAATTGAAGAAGTAATTGAAAATTCAGAAAGTAGGATCTTGAGAAAATATGGTGTGAGCAAAGAGTTAATTTTTGATAAAAAAGCTGAATTGCAACCAACAGAACACTTCATTGGGTATCAGATTAAAAAATTTAATGACTTGAGGCTAATTGAGCTTAAATTTAATAAAGATTCAATAGAAGAGTTTTTTGTTCTTAATACTGTGCCTTTCTTCAGCTTCAAAGGGAAAGCCAAAGTTTTTATTGCAGCAAATGATTCTTTCTTTAATGATTCGAACCTTTTTATTATCGATAACAAGGCTTTTCAGAATGAGTTAATAAATGCAAAACTGCTTTCAGAGCTCAATCAAAATATTATTTTAGAATTTGAGTTTCTTGAAAATTTTCCTTCTGACAGCTTTAGTGTAGATGAGTTGTTAAAGAAACTAGATGAAAGTGAAAAGAACGATTGGCTGCTAATGCTAGTAGATAGGTTCGACCTTGTAAGTTGGAGCTATTCTTTCCCAAAATCAGACAATATAACAATTCAGAGTGGCTTTAGTTTTAGAAATTTTCTGCTAGATGAAGCTATTGCTGAAGTGGTTCAAGATAGCAGAGAGGTAACAAAGAAAACATTTATAGCATCCTTTAAGGCAGACTTAAGTATTGAAGAAATAGAGGTAATTTTTAATAGGCTATCTGAGAGCACGGATATATTAAATTTCAGAATTTTAAAAGCAAATACACAAAGTATTGTTCTAGAATATGAAAGCTATCTTGGGCCTGAAGATGCAGCATCTTTTTTGAGCAGTATGGGTGCATTAACTAATATATGAAAAATATTAATAGAAAGAATCAACTCTATTTCGATTTTGGTCGAGATTATGAAGCTAACTTAGAAAATTTTTTTTTCTCATCAAAAAATAGCATTCTTAAATCTGAATTAAATGAGATTATTGAAGGCTCAACAAACCAGAAACTATTTATTACAGCGCATGAAGCTGATGGAAAAACTTTTTTATTAAATAGCCTTTTAAATCACAACAGGATAAAAGAACTTCAATCAATTTATATTGACGTAAGTTCATTAAAGAATGATGAGAACTACTTAGAAGGCTTATCTAGTTTTGATTTAGTTTGCTTAGATAATGTTCATAAAATAGCAGATAACTTAGAAATTCAAATTTTTAATTTAATTAATGAATGCAAAGCAACTACAACAAACTTAATTCTTGCATCAAATGAAAACCCCAACGAATTGAATTATTTGCCTGATTTAATATCAAGATTCAACGAATTTAAGCGATGTAGAATCAATCCTATAGGTGACGATAATGTAATTGAATGCATGGAGTTCGTTGCTCTTAAATTAAATCTAGAGTTCTCCAAAGAGTTAATAGAGTTCATCTCATTAAGAATAAGAAGAGATTTCTTTTCTATAAAAAAGACACTCCAGGATTTTGATAAGTTTTTGTATTCTGAAAAAAAACAGCCGACAAAGATATCGGCTGCTTCTTTTTTAAAATCTTATTTAAATTAATCTATAGCTTCACACTCCAGACAATAAATTCTGATATTGTCATACATATTTCTGCTGTTTAGATTAAACCCAGCTTCTTTCTCAAAGAAAGAATTAATGAGACTTGGTAACTCAAAAGGGTTAACAGGTGCTGGAGCAGGGGGGATGACATGCTCAACCTTATATTCTTCTAGCTCAGCTAGAGAGGCTGCATAATCAACTGCATCATGTAAGGTGCCTAATTCATCCACTAGTCCAATTTCCAGGGCCATTTCACCAGAGTAAACTCTGCCTTTAGCAATTTCTCTTACAGTCTCAATAGGAAGATTCCTGTCTTCAGCTGTTTGGGTTGTGAACTGAACATATATTGCATCAATACCAGCTTCAAAAGTTGCAGTAAATTCCTCTGGCCAATCCATTGCAGTAAAATCAAACGCACCATATTTAGTTGTTGAATAACCATCGTAATTAATACCCATCCAGTCATAAATTTTTTCAAAGCTAAATAATGTTCCATAAACACCAATTGAGCCTGTTATTGTATCTGGTTCAGCATAAATTTTATCTGCCAGAGAAGAGATCCAATAACCACCAGAAGCAGCTAATGTACCCATAGAGACTACTACTGGTATGCCTTTTTCTTGAGCTTTTTCAATTTCCCATCTCATGTAGTCAGATGCAACTACACTGCCACCAGGAGAATTGACTCTAAGCACTATGGCTTTTGTATCTTCATCTTCGTGAGCTTCTTTTAGCATGGCAACAACACCATCTGAGCCTGCGGTACCAAAGGTAACGTCACCTTCCATAATTGTGCCTTCAACAGTTACTACTTTTATTTCATTGTCACTATTAACTGGTAGTTCTTCTTCAAAGCTAGCAAGGTAATCTCTGTAATAGACAACATTAAGTTCTTCCTCATCGTCTTCAGAAGCACCAAACTTTTCAATCATTCTTTCATCAAAAGCTTCTCGCTCTTCTTGAACATCAATTAATCCCCAATCTAAAAAAGCAGTTTTTTGTGTTGTTGTACCATCTATAATTTCTTTAAAAGATTCATCTGCAATCCACTGCATGTCTACACCTCTGTTATCAAAGACAAAATTTTTCCATTTTGCCCAAAGAGGCTCGTAGAAAGCAAGATTTACTTTAGCTTCTTCACTCATACTATCTCTCAAATACGATTCAGGTCCTGTTTTAAAATCTCCAGCAGCATAAATTCTTGGAGTAATTAAGAATTTTTCAAAAAAGTTTTTCAGATACTGTCTAGCACCGCCAAAACCTTGGATATCTACAATGCCATATGTTGGAACTGATATTTCTGAGGCTCCTGAGGCTAATAAATAATCTGTGGTGATCATATAGTCTGTTCGGATAATTATTTCTTTGCCAGCATCAACTGCTTCTTTAATTTTTTGAGCTATTGGTAAGGCATAAACAATACTTACCCCTAAACCTGCTGTATCAAAAATCATGGCTGATACTCGGTCATCATTTTTGAAGTCTTCAAAGTAGTCCAACATATCTTGGTATGGGTAATAAATTGGTTGCGAATCAGCACCAAAACTTAAACCCTCAATTTCTGAATACCATTCGGTTTGTGCTGGTGTTGGTGGTTGGTCTACAACTACCCCACGTGGACTAAATACTACAACTTTTCCAGTAGGGTCTATTTTGTCTTCCATCTGCCACAGAGGGCTTATAAGGCTAACTACAATATTGAATACAACTACAAGAAAAATCCCTGTAGCTAGAGTAAATCTTACTCCTTTCCAGAAATAATCTCTTCCTGTGCTTATATAATCCCAAATGGTTTTCAGGACGTTTCCAGCTTTGTCAAAAAAGCTATCTGTTTTTTTTGTTTTCTTTGCTTTTGGCATAATATCCTTATGATAATTATTTAATGTAAAGTATACTTAACACTAATTATATGTAAAGTATATTGTAAGCTGATACCCATCAAGAGCAACTATTCCTTTATTTTATTAACCTTGGCCTCAGATATAATACTGATATGAGACTTATAGCATTTATATTTCTACTTCTAACTTCATGTAGCAGAATGGATATTGATATTACCCAAGGTGGTGCAATATCTTCAGAGAAATTAGCAGAAAAAATCGTGGTTTTGAATATTTGGGCTGATTGGTGCCCACCTTGTATTGTAGAAATGCCATATTTTAACAAGCTTGATGAGCAGGAAGATGTTGTGGTTATTGGATTTCACTTTGATCAGTTTGATGTTTTAGATTCCCAAGAAGTTAATAGGCTAATCGATAAATTTGATATGCAATTTTTAAATATGGAAACAGATCCAAGGGAGATATGGGGTATGGAGATACCTGTGCATGTTCCAACAACGTACATTATTAAAAATAATGAAATAGTAGAAACTCTTATCACTCCTCAAACATACGAATCTTTACTAGAAGCAGTAAAAATCTAATCGGTAACTTTTGATTTTATTTTTCCATCAGCAAGCTGCGTTGTAATTACATCACCATGAGCAATCTTTTTAGCGCTAGCAATAGATTTACCATTTTCATCGAAAGTAATTGAGTAACCCCTATTTAAAATTTCACTAGGGTTAAGAGCAATTAATTTTTCATGTATTAACTTAAGAAGTCCTTGTTTATTGAGAATGGTAGTCTTCTGTTTTTCACAAATCTCTTTTTTAAAATTAATAATTTGATTTTTCTTGTTAGTAATAGATAGTAATGGCGACAATGAGTTAATTCTTGTTTCAAGTATCGTTTGTCGACTCTTTTTGGCATTTAAGTTTAACTTGGTATTTATAATTAGACGGTCTGCTACTGAATCAAGCTTCTGATATTGTTCCTCTAACCTCTGTCTTGGTGATCTCAGCAATCTTTTTAAAGTATTAAGATTGTCTTGGGCCCCCATAACAAGATTGCTTGTTTCTCTTAGCAATCTATCTTTGAGGTGTAAAAAATAATCATTCAGGTTACTTGCCCCCTCACTTACAATCTCTGCAGCTGCCGTAGGGGTAGCAGCTCTTAAGTTTGCAACAAAGTCTGTTAATGTAAAATCAGTCTCATGCCCAACACCACTTACAACTGGAATAGGGTAGTCGGCTATATACCTACAAAGTTGCTCATCATTAAAGCACCATAAATCCTCAATTGAACCGCCCCCTCTGCATATAATCACAGCATCATATTTATTTTTTTCATTATGTAATTCTATTTCTTTTAAAGATTTCAGAACTGATTGTGCTGAGCCATCTCCTTGTACTTTACAAGGTGAAATTACTACATCCATATGGGGGGAACGTCTTTTAATGGTCGAGATAACATCTTTTATAGCTGCACCATGTTGAGAAGTTATTACACCAACTCTATTTACAATCTCAGGAATATCTTCCGTAGCCTTTTTCTCAAATAATCCTTCAGAATTGAGCTTATTTTTTAATAATTCATATTTGCGCATTAGCTCACCAAAACCAGCTAATTCCATTTTGCTTGCTATGAGTTGGTATCTACCTGATTTGGCATAAATTGAGAGTTTGCCTTGCATGATTACTTGATCACCTTCTTTTGGTTTAAATCTAAGGCTAGAATTCTGCATGCGGAACATTGTGCAACTTAAAACAGAATTGGAATCTTTAATAGAAAAATACCAATGTCCTGAAGTCCCATATTCCTTGAAGTTTGATATTTCACCAGCAACCCATAAAGGAGGGAATGCTTCATTCAAAAAATCGCTTGCAGTTTGGTTTAATTCCGTGACTGTATGTATTTCTCTTTGTTGAATAGTGTTATTTGAGTAGTCTTCCATTTAAATTTATTATATTCTATTGATCTTCGCGAGTTTAGCTCAGTTGGTTAGAGCACCTGCTTTACACGCAGGGGGTCGTAGGTTC
>Ga0208130_1000562_pt1 | contig 19065 bp, 16 predicted proteins | sample ETNtaG_31_FD_185771 | JGI IMG/M metagenome (GOLD analysis project Ga0208130, IMG submission 185771) | Marine microbial and viral communities from oxygen minimum zone, Eastern Pacific Ocean - ETNP201310SV78 (SPAdes) (version 2) | ecosystem: Environmental > Aquatic > Marine > Oceanic ...
TAATTTGTGAGCCAGGACCTAAATCAATAATTGATCTATCTATTAAGTTATGAGTTTCACTCAAGTTTTGTATTTTTAGGTACTCAGTATCAGAATTTTCAGCAAGATTTATTTGCATTACGATATTAGAAAAATGCGACTCATTAGAATTTGATTCGTAAAAACCAATAAAGCTGACTTTTGAATTCTTCTTAATATCAATGATTAATCTGAGGTTGCTGCAATATTTTTGAGAGTAGGGCGGCTCAACACATGAAATTCCTATTGGAGCTTCAATCACTGAATCTTCGGGTAATGTTATTTTGATTATCTTTTGTGCTAAGAGAGCATTCAAACAACCCAGAGGGTCATTAATTTTCAATTCTTTGATCGCCTGCTCCTCATTCAAACTGTTTATTTGAATCGGCTGCCCCTCAATCTCTATCGTTTTATTCTCGCCAAAGTCAACACCATTGATATTCAACCAATGCGCATCAATATTGCCTGGTTTATAATCTTTATTTGTTTTCTCTTTATATGATTTTTGGTTACTTGGGCTAAGAGATTTCTCAAGGAGTTGTATTGGCTCAGAAATATCTGTATATCTCCAATGCTCATGCTTCTTGTTCGGGATACCTAATTCTTTTAGCTTTTTAAATGCGATTTGTCCTAATTTAGGATAAATTGCATGATCATTAAGAATGATCTTTTCATCCAGTTTATTTAAATCGAGAGATACAGACATATTTTATTCACCATCATCCTTGTAACCCGTCTGCTCAAGACGGTGCGCTAATGATTTATCGCCAGACTCAATAATTTTTCCATTTGATAAAACATGAACATAGTCTGGCTCAATATAGTCGAGTAATCTTTGATAGTGCGTTATTAAAATAATGGCTTTGTTTTCATTTTTAAACTCATTCACACCCTTAGCAACGATTTTGAGAGCATCGATATCCAGCCCAGAGTCAGTTTCATCTAAGATAGCAATATCTGGATTTAGCATCGTCATCTGGAAAATTTCGTTTCTTTTCTTTTCACCTCCAGAAAAACCCTCGTTTACACCTCGGTTCAGAAAAGTTTGCGGAATTTCTAGTTTTTCAATCGTTTCTCTCGCAAGTTTAAGAAAATCAACTGCACTCATTTCTTCCTCATCGTTATGTTTCCTTTTTGCATTAATTGATGCTCGAAGAAATTGAGAGTTATTTAAACCAGGGATTTCAACAGGGTATTGAAAGCCAACAAATATTCCTTCTCTTGATCTTTCCTCTATTGATAAATCCAATAGATTTTCACCCTTGTATTGAATTTCACCCTCAGTAACTTCACAATCATCTTGTCCTGCCAGCACCTTTGCTAGAGTACTTTTTCCAGATCCATTGGGACCCATGATTGCATGCACTTCGCCCGGAGCGATTTCTAGTGATAATCCATTCAGAATTTTTGTTTCATTGATAGTTGTATGTATATTTTTTATGTTTAGCATAATTCCACTCTTTGTTAACCAACAGCACCTTCGAGACTTACATTCAAGAGTGCTTCTGCTTCAACTGCAAATTCCATTGGCAGCTTTTTAAACACTTCTTTACAAAAACCATTAACAATCATATTGACGGCATCTTCTTCTCCAATGCCTCTTTGTTTGCAATAAAATAACTGATCCTCGGAGATTTTTGATGTGGTAGCTTCATGCTCGATGATTGATGATGAGTTTTTTCCTTCTATGTAAGGAAATGTATGTGCTCCACAGTCTTTCCCAATCAGAAGAGAATCACATTGAGTATGATTTCTTGAGTTCTTAGCTTGAGGCATTATACGAACAAGGCCTCGGTAAGCATTTTGTGCTGCACCTGCAGATATACCTTTCGAAACAATTGTACTTTTGGTATTTTTTCCAATGTGAATCATTTTTGTACCTGTATCGGCTTGTTGCTTGTTATTGGTCACAGCGACTGAGTAAAATTCACCTATTGAGTTATCTCCTCTTAAGATGCAACTAGGATATTTCCATGTGACTGCTGAACCTGTTTCAACTTGAGTCCAAGAAATTTTTGAGTTTGATCCCCTGCAATCACCTCTTTTGGTAACGAAATTATATATACCACCTTTACCGTTCTCATCACCTGGGTACCAATTCTGAACAGTGGAATATTTTATTTCGGCATTCTTGAGTGCAACCAGTTCTACTACTGCTGCGTGCAATTGATTTTCGTCTCTCATAGGAGCTGTACAGCCCTCCAGATAACTAACATAGCTGTCTTCATCAGCTATGATAAGAGTTCTTTCAAATTGGCCGGTATTTTCAGCGTTTATTCTAAAGTAGGTAGAGAGCTCCATTGGACACCTCACACCCTTAGGAATGTATACAAAAGAACCATCACTAAAAACGGCAGAGTTCAGGGCCGTGAAAAAGTTATCTCGCTGAGGAACAACAGTACCTAAATATTTTTTTATTAGTTCGGGGTATTTGTGAACCGCTTCTGAGAATGGGCAAAAAATCACCCCTGCCTCGGATAATTTTTTCTTAAATGTAGTAGCAACAGAGACACTATCAAATACGGCATCAACTGCAACACCAGCCAATCTGGCTCTTTCATGTAGCGGGATTCCCAATTTGTCATATGTTTCGAGAAGTTTTGGATCAACTTCATCGAGACTTTGAGGTTTGTCCTCATTTGATTTTGGCGCGGAATAATAGGATATATCTTGGTAATCAATTTTTGGGTAACCAATGTGCGCCCAATCTGGTTCATCAAGTGTCAACCAGTGTTTGTAGGCTTTCAGTCTCCACTCAAGCATGTATTCTGGCTCTTCCTTCTTTTTAGAAAGAGCAGTAATGACATCTTCATTTAGACCGGGTGGAAAGGACTCAGATTCAACATCGGTAGTGAATCCGTATTTGTATCGATCTCCTATGAGTTTATTTATACTTTCGTTTGCCATTTTATTTCACCTGATGTTCGATATTAATCGGCATACCTGCAAATTGAGCAGGTAAAACGTTTTTATTTTTATTGCCTTGCATATCAGCAAGAGTGATTTTTTTTAATAATGACCTTATTGATTCATTGATATCCTGCCATGCCAGACCAGTTGAGCAATGTGATTCATGCTTGCAATGACATTTATGAGAGCTACAATCTGTAATGGCTATAGGGCCCTCGAAAGCGTCAATGATATCAGCAACACTTATGTCGATTCCGTTTTTAATTAATTTATAACCACCATTGATTCCTCTTACAGATTCAACAATATCTGCCTTATATAAAATTTTTAAAATTTTACTTACCGTAGGAAAATTAATATCTGTTATTTCTGATAATTCAGAAGCACTTATAAGGTCTTTTTTGTTCGACAGCATGGCAACTAAAACCACAGTTCCATAGTCAGTCAATCTGCTAATTCTAAGCACCAGAATCCCCCTCAACAATAATTAGTACAATATTGGTACTAATTATAATATTTCAATTAAAAAATTGAAAAAAATTTGAGTATTTTCATACCAAGAATTACAAAATTTTATGAGTTGTTTAATATATAATTATAACTATCAAAATTTTAATGTTGGAGAATATAGATGAATCTAGATGCTTTGAAAGCAACAGCTATGAAAATGGTAGGAGATGGAAAAGGGATTCTTGCTGCTGATGAAAGTACACCGACAATAGGCAAAAGATTTGAAACAATCAACACAGAATCAACCGAGGAATCCAGAAGAAGATATCGTGAGATGCTTTTCACTTCAGAGGGCGCCAATAATTATATAGGTGGTGTAATATTTTTTGATGAGACATTGAGGCAGTCAACTTCTGGCGGTATCCCATTCCCAAAATTTCTCGATGATTTAGGTATTGTTCCTGGAATTAAGGTGGATACAGGCGCTAAACCACTGGCAGCCCATAATGGAGAGACAGTAACAGAAGGTCTTGATGGGCTCAGAGATAGGTTAACTGAGTATTATTCACTGGGTGCTAGATTCGCTAAATGGAGAGCTGTTATAAACATCGATGAAATACTTCCCACTGATTTTTGTATCAAGGCAAATGCGCATGCTCTTGCAAGGTATTCCGCTCTTTGCCAGGAACAAAATATCGTTCCAATAGTTGAGCCAGAGGTGCTCATGGATGGTGGTCATTCAATTGAGCGCTGCGAGGAAGTTACAAATAAAGTGCTTAAGACTGTATTTAATGAGTTACAAGAGCATGCCGTGAATTTAGAAGGCATTGTATTAAAGCCAAATATGATAATTTCTGGTGCTAAAGCAAATAATCGAGCGAATTCAGATACGGTCGCTGAGGCAACAATTCGCTGCCTAAAGGAAAATGTTCCAGAATCAGTTCCAGGGATTGCTTTTCTATCTGGCGGACAATCTTCTGAGGAAGCAACCGAACATCTGAATTTAATGAATAAGATGGGTGATCTTCCCTGGGAATTGTCATTTTCATATGGACGCGCACTTCAAGCTTCTCCGTTGAATGTTTGGTCTGGCAATGAAGATAATTTTTCAGCAGGTCAGCAAGCTTTCTTGAAAAGAGCCAAATTAAATAGCCTTGCTCACGCTGGAGATTATCAAAAAGATATGGAAGATTAGGTGCCTATCCAGAAGAACGTCTGAGCTGTTGGAGTTGCTCTTCTGTCATATATTCGCGGACAAAATCGATTCGAGCTTCAAATCTTATTCTCTGGATTTCATTGAGTTCAGGTGATCTTAAGGCACGTCTCAAGAAATTGATACCCCCAACCAGATCACCGATCATAAATCGATATTCTGCCATATAGTAATTCGCCTCAGCTGGATTATTTGATTCAATTGCTGCCCTAGCAATTAATCTCACTTGCTCCGGTGTAGGAGGGACATTGTTGAGTAAATCCAATAATATTTCATGTGCGAAATCAGCCTCATTGATTTCCAGTAAAACATTTGCGTAATGTATGACTAGAGATATATTTCTTGGAAAAAAGACCAATGCGTCTTCAAATATCTCTAGTGATTGGTCGATTTGCTCCAATGAAAAAAGTACATCCGCAAGAGCAATATGGTATGCAATAACTTCTTTATTGTTGTTAAGGAGTGATTCTAATATTAGTTTTGCTTCACCATATTTCCCAGCACTCTGATAGGCGAGGGCAAGCCCATATCTCTCTGCATCATTAAGATATCTAAATTCTTTTTGAATATAATGATTAATCGCCTCCTGAGGTGAATCTGCCCCAGATACAATAAGTCTTGCTCTTGAGATACCGTAATTTCGTGTATCAATCGTGTCTTTCTTTTCAAACAATCTGGCTCTATTTTTTGCTTCCGCAATTCTGCTGCTTGTGACAGGGTGTGTTTTTAGAAATTCTGGCACCCTCATCGAGCCCAGAGTATTTGATCCTGACATTACCTCAAAGAAGGAAGCCATTCCCCTTGGGTCAAATCCAGCTCTTGCTAGAGCTGAGATGCCAATTCTGTCTGCTTCGTATTCATTTTCCCTTGTGAAATTAATCTGTTGCTGTATCTGTGTTCCCTGAGCGACTGCCATAGCACCTTGGACTGCATCTGAACCTGCGCCTGATGCACCAGCAATAACTGCACCCAGCATAATTGCTGTGCTGAGAAGACTTTGTTTTTTTCCTGCAGCCAAGGCTCTCGCTATGTGTCTTTGTGTAACATGAGCAATTTCATGGGCCATGACACCTGCCAGTTCATCCTCAGATCTCGTGGCTTTTAATAATCCTGAATGAATTCCAATGTAACCTCCAGGAAGTGCGAACGCATTAATGCTGTCATCATCGATTACAAAAAAAGTGAAATCTCTTTCACTTTCATTGATGTGTGAAGCAATTCTATGTCCAATCTCGCTGATGTATTCATTGATCTGAGGATCTTCTACAACCGTGCCACTGGCTCTGATTTGACGCATAATTGATCTTCCAAGCTGCGCTTCATCGTTTTTTGATAAAACAGCATCAGCAGGATTTCCCAAATCCGGTAAATTCAGATCCTGTGCTATAGCTGTTTGACTAAACAACAGAAAAAGAATTGTTATTATTTTGGCCATCAACTTATTAAACATCAGTATAAAAAAGTTTTTTAAGACTCTTTTCATAGATTTAATAGACTACAAGTCAGCAATGTAATCAAGTATTGATTGAGCATGTCCCTTTGCTTTCACCTTTCTCCATTCAGCTATCAATTTGTTATTTTCATCAATTAGAAAGGTGCTTCTCTCAATTCCCATGTATTTTTTTCCGTACATGTTTTTTTCTTTGATTACATCAAAGGCATCACATATAACCTCATCCTCATCTGAGATTAAGTCAAAAGAAAAATCATATTTACTCCTAAATTTCTCATGCGAAGATAAACTGTCGCGAGAGATTCCAATCACTTCAGTGTTCAGTTTTGCGAATTCTTTCAGTAAATTTTGGAACTCAATGCTTTCTGTTGTGCATCCTGGTGTATTGTCTTTTGGGTAAAAATACAAAACAATTCTTTTCCCTTTTAAATCACGCATCTTAATTTTTTTTTCGCCAGTCATTTGGCAAGTTAGGTCCGGTATCATCTTGTTCAATTCTACTTTACTCATCGTAATATCCTTTGACGTTTTGTTTTACAGTAAGAAACAATCCACACTGTTGTTTCATCAATATTATGCATGAAATTTTTAATTGGTAATATACGCTTGATAGAGCCTTTAATGATCAGTAACATTATTCGAAATAATGACTATTTATAAAACATGATAGAAAAATACTTAAATTCACCGATAATTTTGATAGTGATATTGCTTATCTCTGGTTGTGGTACGACCGAAATTGTTTGCGAGCAACCTGAAAATATTCAAAGTGCTGTTGAAACTTCAAAAATAGTCATACCAGAAGAGCTGGATAATTTGAGCGGGGAAAAAGAGCTTAAAATTCCGAGAGCATCTCCTCGAGAACCAAGATCAGAGAATTCACCTTGTTTGGAAGCGCCACCGAGGATACTAAATCGAACTTCCTCTTTATAGAATATCCTAATATCAGGAGAGATGGCTGAGTGGTTTAAGGCGCTCGCTTGGAAAGCGAGTGTGCGGTAGTACCGTACCGAGGGTTCGAATCCCTCTCTCTCCGCCAAGGTTGTCACATCATTGACTAATAATAGGGAAAGGGAGTATTTTTAAGTTATGAAGAAACTGATTCTAATATTCGCGCTACTGCTCTTTGCTTCTAAAGGTTGGGTATACAGTGAAATAGATTCGGAAGAGGCTGAATCAAAAGCGACCTACAAGGGACCTTACGACGACGAGACTGCAGAGCAGCGTGATGCGCGCATGGCCTGGTGGCGTGAAGCTCGTTTCGGACTTTTTATTCACTGGGGTGTCTACTCAGTTCCGGCTGGGACCCATAAAGGTGAGCAGGTAGAGAATATTGGCGAATGGATCATGCATTATGGACAGATCCCTGTAGCGGAATATCAGCAGTATTCCAAGCAATTCAACCCGGTAGATTACGATCCTGAAGCTTGGGTGCTCATGGCCAAGAACGCTGGCATGAAGTACATCGTCATCACCGCCAAGCACCATGACGGTTTTGCTCTGTTCGATACTGCAGTCAGTGACTGGGATATAGTGGATGCGACGCCTTATGGCAAAGACCTTCTCAAGCCTTTGGCCGAAGCTGCACGCAAACACGACATCAAGCTTGGTTTGTATTACTCTCACGCGCAGGACTGGGTGCATCCTGGTGGTTCGTTTTGGGATGGTCATGGATGGGATCCCGCCCAGAATGGCAGTATGGACGACTATATCCGCGATATCGCCGTACCCCAAGTCAAGGAGTTGTTTACCAACTACGGAGAGATATCGATTCTTTGGTGGGATACGCCGATCGATATGACGCCGGCACGGGCTGCGATGTTTGACGGACTGGTGGAGCTTCAGCCTGGAATAATTGTAAATAATCGCTTGTTGTATGGACATGATGGAGATCTGAGAACCCCGGAGCAAAATGTGCCTCCCACCGGTCTCGAGTACGACTGGGAAGCTTGTATGACGATGAATACCACTTGGGGTTACAAGTCCTATGATGATGACTGGAAATCCAGTGAGCAATTAATTCGCAACCTCGTCGACTCTGCCAGCAAGGGCGGCAATTACCTTCTGAATGTTGGGCCGATGGCCAATGGAGAGATTCCGCAGGCAAGTATCGAGCGTCTGAAAGATGTCGGTGAATGGATGAGTGTGAATTCTTCATCGATCTATGGCACCACCGCTAGCCCTTTTATTCGTCTGCCGTGGGGGCGGGCCACCAAGAAGGAATACCCCAATGCGACAGAGCTTTACTTGCACGTATTTGACTGGCCTGAGGACGGCTTGCTTAGGGTGGACGGCCTACGTAGCGAGGTGAGCGGCGCGTATTTTTTAGCGGACTTTCAGCAACAGATTCAAGTCAACAAAACACAGGAAGGTGTGGTACTACAGCTCCCGAACAAGTCACTTGATGAGATTGACACTGTAATCGTATTGAAAATCACTGGAAAACTCGACGTGGAGAGGATATTGCCAAAACAAGACGAGGAAGGTGTTCTAGAGCTGGCAATGGATGATGCCCATATCTATAACCCCGGGTATGGGGGCAGACTGGAATTGAGGCAGGACGATAATTCTAATTTTTACTTAGACGGGTGGACAGATTTCCAAAGCCGCGTGGACTGGCTGGTAAGGATCGATATGCCTGGTGTATTCGATATTTACGCAGAGGTCGCCGCGGAGGAGTCTGCCAGTTTCCTTTTGATGGCGAACGACGGGCAAAAACCTCTCACCATAAAATCCACTGGCGGACAGCAGACTTTTCAAACCCAGCACATCGGCCAATTGATTTTATCAGAAGGGGAATCCACGATCGGGATGCATCCGCAAATGTCACTCTGGAACCCGATCATGCTTCGCTCGGTGACCTTGAAGCCGGCAGCGCCCACAAAGGATGTTGAGTAAGAGACCGCACTTATTAACTTGACAGAAAATTAAGTTAACGGTTCAAAGAATCACGTAAAAACATGTAGTAAAAATGTAGTACAAACTGTAGTATTTTTTCAAACGTTAAGAAGGTCAGAGGGTAAAACATGTACGATTTTTATAGTGATACAAAGTCAATTCCAACGAAAGCAATGCTGGAATCGATTATATCGACTCCTCTTGGTGATGAACAAAAGGGTGAGGATCCTACAACCGCCAAACTTGAGAAAAGAGTTGCCAAACTCTTAGGAAAAGAAGCGGCAATATTTATGATATCTGGAACCATGTGTAATGAGGTTGCGGTTAAGGTCCACTGCGAACCAGGTAATGAAATCATTTGTGATGAAACTTCGCATCTTTTAAATTATGAATGTGGCTCACCAGCCGCACTCAGTGGTGTTATATTGAGAACTCTAAATGGGGTTAATGGAATTTTTAGTGCCGAGGATGTTAGAAGAGCCATTAGACCTTATTCACGCTATATGCCGATCAGTAAGATGTTACTCGTTGAACAAACAGCAAATCTTGGTGGCGGAGCAATTTGGCCGCTTGATGAAATTGATAGTGTAACTAAAGTGGCAAGAGATCACGGACTTATTACACATATGGATGGCGCAAGACTTCTTAATGCGGTTGCTAAAACAAACATCAAAGCAAGTCGATATGCACGTGACTTTGATTCAGTTTGGATAGATTTTTCAAAAGGATTGGGAGCTCCATGTGGAGCGATTTTAGCTGGGACGTCCGAGTTTTGTGATAAAGCTTGGCGTCAGAAGCAAGCGCTTGGAGGTGCGATGCGACAATCAGGAGTGCTTGCAGCAACCTGTCTTTATGCTCTTGATAATCATATTGAGCAACAAGCTAAAGATAATAATTTAGCTGCTTCAATCGGAGAGCGAATAGCAAAAATTCCTAAAGTGATCAAAATGTTACCAGTCGAAACAAATATCATAATATTTGATTTAGAGCATGATGCACCTACAGCAAAGGAAATTGTAGAGAAACTTCAAAAAAAAGGTATATTGGTTGGGGCTTTTGGTGAGAGAAGAGTTCGCGTCGTTACATGTTTGAATGTCAATGAAAAAGCCGGCGACATACTCGTTAGTGAGCTCTCAAAAATTTTGAACAATTAAAATCAAAAATGATCTACAAATACAAGTGTTCCAAAAAATAAATCTCCCCCTTTGGTCTCTGGTTTTGAGTCTAGCCATTGGGATATATATTCATTTTTTTGTTCCTCCAGAATATCAAGAACAAAAAACTTCTATGCAGGTTGTTGTAGATGATTCTGGGCAAATTTTCTCATTAGATGGAAAAAATATTGCATCTTTGGATGAAGTGGTTCCATATAGTCAATCACTACTGAGGCAGGCCGCATTGGATGAGCTTGATAACCAGCAATTACCAGAGTCAGAATGGGTGTTAGAATTTACCGAAGATGATGAAAAATCATATTCGATATTAAGAGCGAGCAAGCATTATGGTTTTTGGTCCCTCTTACCAGCACTTACCGCCGTTTTCTTATGTTTAATGACCAGAGAACCACTTACTTCTCTTTTTTGTGGGGTGGTAGTTGGTGCTTTCCTCTTGGGTAATTTTAATATTATCGATAATGTATTTATTCCTGTACTTTCAGATAGTAATTCAGCAAGTATTCTTCTTTTGTACCTCTGGTTACTGGGCGGACTACTTGGTATTTGGTCTCGCACTGGAGCTGCACAAGCCTTTGCTAACTTTACTACAAAAAAATTTGTAAGAGGTCCAAAATCCGCTAAGTTTATTGCTTGGTTATTAGGTATTATTTTTTTTCAGGGCGGATCCGTCAGTACTGTCCTAGCAGGAGTATCAATTAAATCTATAGCGGATCGTAATCGAGTTAGTCATGAGGAGACCAGCTATATAGTTGATTCAACTGGAGCCCCTGTGGCCTCTCTCTTGGCTTTTAATGCTTGGCCTTTATTTGTTCAAGCTTTAATTTTTATTCCAGGAGTAACTTTTCTCAATAGTGAATTAGATAGAATAAATTTTTACTTTAGTAGTTTAATATTTAGTTTTTATTCTATTTTGACTATTTTTGGTGTGCTTATACTGAGTCTTGATATTAATCATTTTGCTGGTAAAGGCCTCCAAAAGGCAAGAAAGCGAGCATTGGAAACAGGAGAATTAGATGCTCCTGATGCGACTCCCATTAGTTCACCCGAGTTGCATATTAGTAATGCACCAGAAGGATATTCATCACACGTAATCGAATTTATCATTCCCCTCGTAATTTTAATTTTTATTGCCGTTGGTAGTTTTTTTTGGCTCGGAACCCCAAAGGTTAATTGGGCTTTTGGTGCTGCTTTGATTGTGTCTGTCTTAATAGCTTTATTGAAGGGTATGTCTTTAAAACAGGTCGTTGATGGAATTGGAACTGGATTGAAAGGGGTTATCATTGCGGTAACAATAATGATGCTCGCAATTATGGTGGGAGGCATTAGTGCTGAGACAGGAGGTGGAGTCTTCTTGATTGACCTTTTAGGAGATAAGATGCCTTTCTATATTTTACCTAGTTCATTATTTATTATAACTGCTGTCATATCTTTCTCTACCGGAAGCAGCTGGGGCACTTATGGGATTGCTTATCCATTAGCAATGCCTCTCGCATGGGCTATTGCTCAATCTCAGGGCATAACGTATCACGAGCTCTATATGTCCATCTGTTTTGTTGCTGTGCTTAATGGAGGGGTCTTTGGTGATCAATGTTCACCTATATCGGATACAACTATTCTTAGCGCTACAACAACAGGTTGCGACCTAATGGATCACGTCAAGACTCAAATTATACCTGCTTTTGGTATTGCTATAATCTCAATTTTATTATGGACAATTTCCGCGATTGCAGTTGCCTAATTACCGATAATTAATACATATATTTTATAAATGAGATGTATTTTTTTATGAGGAAAACCTCACAACTAATAAACATTTGTGAAGGCTTATTTATGGTAATGATAATTTCATGAGATTTTTAGTTTCAGGAAATTCAGTTATTAATTAAGGTATTTTTTATATCTTCATAATAATTTTTTGTGTAGTTAGAATTTGGCTCGAACTTTTCATCATAAAGACGCTCTTCTATTCTTTGTCTGACTGCATCAGGGAGAAAATCAGAGGACCACAAAGGACTTGAAACTTCCCAGTAAGCTCTTCCGTATGGAGTACCGAGATAAAAAGTGGCATCAAGGTCAATCTGAGTTTCCCAGAATGTGTCGTCGACGATACCTGCCTCTGACATTCTATAGAGATTGATCCAGCGATTTATAGGTGAAAATGTTTGTGCTTCCATAACTCTCATTTCTGACATACTCAAATTCTCTGGGTCGAGAAGTGCTTTCTCAAAAACAGCCGGTAAATTTTCACCAGCAAATATAGTGTCAGCATGAATATATGAGCTGTAATAGTCATTCGTAAGGCTTACTCTGAGAAGATTTCGATCTTCTATTAGTTGAAAAATAACTGAAATTAATCCGACTAAGACACCAATATTTGTAGCAATGACCCATCTAGTTGATATTTCTTTATTCACAGTTCTCTCCTAAATTTTTTATGAATTAAAGCATATCACGCTATTATTAAACTGGATCCAACCAATTTATTTCCATTTGAAAAACCATCTCATATATTAGATTATGATTGATATGAAAAAGTTACTTTTAATAGCATTTCTTTTGTTATCAACAATGGTTATTGCTTCTAATTCTATTAAACCCAATCAAGGTTTTGTAAATGTTCCCGGAGGACCAGTTTGGTATAAAATTAGTGGTACAGGAGAGGGGCTACCATTACTTACCCTTCATGGCGGACCTGGCAGTACTTCATGCACCTATTCATTATTAGAGCCACTCGGAGATCAACGACCCATTATTCGTTATGATCAGCTGGGTTCAGGCAGATCCGGACGTCCAGATGATTTATCCCTATGGGAAGTGGATAGGTTTATTGAAGAATTGCATGTCATTCGTCAAGAGCTAAGTCTTGATCAATTTCATTTACTCGGTCATTCGTGGGGTGCCGCACTTGCAGGAGCATATTTACTAGAAAAAGGTACATCAGGAGTTGCTTCGGTTATATTCTCAAGCCCGCTCTTAAGCACGCCACTATGGATGGAGGATGCTAATTATCTTCGAAACCAGCTCCCACAGGATATTCAAGACACATTAAATTTTCATGAAATGGCAAACACAACTGATTCTGATGAATATCGTGATGCAAGCAGAGTATTTTATGACAGACATCTAACTCGTGGTGAAGCAAAAGAAAAAGTAAATTGTGATGGAGCGCCATGGAACCAAGTTATTTATGAGTATATGTGGGGGCCAACTGAATTTCATGCAACTGGCAATCTAGTTGATTTTGATCTATCCAATCAGCTGCATAAGATCGACATACCAGTTTTATTTCTAACGGGCGAGTTTGATGAGGCTCGCCCTGAAACCATATCAAAGTTTCACAAAATGATCCCTGGTTCTGAATTTATTGTTATTAAGGATGTTGCACATGCTTCTCTGAGCAGGGCACCTGATGATTATCGAAGAATACTTGAAGTATTTCTCGATGAAGTAGAAGATAAGCAATTATATTAAAGAGTTGCATGAATCAATGTTACTTTATTTTTACTAGAGGAAGAAAATATGGAATTACTGGCAATCATTACCGTACTAATTTTGATACAAGTGTTATTTTTTGGGTATGAGGTAGGTAAAGCAAGGGGAAAATATAATATAAAAGCTCCAGCAGTTACCGGTCATGAAAGCTTTGATAAACATTACCGAGTACATCAAAATACAATTGAGCAAATTGTTATTTTTATTCCGTCTTTGTGGCTTTTTGGTTATTTTGTGAGTCAAAATATTGCGGCAGCGTTTGGATTGCTTTTTTTTGTAGGTAGATTTGTTTTTCGAGCTGCTTATCTTAAAGACCCGGCAAGTCGTGAAATTGGCTTTATGTTGGGTTTCGTCCCTCTCGCCTTGTGTCTCTTAGGTACGCTTTTTTTTGTGGGTAAAGATTTACTCTAAATTAACTTAATTAATTATTTAGCGGCTATATACCACAGGGATTGCCACCAGACTCCTCTAAAAGTCTTTTTAATTCCTGACTTGCATAAGATAACGCAAATTTTGTGACATCCTTATATTGGCACATACCATAAATAGCTCGCATAGATGTTAATTTTGCTTGCCAGACTTCTTCATCCATAAGCCCGAGTTTATGCTGAAGATAATCATTTTCATAGATCATCCAAACTCTATACATATAAGTTTCTGTTGTGGCACGATTATTTTCATTGGACAAGTCTAGACTTTGGTTTAAAAAATTTAGAAAGCTGATTGGTGGATTGGCTTCTGAAAATGATCCAATAACTTCGGTGATCAATGCTGCTCGCTGTTGTTGCTGCGCAGCCAGAGCAATTCGATGTGATTGTCTGAGCTCCATACCAACAAATATCAGTGAGCCAATGATTCCGATGATACCGAGAAAATTGGTAACTTTTGTAAATGATATCGTTATTGGTGTTTTTAGCATTCTCATCCTCTATGTCTTAAACTCAATATAACATACCGCCTGATTTGTATATGTTATTATTTTGTATATGAAAATTAAATTATTGTTAATTGGGGCAGGGAGTATGGGTACTGCCATCATAAAAAGTTTTATTGAATCTGGTGGAAACCCAGAAGATATCTCTGTTTTAGATCCACATATCAACGAAACCAATAAAAATATTTTATCGGGATGCAGTATTTATAATTCTCAAGCTGATATTCCCGATCAAAGTAGCTTTGATGCGATACTCCTTGCAGTCAAACCTCAGACTTTCAATGAAATTTCTCAAGATATTTCAGTGTTTTCAAGTGCAAAATGCTGCGTTATATCAATTATGGCTGGAGTTGAAACTAAGCGGATTGCATCGAGTCTCGGTATTGAAATACCGGTCATTAGATGTATGCCAAATATAGCAGCCTTGGTAAAAAGATCAGTTAATGTCGCATACGTTGAAAATGATTCTTACGACCAGCAAAAAGCAATTTTTGAGGATTTATTTCGAGGATCTGGTCCAATTAGATGGGTTGATGATGAAGATTTGATTCATAAAACAACGGCTTTATCGGGAAGTGGACCGGCTTACTTCTTCGCTTTTGTGGAGGCTATAGCAAAAGCGGGGATAAAAGCAGGACTCTCAGAAGAACATGCAATGAATCTATCAATAGATACACTAATAGGTGCCGCAGCATTGATTGAGACTGACAGATCACCAAAAAAACTAAGAGACAGTGTGACCAGCAAGGGCGGTACGACAGCTGCCGCGCTTTCTGTGTTTATGGATAACAATAATTTAGACGATTTAGTCAGCGACGCGCTGTCTGCAGCTGAGAAGAGATCCAGAGAATTATAAGATAATCATGAAGTCTTCATGAGTAAGGCTGCATTTCCACCTGCAGCCGTAGTATCAATGCATAAATGACGCTCTAAGATACATCTGTCTGAAAAATTGAGATCATTGATCAATGGGATTATTGGACCAGACCTAGAAGCCAATCCTCGAAGAATATCTCTTTGATCTTCTTCGTCACTCCAAGCCACCACTGCATCAAATCCATTTAAGAACTGAAGATCGGCACGATTTAGTGATCCTTTTATTGTTGATTCTCCTTCTGCATCTTCAGTTATAATCAAGGTTGAGCATCCATTTTCCTTTGCAGTTTGTGCTTGCAATAGCGCCATATCAAAAGTTGGCCCTAAACATAACACTACACCGCGAGAGTAAAAAGATAGAACATTACTCTCGCCTGTAGGTCCTGGTAATTTATGTGACTTGAGTCTTTTTTTATTATTATTTAGTTTATTTATGGCGGTTTGTACGATGTCCAATGAAACAGAATTAGCAGGATTTGGCTTTACCCATTCATTTTTTTCGCTCAATGTGAATCTCTTGATATAGTTTGGACCACCTGCTTTTGGACCTGTGCCTGATAGTCCTTCACCTCCGAAGGGTTGAGAACCTACTATCGCTCCAATTTGATTCCTATTGACATATAAGTTCCCTATGTTTAGTTGAGAAGTTATTTTATCAACACGATCATCAATTCGAGTGTGCAAACCAAAAGTAAGGCCGTAATCAGAATGATTTATATCATGTATCACTTTGTCAATTTCAGATGCTTTAAATGTTGCTATGTGAAGGACTGGCCCAAAAATTTCCTTTTCCATATCTTTAATTCCGTCAATGCGGACAACAGTTGGAGAAACATATAGTTCAGAATTATCACAGTTAAGTTTTTTTAAAATGCAATTTTTATTCTCTGCCTCCTTGATGTATGTGTTTATCCTTTCTTTTGCATTTTTATCAATAACTGGACCAATATCAGTTGATAATAACCAAGGGTCTGAAACCACTAATTCGTCCATTGCTCCAAATAACATTTCCATAAATTCATCAGCAATGTCTTCTTGCAAATAGAGTATTCTCAGTGCTGAACATCTCTGACCTGCGGATTGAAATGATGAGCTGATGATATCTTTGATTGCTTGCTCAGGAAGGGCTGTTGAGTCCACAATCATTGCATTCAAACCACCTGTTTCAGCGATGAAAGTCACATCAACAGGTGCATTTTCAGCGATATTTTTATTGATCTTTTGAGCAGTTTCGGTGGAACCTGTAAAACATATGCCATTAATATACTTACTTTTCGAAAATTCCTTACCAATTATTTCACCTTTTCCTGGAATCAATTGCAGAACATTTTTTGGCACACCTGCTTGATGAAGAAGGGTTGTAGCAATTGACGCACATATAGAAGTGGTTTCGGCTGGTTTTGCCAAGACACCATTACCTACGGAAAGCGCCGCTGCGATTTGGCCAGTATAGATTGCAAGTGGAAAGTTCCAAGGTGAAATACAAACAAATACGCCTCTTCCAACATTGTTAGAGTGTTTGAGTGCCTCTTCGGCATAATATCTCAGGAAATCAACCGCTTCTCTTAATTCACCGATTGCGTCTTGCACTGTTTTCCCAGCTTCACGAGTCAATACTGCAAACAGTTCACCAAAATTCTCTTCATAGAGATCTGCCGCCTTTTTTAATATTCTAGATCGTTTTATTTGATCACAATCATTCCAATTACTCGCATTCATAATGGCTGTCGTTGCATCATTTTTATTGGCAAAAATGACTGTACCAACAATATCATTAGAGTCTGCAGGATTTCTAACCGTGACTTTATCTGAGCTTGATGATTCTTTTACTGTTAGAGGAGAAAAAGACCACTTATGGTCTTTAAAGTTTTTCCTTGAAGATTCAATATCTGAAATATCGCTTTTATTTCTTAAGTCCCAACCTCTTGAATTAACCCGACTTGGTAAATAGAGCTCTGTCGGTTTACATAATTCGGACTTCGTCGCTGGCTTGATTTTTGATTTCACGAGAACATCTTCAGCAATTTCAGAGGCTGGTATTGATACATCAATAAGTTGATTTACAAATGAGGAGTTCGCACCATTTTCCAGAAGGCGTCGAACAAGATATGCCAATAAGTCTCGATGTGGCCCTACCGGCGCATATATTCTGCACATTACATTTTCACGCTCCAGGACTAATCGATGAAGTATTTCTCCCATACCATGTAATCGTTGAAATTCGAATGATGTTTTATCTGAGCAAAGCTCTAAGATCATTGCCATACTATTTGCATTATGTGTGGCAAATTGTGGATAGATCCGATCTGTTAAATTCAATAACCTCTCCGCACAATATATGTAAGCACAATCGGTAAATTCTTTTTTGGTAAAGACAGGATAGTCGGAAAGACCCTCAATTTGGGCTCTTTTAATCTCAGTGTCCCAATATGCGCCCTTAACCAATCTCACCATTATTTTTCTGTCATATTTCTTTGCAATTTCATACAACCAGTCAATAACGTACATACAACGTTTACTGTAGGCTTGAACAACCACACCAAAACCATCCCAACCTTTTAGCTCTTCATTGCTCATGACTGCTTCTATAACATCTAAGGAAAGATCCAAACGATCTGATTCTTCAGCATCTATGTTAAGGCCCATATTTGCCTCTTTTGCCATCAATGTAAGTGATAAAGTGTGGTCAACTAACTCTTTCATAACCCGCTCTCTCTGACTTACCTCATAACGTGGATGCAATGCGGATAGTTTTATAGAAATACCTGGATTTTTTTTTACAGAATCAAATTTTGAATTTTTCGCCAGTATTTCAATTGCTGATCTATATGATTCATAGAACTTATTTGCATCTTCTTTAGTCAGTGCTGCTTCCCCCAACATGTCATAAGAAAATGTGTAACCAGCATTAATTTGTTTTTCACCATGTTTAAGAGCATCCTGAATTGTTTCTCCGAGGACGAATTGTCTCCCCAGTTCTTTCATTGCTCTTTTTACAGCTCTTCTAATGACAGGTTCACCTAATCTTTTCACCATTCCATGTAATTTATTGGTCAGGCCATCACTGTATTGATCATCAAGAACTTTTCCCGTGAGCATAAGCCCCCAGGTTGATGCATTTACCAGCAATGATTCAGATTTCCCTCGATGAAGACCCCATGAGGATGGTGCAATTTTATCCTCAATAAGCTCGTCCATGGTTTTTGCATCAGGAATTCGCATAAGCGCCTCGGCAAGACACATCAGTGCGACACCCTCATCTGTTGATAAGCCATACTCAGATAAAAATAATTCTAATAAAGCTGGCCTTTCATCATTGCGGATATCATTTACAAGCTTTATTGCATGCTTTTGAGATTCAATCCTGTTTTTAGGTGTGATAGAAGAAGACTGAGACCATTTATGGATAATTTGACCCTCATCAGATAAATGAGTCTTTTGAATTAGTTCACGAAGATCGTTGTTTGTTGATTTATTTGGTTTTGTCACTAAATTTTTCAATCTTTTCAAGACTTATTTTGTCTTTTAGTGACATGACATAAGCTGCTGCAGCCAGTACTAATATTGCTCCTGCTTCACTCAATAATAGTAGGGCATTCATGTCTTTACTCTGCATTATTATCAGCCGACAGAGCGCTGTGATTGC
>Ga0208130_1000564_pt1 | contig 19048 bp, 20 predicted proteins | sample ETNtaG_31_FD_185771 | JGI IMG/M metagenome (GOLD analysis project Ga0208130, IMG submission 185771) | Marine microbial and viral communities from oxygen minimum zone, Eastern Pacific Ocean - ETNP201310SV78 (SPAdes) (version 2) | ecosystem: Environmental > Aquatic > Marine > Oceanic ...
CCCGGAATATCATATATAGGTTTGTCAGGATATAATTCTGCGCATTGTCCACCAGGTTTATCAAGTATATCTATTACATGGCATTTCATATCTAATAAGCCAAGTTCAAATACAGCAAAAAGACCTACTGGACCAGCACCGATTATAACCACATCAGTTTCTATTATTTTATTATTCATAGATTTTTACCAGCAATAATACCTGTTACAGAAACGGTTATCTAAACCATTTCTTCTTATTGCATCAGTATTCTTATCTTGAGCCCTAATTGATTTTAAGGTTAATCTACATGAGCCATAAGCCTCAGTACCTTCAATAAATGATAATTTTATACACTCCTCGTGATCAATTTTATCTCTCAGCGCCGCTCTTTCTTCCAATGCTTGTTGGGAAACACAAGAAGAAAGGAAAATTATTAATGTTAATATTATAGTTTTTTTCATTTTTTCCTCATTTGTTTCGACTTAACTCTTTCATGCCTTTATCTAAACCATCAAGTGTTAATGGATACATTCTATCAGAAATAATCTGATTTATTATTTGGGTAGAAGGTGTAAATTCCCAATGCTTTGTTTCGACTGGATTTATCCATATTACATTTTGATAAATATCAGTAATTCTTTGCAACCATTCTGCACCAGCTTCTTCGTTCCAATGTTCAACACTACCACCTGGGTAAGTAATTTCATACGGACTCATTGACGCATCTCCTACAAAGATTACTTTATAATCTGATGAGTATTTGTGTAAGATATCCCATGTATCAATTTTTTCGGTATGCCTTCTTCTATTGTCCTTCCATACACTTTCATACAAGCAATTATGAAAATAAAAACTTTCCATATTTTTAAATTCGGTTTTCGCAGCAGAAAAAAGCTCTTCACAAAGCTTAACATGCATATCCATTGAACCGCCGATATCAAAAAATAATAAAACTTTAACTTTATTTCTTCTTTCAGGTACAAGCGATATATCTAAATATCCTTTATCGGCAGTATTTTTTATTGTTCCAGGAAGATCAAGTGTATCTGCGGCACCGTCTCTAGCAAATTTTCTTAACCTTCTCAAAGCAACTTTTATATTTCTTGTGCCAATCTCAATATCTTTATCTAAATTTTTAAACTCTCTTTTATCCCATACTTTTACAGCTTTATAATTTTTATTTTCTTTTTGTCCTATTCTTATTCCTTCGGGATTGTAGCCATCAGATCCGTATGGAGATGTACCTCCTGTTCCAATCCATTTGGATCCTCCTTCATGTCTTTTTTCTTGTTCTTCAAGTCGTTTTTTTAATTCTTCCATTAATTTATCCCAGCCACCCATAGATTCAATTTTTTGTTTCTCTTCTTCGGTCAGGAATTTTTCATTTAATGTTTTTAACCATTCCTCGGGAATTTCAGCAATTTCATCAGCCTCTAATGACTCTAGGCCTTTAAAAACATGGCCAAAAACCTGATCAAATTTATCAAGATTTTTTTCATCTTTAACAAGCGTTGATCTTGATAAGTAATAGAACTCTTCAATTTTTCTGTTAGGTATATCCTTATCCATTGCCTCCAAAAGAGTTAAATATTCTCTCAAAGAAACTGGTAGATTAGCATTTTTTAATTCATGAAAAAAATTAACAAACATTGAAAATAACTATCCATTCTCTCTTCTAGCTAAGAAAGCTAATCTTTCAAAAAGATGAACATCTTGTTCATTTTTTAACAAGGCTCCGTGTAATGGAGGTATAAGATTATTGGCATTTTTTTCTCTTAGCATTTCTGGTTTAATATCTTCATTCATTAGCAATTTAAGCCAGTCCAAAAGTTCTGATGTAGATGGTTTTTTCTTTATTCCAGGAACATCTCTTAATTCATAAAAAACCTTGAGAGACTCAGAAACTAGTTTTGATTTAATTTTAGGATAATGAACATCTACAATTTTTTCCATTGTTTCTGCGTCGGGAAAAGAAATGTAATGAAAAAAGCATCTTCTTAAAAATGCATCTGGTAATTCTTTCTCGTTATTTGAGGTTATAATTACAACTGGTCTTTTTGCAGCTCTGATTGTTTCATTAGTTTCATAAACAAAAAACTCCATTCTATCTAACTCTTGAAGTAAATCATTTGGGAATTCAATATCGGCCTTATCAATTTCGTCAATTAATAAAATTGGTCTTTCATTAGACTCAAATGCTTCCCATAATTTTCCTTGTTTAATGTAATTCTTGATATCTTTAACTTTTTCATCCCCAAGCTGAGAATCTCTAAGTCTTGTTATAGCGTCATATTCATAAAGACCTTGTTGAGCTTTTGTAGTTGATTTTATATGCCATGTTATTAAAGGCATTTTTAATGCTTTAGAAACTTCCTCTGCCAAAACAGTTTTACCTGTTCCTGGCTCACCTTTAATCAGTAATGGTCTCTCAAGTGTAACTGCAGCATTCACAGCGATACGAAGATCTTCTGTTGCTATATAATCTTTTGTTCCTTCGAACTTCATTTTTCACCTCTAATAAATTTTATAATAAACAAGAAAGATAATCTAATCATCAAAATATTTAATATCAACTATGATTATTACGAATCTTACTTGAGATTTTAACTTATATGCTATAAAAACCAACTTCTTAGTAAAGAGGATTTGAATGGTTACTCGTTTACCAAAGGGATATACACCTTCTGAAAAAGAACCTTTTATGAATGCCAAACAAAAAGAATTTTTTAGGCGTAAGTTGCTTGCTTGGCGTAATGATATTATCCAAGAGACTAAAGAAACACTTAATAATCTTCAAAAAGAAGTTGTTAATTTCTCTGATTTGGCTGATAGAGCATCTTCTGAAACTGACCGATCACTTGAATTAAGGGCGCGAGACCGTCAAAGAAAGTTAATTTCTAAAATTGATGAAGCTCTTTCACGCATTGACGATGGTTCTTACGGTTATTGTGAAGAAACAGGAGAAAATATTGGTTTAAAACGCCTAATAGCAAGACCAATTGCTACTTTATCTATAGACTCGCAAGAAAGACATGAAAGGAAAGAAAAAGTTTATAGGGACGACTAAGCTTTTGCTCCGAATCGATATTTCTTTTTTCTGTAAAATAAACAGATCATAATAAGAACAAAATTAATTTTATTCAATAAATTCAAATACTTAATTGTTATTGCAAAAATAGAACAAAAGTAGTACAAATGTATTCATCATTCTTCTTAAAAAAATTGGAGTAACAAAAATGAAAGAATCACTTAAAGCTGTAGAAACTAAAGGAAATAAAGATATGGATAAATCAAAATCGCTAGAAGCTGCTCTTGGGCAAATAGAGAAACAGTTTGGCAAAGGCTCCATCATGAAATTAGGTGGCGATAAAGCGATAACTGAAATAGAAGGTGTCTCATCAGGTTCACTTGGGCTTGATATTGCACTTGGAATAGGTGGTTTCCCAAAAGGAAGAGTGATTGAAATATATGGTCCAGAAAGCTCAGGTAAAACAACCTTGGCATTACATGCTATTGCTGAGGCACAGAAAGCCGGTGGCGTTTGTGGTTTTATCGATGCAGAGCATGCTCTCGATCCAATCTACGCACGAAACCTTGGTGTAGAAGTTGAGGATTTATTAATTTCACAACCTGATCATGGTGAACAAGCTCTTGAAATTGCAGATACTTTAATTCGATCTGCTGCCGTTGATGTTATTGTTATAGACTCTGTAGCAGCTCTAACACCGAAGGCTGAATTAGATGGTGAGATGGGCGATAGCCTTCCTGGTCTTCAAGCACGTTTGATGAGTCAGGCTTTAAGAAAACTAACAGCATCGATTTCAAAAACCAACTGCATGATTATTTTTATCAATCAAATTAGAATGAAAATAGGTGTGATGTTTGGAAGTCCAGAAACAACAACTGGTGGAAATGCATTAAAATTCTATTCAACTGTAAGATTGGATATCCGACGTATTGGAGCCCTCAAAGATCGTGAAGACATTGTTGGTAATCAAACTCGAGTGAAAGTTGTAAAGAATAAAGTTGCTCCACCATTTAAAACAATTGAGTTTGATATTCTCTATGGAAAAGGTATTTCGAAAAAAGGTGAAATAATTGATATCGGTGTTGAAGCAGGAATAATTGAAAAGTCCGGTACTTGGTATTCGTACGAAGGTGAACGTATGGGACAAGGAAGGGAAAATGTTAAGACTTTTCTTGAAGAAAACCCTGATATTTCAGCAGCAATAGAAATATCTATTCGTGAAAGTGCTGGTTTGAAAATTGACCCTTCACTGGTAAAGGATAAGGCTACCTCTAAGACCCAAGTCAATGAAGCTAATAAGAGTATTGAAGAAGAGAGTGTTTCAATAGCAAAGTAAATTATTGCAAGAAATAATAAATAGTCTAAATATTGTGCTAAGCTAGTATTAATCTATTATCTTGGCACAATATGACAAATTTAAATGAAATAAGGACTGAATTTTTAGATTTTTTTGAAAAAAATAATCATACTGTTTTACCGTCAAGTCCTGTAATTCCTCAAAATGACCCAACTTTAATGTTTGTAAACGCAGGCATGGTTCCTTTTAAGGATTACTTCATAGGAAATCAAAAACCAGAAAATAAAAGAGCTGCTAGTTCCCAAAAATGTGTAAGAGCTGGTGGTAAACATAATGATTTAGATAACGTAGGTCATACAGCAAGGCATTTAACTTTTTTTGAAATGCTAGGAAATTTCTCTTTTGGAGATTATTTTAAAGAAGAGGCAATATATTTAGCCTGGGAGCTTCTAACAGATAAGTTTGAAATACCAAAAGACCGTCTATTAATTACAGTATTTCATGAAGATGATGAAGCCTCAAAAATATGGAAGAAAGTATCTGGTTTTTCGGATGAAAAAATTATAAAAATTTCAACAAATGATAATTTTTGGTCGATGGGATCCGAAGGACCTTGTGGCCCTTGTTCTGAAATTTTTTATGATCATGGCGAAAGCATAAAAGGTGGACCCCCTGGATCAAAAGATGAAGACGGTGATAGGTTTGTGGAAATTTGGAACCTTGTTTTTATGCAATACTTAAAAAAAGAAAATCAGGAGCAAACTCCACTTCCAAAACCTTCAATTGATACAGGTATGGGTCTTGAGAGGATTTCTGCAGTTCTTCAAGGTAAAACGAGTAGCTTTGATACTGATATTTTTCAATCGTTAATAAACAGCATTGAAGAACAAATTAAAGTTAAAAAAAATAATGAAAATATTTCTAGTTTTAGAATAATTGCTGATCACTTAAGGTCCATTTCTTTTTTAATTGCTGATGGAGTAATTCCTTCAAATGAGGGTAGAGGTTATGTTCTGAGAAGAATAATGCGAAGGGCTATGCGTCATTCTCATAAGTTAGGCTTTGACAAACCAATATTGTATGATCTTTCTAAATTGATTATAAACCTTATGGGTGATCCTTATAGTGAGTTAGTTAGAGCAGAGAAACTTATAAATCTAACCCTGCAAAGCGAGGAAGATAAGTTTTTATCAACCCTATCTAGAGGTTTGAAAATTCTTGAGGAGGAAGCTAAAAATTTAGATTCCGGTAATATTTTTGATGGCAAAACAGCCTTTAAGTTATATGACACCTATGGATTTCCAATTGATTTGACTGAGGATTTACTAAGAGACAAAGGTTTGTCGCTTGATAAAGACCAATTTGACATATCAATGAAAAAACAAAAAGATGACGCAAAGAAATCTTGGCTTGGTTCAGGTGAGAAAAAAACTGATGAAATATGGTTTGAAGTTTTAGATATAAATAAAAAAACAGAATTTCTTGGCTATAAAGAAAGTGAGCTATCTGCTCAAGTTGTCTCTATAATTTCTAATGGTAAGCTTGTAAATAAAATTGAAGAGGGTGATGAAGGAATTTTAATTTTTAATCAAACTCCTTTTTATGCTGAGAGTGGAGGCCAAGTTGGTGATATAGGGATAATATCCGCTAATGGTACTGAATTTAATGTCACTGATACTAAGAAAAAAATAAACAGTTTTCATGCTCACATAGGCATCCTAAAAAAAGGACAAATTCAAAAAAATGATATTTTAAATCTGTGTATTAATCAAAATCATAGAAATAAAATTAAACTTAACCACTCATCAACACACCTTCTTCATGAGGCGCTTAGACAAGTTCTTGGTGAACATGTGACACAAAAAGGATCGCAGGTTACTTCTAAAAAATTACGTTTTGACTTTAGTCATAATAATCCTCTTGAGTATGACGATCTTTTAAAAATTGAATCAATTATTAATGAACAAATAAGCAGTAATTCAAAAGTAAAAACTGAAATTTTATCATATGAGAAAGCAGTTGAGAAAGGTGCTTTAGCGCTATTTGGAGAGAAATATGAGGATTCAGTAAGGGTTCTTTCAATGGGAGAAGATAATTTTTCAATAGAGTTGTGTGGTGGTACTCATGTTGATTCTTTAAGTGAAATAGGCTCATTCAAATTAATTGCTCAAAGTTCTGTTGCCTCTGGTATAAGAAGATTAGAAGCAGTAACTGGCTCAATGGTAGATACATCAGAAGCTCTAGTCGAAAAAATACTAGCCCAAAAGAAAGCTAAAGAAGATAAAAAATCAAATAAGAAATCTGTCGAAACTGTATCTAAAAATGTTTTAGATGGAGAAATTTTAGAATTAGGTAAGGTGAGTTTATTTTTTGATTTCGTAAAAAATGTTGATGGTAAAAACTTAAGAGTTTTAATTGATGAGTGTAAAAAAGATTATAATAATTCAATTATTTGTATAATCAGCTCAGATGATAATAAAGTTACAATCGCTATTGGTGTGACTAATGATATAATAGATAATTATGACTCTGTTGAGCTAGTTAATATTGTCTCTGAAGTCATGAAGGGTAAAGGTGGTGGAGGAAGAAGAGATATGGCCCTTGCGGGAGGAACTGATATTAATATGGTTGACGAGGCAAAGAAAATTTTAATTAAGGAAATAAAAAATAAGAGTTAATTTTTTTCCATTTCAGCCTGAAGATTGCTATCAACTTTATCTAAAAATTGTTCTGTTGTAAGCCAATCTTGTTGCGGACCAACAAGTAAGGCTAAGTCTTTTGTCATAGATCCTTTTTCAACAGTTCTTATACAAACTTTTTCTAACTTTAAGGCAAATTCTTTTAATTTTTCATTATCATCAAGCTTTGCCCTATGCTGCAAACCACGGGTCCAAGCAAAAATTGAAGCAATGGAGTTAGTTGAAGTTTCTTTTCCTTCTTGATGTAAGCGATAGTGGCGGGTTACTGTTCCATGAGCAGCCTCTGCTTCAACAGTTTTGCCATCAGGAGTCATTAACACACTAGTCATCAATCCCAACGAACCAAAACCTTGCGCAACTGTATCTGATTGAACATCTCCATCATAATTTTTTGTAGCCCAAATAAATGCTCCAGACCATTTTAATGCGCAAGCAACCATGTCATCAATTAGTCTGTGTTCATATATTATATTTTTTTCTTTAAATTGATCTTCATATTCTTCTTCAAATACTTTTTGAAATAAATCCTTAAAACGCCCATCATATGCTTTCAAAATTGTATTTTTTGTAGATAAATATACAGGCCACTCTCTATTTAAGCCGTAGTTCATACAAGCCCTTGCAAAATTCATAATCGATTCATCTGTGTTATACATTCCTAAAGCAATACCACCACCTGGAAAATCGTAAACATCTTCTTCAATTGAATCATTCCCATCCTCAGATTCCCATTTTATTGACAGTTTTCCTTTTGAAGGAACAACAAAATCAGTGGCCCTATATTGGTCGCCGAATGCATGACGTCCAACTACAATTGGCTGGGTCCAACCTGGAACTAATCGAGGAATATTTTGACAAAGAATTGGTTCTCTAAAAACAGTTCCATCTAAAATGTTTCTTATTGTACCATTTGGTGATTTCCACATTTTTTTTAAGTTAAATTCTTCAACTCTATCTTCATCAGGAGTAATGGTTGCGCATTTTATTCCAACGCCACATTTTTTTATCGCTTCTGCAGAGTCTATAGTAATTTGATCATCAGTTTCATCACGACTTTGTATTCCTAAATCATAATATTGAATATCAATGTCTAAATATGGGAGGATCAGTTTTTCTTTAATTAGTTTCCATATTATTCTTGTCATTTCATCGCCGTCTAGATCAACAACGGGATTTTCTACTTTTATTTTGGACATTCAAATTTCCACTAGATAATTTTTTAAATAATGTTACTCAATAACACATAGATTTGTTATTTCAACATGATTAACAAAATAATAATATAAAAATTAAATAATGGAAAAAAAAATTTTAAAAAATAATATATCAATAATTTTAGTTGAACCTCAGCTCGGTGAAAATATTGGCACTACTGCTAGAGCAATGCTTAATTTTGGGTTTGAGAACCTTATATTAGTAAATCCAAGAGATGACTGGCCAAATGAGTATGCCATCAAAGCAGCTGCAGGCGCTATTAAGGTGATAGAAAAGACAAGAGTCTATAAAAATTTAGAAGATGCCCTTTCTGAATTTAATTTTGCTTTCTCAACAACTATTCGCCCTAGAGATATGGTAAAGCCAGTTAATGGTTTGGAAAAAATGGCTGAAAAGTCCTATGAAAAGTTAGAAATGAAACAAAAAATCGCATTTATTTTTGGTAGAGAGAAATCTGGCTTAACAAATCATCAAATTTCATTAACAGACGAAATTATTGAAATACCGACTAATAAAGATTTTTCATCCTTAAATCTTGCTCAAGCAGTAATTTTAGTTGTTTCCGAGTTAAATCGACTGGGGATAAGTTATGCGAAGGAAGAAATAGTTATTCCTGACAGCTTTCCTGCTAACAAAAAAGATTTAATATCCTTTTTTAATCATCTAGAGAGGGCGCTAGATGATTCTGGTTTTTTAAAACCTTTAGAAAAAAAACCCACAATGATGATGAACATAAGAAATATCTTTAATCGTTCAAATTTAACAGATCAGGAGGTAAAAACATTAAGAGGGGTAATTACCGCCTTACTGAGGTGGCCAAGCAACGAATATAATGAAGAAAAGATTAAAAATATAAAGAAAATTGCTGATGGAAACTCAAATAAACATAATAAAGAACATTGACTTAATGTTATATTATCTTTACTAAATCCCGTTTAAATAAAGATTTAATTTTCTTTGAAAATTTTGAGGTATTAATGACTAAAAGAATACAAGCTAAGTATAAAATCGACAGGCGTATGGGCGAAAACATTTGGGGACGTCCTAAAAGCCCTATCAACCTTAGGTCTTATGGGCCAGGTCAACATGGCCAAGGTAGAAAAGGAAAGCTATCAGATTTTGGACTACAAATGAGAGCTAAGCAAAAGCTCAAAGGATATTATGGTAATATTACTGAGAAACAATTTAAAAGAATTTTTAAAGAAGCCGAGAGAATAAAAGGCGACACATCTGAAAATTTAATTGGCCTTTTGGAAAGACGCTTAGATGCAATTGTTTACAGGGCTAAATTTGTTCCTACTGTTTTTTCAGCTAGACAGTTTATCAATCATGGTCATGTAAAGGTTAATGGAAGAAGAGTTAATATCCCATCCTACAGAGTTAAAACTACTGATATAATTGAAATAAAGGATAAATCTAAAGGTTTAGAGGTTGTTCTTAGGGGTATTGAGAGTTCAGAAAGAGATATACCTGATTATATCGAAGTTGATGGTAAAAAAATGACAGCAAAAATTACCAGAATACCAAATCTTACTGAGGTTCCTTATCCAGTTCAAATGGAACCAAACCTTGTTGTTGAGTTTTATTCAAGAAACTAAATTATTGATTTAACAAATTTTCGTTTTTAAAAACTTCTTGAAGTTCACCATTTTCAAACATTTCTTTGATGATGTCGCATCCACCCATTAACTCACCTTTGATATAAAGTTGAGGGATAGTTGGCCAATTAGAAAATTCCTTAATTCCTTCTCTAACACCCTCATCTTCAAGAACATTGGTGCTTGTAAATGGTACTTCTAAATAAGTTAGAATTTGAACAACTGTACTTGAAAAACCACACTGAGGGAATAAAGGCGTTCCCTTCATAAATAGGTGAACATCATTAGAGTTAATGTCTAGTTCAATTGATTCTTTAATTTTTTGATCCATAAGTTATTCCTTTGGTACTTCAGTTTTTATTGATAGGGCGTGAAGGGTATAGCCCATTTTTTTTCCTAACACATCATAAACAAGTTTGTGCTGTTTAATTTTATTTAACCCCTTGAATTCATTTGATATAATTTTTACTGCATAATGATCATTATCTCCAGCCAAATCTTGAATTTCAATAACCGACTCTGAAAAACCATTATTTAGAATTTCAAATAATTCATCTTTTGTCATGCCCATTTAATTAACCTTTAGGTAGTTTTCAAACCAATTTTCATAGAGATCTCTTATTTCTTCAATATCTGCTTCATTGTTTTTATCAATTATAATTTTTTTTCCACAACTTTTACCAATACTTGAATAAGATATGTTATTTTTTTCAATATATTCAATAGTTTCAGACAAATTTTTATCTTCAACTAATATAATATATCTTCCTTGATCTTCTCCAAAAAGAAAGCCGTTATCAAGGTTGTTTTGGTTGACATCCAAGTTAAAGCCTATATTTCCTGCTACCGACATCTCTGTAAGTGCAATTAGAAGGCCTCCATCAGAAATGTCATGTACAGTATCGATTTTTAATTTTTTTACTAAGTCTCTTACTGTATCACCAATCTTTTTTTCCATTAAAAGATCTACTTTAGGAGGCAAACCTTTGCTATCTCCAAAAATTTCATAAGCGTATATTGATTGGCATAAGTGCCCCTTTGTTTCGCCTAGAATAATTATATTGTCGTTTTCTCTTTTTATGCTTGGCGTAGAAAAGTGATCTAGGCTATCCAATAGTCCAACTCCACCAATCGCTGGGGTAGGGTTAATTCCTTTTCCATTTGTTTCATTATACAATGAAACATTTCCTGAAACGACGGGATAGTCTAATATTTTACAAGCCTCAATCATTCCCGTTATAACACCAGCAAATTGTCCCATTATCTCTTCTTTCTCAGGATTTCCGAAGTTCATACAATCAGTAATAGCAATTGGTTTTGCTCCCACGGATGTAATATTTCTCCATGATTCAGCTACCACTTGCTTTCCACCTTCTATTGGATCAGCTGCGCAGTATCTAGGAGTAGAGTCTGAACAAACAGCCAATGCTTTATTAGTGTCATGAATTCTGATAATTGCAGAGTCTCCACCTGGTCTTAGAACAGTATCATTCATAACCATGTGGTCGTATTGTTCCCATACCCATTTTCTGCTGCATAAGTTTGGAGATGAGATTAGCTTTCTTAAAATGTTAATTATTTTTTCATCTGACTTTAAGAGATAAGACTGGTCGACTTCTGAATTAGTAACTATTTTATATGGTCTATCATATGAAGGGGCGCCACTTTCTAAAATATTAAGAGGTATGTCAGCTTTTTTTTCATTTTCATGGTTAACTATTATATGATTGGTATCAGTTAATACTCCGATTGTTGCAAAATCTAAGCCCCATTTATCAAAAACAGATTTTGCTTCTTTCTCTTTTTCTGGCTCAATTATCATTAACATTCTCTCCTGACTTTCTGAGAGCATCATTTCGTAGGCAGTCATGAATGTCTCTCTGCACGGAAGATTGTCCAAGTTTAAATCAATACCAACATTCCCCTTACTTGCCATTTCCACAGCAGATGATGTCAAGCCTGCTGCACCCATATCTTGAATTGCAATAATTATATCTTCTTTCATTAATTCTAAGCATGCTTCAAGAAGAAGTTTTTCTGCGAAAGGATCGCCTACTTGAACAGTTGGTCTTTTTTCATCAGAAGAGTCATCAAATTCTGCTGATGCCATTGTTGCGCCATGAATTCCATCTCTACCTGTTTTAGATCCAACATAAACAACCGAATTACCGATACCGGAGGCCTTGGAATAAAAAATCTTATTAATTTTAGCAATTCCTACACACATTGCATTGACTAAAATATTATCATTATAACATGAATTAAACTCAACCTCCCCACCCACAGTTGGAACACCCATGCAATTTCCATAACCACCTATGCCTGAAACAACTCCTGTAAGTAAATGTTTTGTTTTAGAGTTTTTTACATCACCAAATCTGATAGAATTTAAAAGAGCTACCGGTCTTGCACCCATTGTAAATACATCACGCATAATTCCACCAACACCTGTTGCGGCTCCTTGGTATGGCTCAATAAAAGATGGATGATTATGACTTTCCATTTTAAAAACAGCGGCATCACCATTACCTAGATCTATTACTCCTGCATTTTCACCTGGTCCTTGAATTACTTTATCGTTACTGGTTGGTAATTTTTTTAACCATGTTTTAGAGGATTTATAAGAACAATGTTCTGACCACATTGCAGAAAAAATACCTAGTTCAGTTATAGTTGGCTCTCTATTGAGAGATTCAAGAATAAAATTATACTCATCATCATTAATACCATGCTCATCTATTAATTCTTTGGTAATTTTAATCATTGAATAGACTCTAAGATTGAAGTGAAAAATTTTTCTCCATCAATTAAACCTGCAGTTTTATCAGTAGCTCTCTCAGGATGAGGCATCATCCCGAGGATATTTCCTTTTTCATTAATTATTCCAGCAATATTATTTTTTGAACCATTTGGATTAGTCTTATCGTTCACGACACCATTTTCATCACAATACCTGAATGCAATAAGATTTTTATCCTCAATATCATCGATAATATTTTTATCAGCAAAATAGTTTCCTTCATTGTGTGCAACTGGGATTTCAATTATCTCTTTATTCGAGTATTTGTGAGTAAAGCCTGACTCTGAATTTTCTACCTTAAGTGATAAATTTTTACAAATAAATGACAGTTCTCTATTTCTTATTAGAGTTCCAGGTAATAAATTTGTTTCTGTCAAAATTTGAAACCCATTGCAAATTCCAATTATATAAGCGCCACTTTCAGCATTTTTAATTACTTCGGACATTATTGGACTATTTGCAGCCATTGATCCGCATCTTAAATAATCGCCGTAAGAGAAGCCTCCAGGCAAGACAATTAAATCACTTTTTGGTAACGAACTCTCTTTATGCCAGACCATTTTAGGGTTTTGCTTGGAAAATTTTTTTAGAGAAACAGCAATATCTCTGTCGCAATTAGAGCCGGGAAAAACAATTATTGATATTTCCATTATTCACCCTTTAAAATAGTAATTTCATAATCCTCAATTACCAAATTGGCTAATAGTTTCTTACTTGCATCTTCTATTATTTTTTCTGCATTTGCTTCATCTTTAGAGTCTATTTCAATCTCGATTAATTTTCCTTGAATAACTTTATTGATCTGAGGAAAACCTAATTGGTTTAATGATTTTTCTATAGCCTTTCCTTGGGGATCCAGGACGCCTTTCTTAGGCATAATTTTTACAAGTGCTTTCATTAAATTTTAATCAACTTTTTAAATATCTGAGAGATCTATTTCTAAACGAGTCGCCACTTCTTTGTAAGCCTCAATTAATCCACCTATATTTCTTCTAAATCTATCTTTATCTAATTTCTCATTTGAACTCATATCCCAAAGGCGACATGAGTCTGGGCTTATTTCATCAGCAAGGATAATTTCATAGTGATTATTCGTATAATATCTCCCGAATTCAATTTTAAAATCAACAAGAGTAATATTTATTTTTTTAAAAAGTTTCTTAAGAAGAGTATTAATTTCAAATGCATATTTTTTCATTGTTTCAATTTCAGCTTCTTTGGCCCATCCAAAAACTTTCATGTGTTCTTCAGAAACAAGAGGATCGTCATTTTCATCATCTTTTAAATTAAATTCTATTAATGTCTTTGGTAGATTTTTTCCTTCTTCAATTCCAAATCTATTTGAAAAAGTACCTGCAGCAATATTTCTTACAACTACCTCAATTGGAATTATTTCAACTTTCTTTATTAATTGTTCTCTTGGACTTAATCTTTCAATGAAGTGATTTGGGATATTGTTATTACCAAGATAAGTAAAAATAAATTCGCTAATTAAATTATTCAGCACACCTTTACTATCAATTATTTCATGTTTTTTTTTATTAAATGCGGTTGCATCATCTTTAAAAAATTGCACTAATTCAAATGGTTTTTCTGTTTCGAAAAGTTGCTTTGCCTTACCTTCATATAGAATTTTTTTTGACATCATTACCTGCTAGTTATTTAAAATTAAATGAATTTTTAGATAAATAATTTTTTAATTTTTCTTCTGCTAAAATTAAAAAGTCTTTATCTATTGATCTTATAACAACGCTAACACCGAAATCATCATTAGAATTAAAAAATGGATAACTTCCAATTTTTATATTTTCGTTTTCGTCGTTTAATGATTTTAATACTGGAGCAATATCACCTTCAACAGCATCAACCTTAATAGATATTGTGTGCATTAATTTGCCTTTATTTAAATGTTTTATGGAGTCTTCTAGCATTGACTTCATAATTTTTGGAATTCCCGCAAATACAAAAACATTTTCAATTTTAAAACCAGGTGCAGCAGAAATAGAATTTTCAATTAACGTTGCTCCCTTTGGTATCCTTGCCATTCTTTGACGCACATCATTAAATTCTGATCCAATTTTTTTGTAATATTTTTCTAAAACATCATATGCTTCTATATTAATTTCTAGATCGACTTTTAAAGCTTCCGCAATACTATCTGCGGTAATATCGTCATGTGTTGGACCTATTCCACCAGTTGTAAATAAGTAATCATTTTTGGCTCTTAGTTCATTTACACTATCAATAATTGTATTTCTTTCATCTGGTATAACCCTTATCTGAGTGGTATTTATACCAATCATTTCCATTTCTTTGGCTATATAATTTGAATTAGTATCTTGAGTTCTTCCAGATAAAATTTCATCTCCAATAACTAGAATAGCAGCAGAATATTTTTCTTTTTTGATCATATAATTTTATATCAGTATAGATTACTTACAACAATAGTTTCATAGACTAGCTGTATAAAATTTTATGATATATAAGTACAATATGAGAATGTAGGGGGAGTTTATTATTAATACAAATTCTATAAAAATTCATAACGAAGAAGCTTTTCAAGGAATGAGAAATGTTGGCAAGCTTGCAGCAGAATTATTAGATTTATTTGTTGATAAGGTAAAACCAGGAATAACGACAGAATATCTTGATAGTTTTGCTTACGAATTTATAAAAGATAATGGAGCAATTCCAGCGCCTTTAAACTATAGGGGTTTTAAAAAATCAATATGTACATCTGTAAATCATGTTATTTGCCATGGAATACCAGGCGAAAGGGTTTTAGATGAAGGTGATATAGTTAATATTGACGTTACTCTTATACTTGACGGATGGCATGGTGATACTTCAAGAATGTATTCAGCAGGAAATCCTTCTGTTAAAGCAAGAAACTTAATAAATAATACATACGAGGCTATGATGAAGGGGATTAACCTAATTCAACCAGGAGTTAAACTTGGTGACTTGGGGTTTATAATTCAGGATCATGCTGAAAAAAATAATTATTCTGTTGTAAGAGAATTTTGCGGTCATGGTTTAGGCGAAGTTTTTCACGATGAACCAAATATATTACACTATGGAGTTGAGGATACTGGTCTATCTCTCCAGGAAGGTATGTTTTTTACTGTAGAGCCGATGGTAAATATTGGAAAACCTGATAGTAAGATTCTGTCTGATGGCTGGACTGCTGTAACCAGAGACAGAAGTTTATCTGCACAATTCGAGCACTCAGTTGGCGTTACATCTAATGGTGTTGAAATTTTTACCAAATCTTTAAATAAAAGTGCTAATCCTATAGAAAAATAATTCCATAATTGATTATTTTTTTAAAATAGTTAAAAGGTTAGAAATGGTTCCAAGATATTCAAGAAAAGAAATGGTCGAAATATGGAGTGATGTTTCAAAATACTCTATTTGGTTAGATATTGAAATTCATGCTCTCGAGGGAATGGAAAAAGTTGGTATCGTTCCAGTTGGTACTGCTAAAATAGTAAAAGAAAAAGCAAAATTTGATTCAAAAAGAATTGATGAAATTGAGGCCGAAATAAAACATGATGTTCTGGCATTTTTAACAAATATATCAGAGTCTGTTGGACCTGAAGCAAGATTTATTCATCAAGGAATGACATCATCAGATGTTTTAGATACTTGTCTTAATATTCAATTAAAAAGGGCCGGAGAACTTCTTTTAAATGACATGGATTTATTATTGTCATCTATTAAATCCCAAGCTCTAAAATATAAGAAAACCATTTGTGTTGGAAGAAGTCATGGAATTCATGCTGAACCAACTACTTTTGGATTAAAAATGTTACAAGCTTATGCTGAGTTTTCCAGAAACAAAAGAAGATTAGAATTGTCTGTAGAAGAAATAAGTTCTTGTGCTATTTCAGGATCAGTAGGTACATTTGCAAATATTGATCCCAGTGTGGAGAAACATGTTGCAAAAGCATTAGGTTTAAAAGTTGAGCCTGTTTCAACTCAAATAATACCTAGAGATAGACATGCAGCTTTTTTCTCAACTTTAGGAATTATTGCTAGCTCAGTTGAGAGGCTTGCAACTGAAATAAGACATTTACAGCGCTCAGAAGTTTTAGAGGTAGAAGAATTCTTTTCTTCGAAACAAAAGGGATCTTCATCAATGCCCCATAAAAGAAACCCTGTTCTTACAGAAAATTTAACAGGTCTTGCGAGAGTTGTTAGGAGCTCAGTTATGCCTGCACTTGAGAATATTTCCTTATGGCATGAAAGGGATATTTCTCATTCAAGTGTTGAAAGATTTATTGGTCCAGATGCTACGATCACCATGGATTTTGCATTAAACCGCCTTAATAATGTTGTAGAGAATATGGTTGTATACCCAGATAATATGATGAAAAACCTTGAAAAATTTAATGGTCTTGTTTTTTCACAAAGAGTTTTACTTTCTCTTACTCAGAAAGATATAAGCAGAGAGGACTCTTATTTGATGGTTCAAAGAAATTCCATGAAAGTTTGGAATGGTGAAGGTACATTTTATGAATTAATTAAAAAAGATGAAGAAATATGTTCAATTTTATCCGATGATGAAATTGACGATATCTTTGATTTAAACTATCACTTGAAACATATTGAAGAAATTTTTCAAAGGGTATTGGAGTAACAATTATGCGGCCATGGTGGAACAGGTAGACACAAGGGACTTAAAATCCCTCGGCAGATAATGCCGTCCCGGTTCGACTCCGGGTGGCCGCACCATTTTAATCAGAATATTTATATAAAGTTCCGCAATAAGGGCAGACAATTTCGTTTTTTCTTCCTAAATTCAGGAAAATATGCGGATGGTCGTGAGGTGGTTTTGCTCCTAAACAATTAAATTCTTTGAATTTAATATTAATAGTCTTTTGACCTTTATCGTTTGTTATTTTAGGTATTTCAGTATTCTTCATTATTGAATTCCTTTATTGTTTAGGTAATGCCAAATGCATACCAGCATCTGAAATCAATGTCTCACCTGTTATATGCTCTCCTCCTTCTAAACAAAAGAAAATTACTGATTTTGCTATATCGTCTGGTGTACCAGCTCTCTTTAAAGGAGTTAAATCTTCTTGGTCTTTTACGATTCTATTAAATGTTTCTTCTCCAAACCTATCTAGAAACCAACCAGTTCCAATAAACCCAGGGCAAACTGTATTTACTCTAATTTCAGGTCCCAGAGATTTAGCTAAAGAGAGCGTCATAGTGTTTAGTGCGCCTTTTGATGCTGCATAAGCTATAGATGACCCGATTCCTGTTTTTCCTGCTATAGATGATACGTTTACCACACTTCCATATTTTTGCTTTTTCATGTGTGGCTCAACAGCTCTTATCATTTGATAAGGTCCAACTACATTCACTCTATAAATATTAACAAAATCCTCATCTGTTAGTGCATCTAGTTTCTGATGATTGGCAAATTTAGTAGTGCCAGCATTATTTACCAAGATATCCACTTTATTAAATTTTTTTATAGTTTCATCAACAAGATGCTTACAGTCTTTATCAGAGGCCACATTACCTTTTACGCATAAAGTTTCCACTTCATATTCATTACAGATTTTTTCTATTTCCTCTGCTTTTTCCTTACTTTTTGAATAATTTATAACAACATTAACACCTTTTTTAGCAAGTCCTATTGCAACTGAAGCCCCAAGACCAGCAGATGATCCAGTAATTATTGCTACTTTATCTTTATTTTCCATGTGCATCCTTTGAATTTTTGTTATATACGAAATTATATTATTTAAGTTAAACTATTTATAGAAAAGTAAAAAATAATAACAAATTATTTTTTATTTTTTAAATATAATTTTGTGGGGTTAAATGTCTTCGGTAAATAAAATTAACAGAGAATGCCCTGTTTGGGAAAAGCTCTTAATTGAGGTTAATGATGCCGTAGAGCATGAACCAGATCTAAAAGAGTTTTTTACAAAGGCAATTTTAGATTTTTCTGATATTGAGTCCTCAATTTCCTATGTTTTAGCCAATCAACTTCAACAAAATGGCTTTAATCTAGAAAAAACACAGTCAATAATTTATAACGCTTTTATTTCTGAAGAACATGCCTATGAAAAAATTATAACAGATATAAATACTGTTATTGATAGAGATCCTGCGTGTATAACTTACTATCAACCAATATTATTCTTTAAGGGCTTTCAATCCCTTCAAGTTTATAGAGCTGCAAATTACTATTGGAAAAAAGGTAATAAGGCTACAGCTTTTTATCTTCAATCAAGGGCGTCTCAAGTATTTGATATAGATATTCATCCTGCAGCTATCATCGGCAAAGGAGTTTTAATGGATCATGCAACTGGTTTAGTTATTGGTGAAACAGCAACAGTTGGTGATGGATGTTCAATTTTTCATGATGTTACCTTGGGGGCAACAGGTAGTCAATCGGGAGATAGA
>Ga0208130_1000568_pt1 | contig 18995 bp, 17 predicted proteins | sample ETNtaG_31_FD_185771 | JGI IMG/M metagenome (GOLD analysis project Ga0208130, IMG submission 185771) | Marine microbial and viral communities from oxygen minimum zone, Eastern Pacific Ocean - ETNP201310SV78 (SPAdes) (version 2) | ecosystem: Environmental > Aquatic > Marine > Oceanic ...
ACCGCTTTCCATTCATGCACTTCTCCGGGAACAATGGAAATGTGCGGAGTCTCCGGAAGAGGAAAATAGTGTCCAACCGCGCAGACATCGGCCAATACCTTGAATTCGAAACCCGGTTCGCAGAAAGTCTGGAGTTTCATTCCCGGGGAGCCACCAGACCGATCGCCGAAGATGATGGTGATCGTGTCACCCTCACTGAGATAACCCCCATGAAGTTTCACCGTCAGGGATTTGAACCAGGGGCGCTGATGGCCGGTGTTGGCATAAGTCAGTGAAAGCCGGGCACCAGTGTTGGTTTGGGCTGACACAAAATTATAGTCGCTTGGATTTTCAGTCTGCAGGGCTCCCCAGTCTCCCATGAAACGGAAAACCACACGGATACTGCCGGTGTCGTCGATACCGTATCTCCCTACCGTGTAGACGAGTTTGAAAGTCTGAAGACTTCTCGCTTCGAACGCACCCTTGGGTTCCAGACTGACATGACCGTAGAGAACGGGGTCTGCCCCGGGATGGTTAACGGGCCAGGAATCCCCCACGAGTTCATTGGCAACCACATCATTAAATTCCGTGTCAGCCATCGTCTAAGGTGAAAAATTCATTCTTGGAGGTGAGAACCATTTACAGGATTCTGAGTATCATCTCAGTTTGAATGGGGAACTCAATTCAAACTTTCTCTCCGGAAGGGAAGAAGTCTAAATGATCTGAAAATCTAGAAAAGAAATCGTATATTTCCAGGAAACCAGGATCGGTTTCCTAGTTGTTGTTTTTTGAATGGGAGCAAGTTCAGAGGTTTTCCACTGGCTCCATTTCGGCAGGAAAATCTTCCCGATTTTTGTATTCTTCCGGGTCTGTTGCGTCGTAATCCGGATCGATCCTTGGATCAAGTTGTGGATGGACTGGAGGCATCCTTGGAACAACAACAAAATCTTCCTGGGCTTCCACGGGTAGGGCCTGGCGGACCTGGATCCGGTATAGGATGAAAAGCATCAGTGAACCCATCACCACTGCAAAATAAATCAGGAACCCCTGGGCTCCCAGTTGGTTCATTGAGACACCAAGCATAAAAGGTCCTGCAATGGAGCCAATGGCAAACGTCAGGATCATGTTTCCTGAGGCGGCAATCATCTGTTTCGGCCTAAGCCAGTCGAAGATGACTGCGGTACTCATGGGATAAATACTACCGACCACTCCTCCGAGACAAAGCCCCACGAGGTAGATGGGAACCATTCCCCAGTGGGATTCATAAATGGCCCATTGAAGGCCAAAAAGTGCCGCCAATCCGAACAATTGAACAATGCCCAGCATTTTTCTCCGGTCCCAGGCATCTGAGATTTTTCCAAAAGGGTATTGGAACAAGAGGGATCCGATCACGGTCGTCGCCATAAAAACTGAGATCTGTTGAACCTCCCAGCCAAGGTTGCTGCCAAAAATGGGTCCCATGCTGATCAGCCCGCCGAATGCCAAACCTGCAGCAAGCACTCCCACGAGGCCTACAGGTGAGACCCTGTAGAGTTCGGGTATGGAAATCGATTCCAATTCGTACGATTCCGGGGTTGGAGCGATTGAAAAGGAAACCGGTGCTGCTGCCAAAGCAATGGCAATTGCTGAGATGATGAAAATTTGAGACGGATCGGGACCATCCAGATTGACCATCAGCTGGCCCAGAGCAGAGCCGCTGTAATGGATGACGAGGTAGGTCCCAAGCACTCTCCCGCGGTTGCTGGAAGAGGAACTTTCGTTGATCCAGCTTTCAACCACCAGATACGCGGTTGCGGTGAAAAAACCTCCGACGATTCGAAGTCCCATCCAGAAAAAACCATTCATCCACAAGGAATATGAAAGCACCACCCCGGTGAAAATCGCACAGGACATGACAAAGGTTCTGACATAGCCGATGCGCTCCACCAGTTTCCTGCCGATCAGGCAACCCAGGATCAAGCCCAGCGCGTTCGCGGACATGGTGATGCCGATCCAGGTTTCATCAAACCCGGATTGGTTCATCCTCAACGGGATGGTGATATTATTCAGATGATTCCCTATTGCCAGCAAAAGACAGCTGAAATAGAGCATTCCTAAAACATTGATCATCTTTTTCCACTTCGACTAGATATTGAACTTATGAATGTCTTAAACAGCATTCATTTTCATTTTGGAACCAATCCAATTTACTTTTTTTTTAAATTTTGGAGAAATGATAAAAATTCATGAAATCATTCATAAAATTTATCAATTCGATGAAGATTCCCAGTCTCTCTTTACCCTCTCTGACGGTTCATTGAGTAACCCGGATTGGATCCCTTGAAAACTTGCCTTGTTTTTTGCATGAATTTCGAAAGACTTGTGTGGTTGGTTGCACCACGATAATACACTGAAAAAGGGAGTCCATTATGGCTGCACCTGAATTTGATGATGAATTTGATGAAGAAGAAGAGGATGACGGTCTAGCCGAGGTTAGCGAAGACGATACGGATGTCGTCTTTGGAAATGGCCCCATCAACCGTCCTTCGATGGTGAATTTCATCAACAAATATCCTGACAGTGCATTACGCTTTCTCACCCGTCGGGATCTTGATGGTCGACCCGTTCGCTCGGAATTCGAACCGATCTACGAAAAGTGGGCGGACCGTGGACTGATGAAAGGACGCGTCAAAAAATACATTTTGACGTTGATGGAATGGGATGATCTTCCCGACCGTCCTCTCCACGAACTAGTCGGTGACATGAGGAATAAACTCGCCGAAATGAGGTTGACCGGAGAGGCGTGAACAAACATCCAGGAGATGTTTATCAATCCAACAGATGATGGGGTCTAAATTCCCAGTCTCTCAGATTCCTGAAACGCGTATTTTAGGGAAAAAATTGAATAACTTTCGGGATCAACCTGAAAAGATGAAGGGCGAAACTTATTCTGAGGGGTTTTCCGGCTTTCCCTCAAACGTGAGGCTGAGACTGTTCATGCAATAGCGCTGACCGGTGGTTTCTCGAGGCCCATCGGGGAAAACATGTCCCAGATGGCTTTTACAGCGTGAGCACTGCACTTCCACCCTGAGCATTCCATAGGAACGGTCTTCCAGTTCAATGACGCTTCCATCAATTGCCTGGTCAAAGCTGGGCCATCCTGAACCGGAGTCAAACTTCGTGTCACTTTCGAACAACTGATTCCCGCATCCCCGGCAGTTGTAATTTCCTTTGGAATAATGTTTGTTGTATTCCCCGCTCCAGGCACGTTCGGTCCCTGCTTCACGGAGCACATGGAATTCTTCCGGGCTTAAATGGCTAAAATCAAATTCTTCTGCCATATCACTGAGTTTCTTTTGTTTTGGTTGAATTTATTTTCCGGGCAGTCGATGTTTCTTTTTCCCAGAAATCGATCATCTCATCGCGGAAATGGAGTAAGCCTGTTTCGATCTCCTTTTCCTCATTTAAAGATTGCGATTCCTCTTCAACCTCCGAGGTACTGTTTTCACTTCTGTCCATAATCCTTACTTTTTACGGAAATGATTGGGTTATTAGCTGAATAATCAGTTTTATCAGATCTTTAAGGAAACAATATCATAACGAAATCAAAGGAACTTCTCCACTATTTCTAAAAAAAAGTGCTGGAAAAAAAGGAAAAAACGAGATTAAGGAAGGGGTGAAAATTCAATTTTGGATTCAAATTGAGGCGAGTTTGATTGGTTTATTGGGAGTGAAATGAAACGGTCCAATGACTGGAACCTGTTGTTTCATTGATCCAAGAATGGTTTATCCCCTCTCAGGGTGACACGGTGCATGATACGGCGGTGCCCGTGGTAATCATTGACCGGATAATGCTGCATCCAGCGGTTATCCCAGAATGCGAGGGTTCCCGGTGTCCACTTGAAACGACAGCAGAATTCTGCGCGGACCTGATGTTCGAAAATAAAGTCCAGCAGAGCCTTACCTTCTTTTTCTGACAGTTCCAAAAATCCCTGGGTGTGAGCCCGGTTTACATAGATCGCTTTTGTTCCTGTTTCAGGATGGGTCCTCACTGCAGGATGGTTTGCGGAAAACTGTTCTGCCCGAAGTCCACTTCCGGATTCCTCAATCCTTTCACTGCGGGTGTTCATGACGGCGGGTTTCCCGGCAATGTTGATGGCTGTCAGTCCGCACAGCAGATCCTTCATGGCCTCCGAGAGCGATTCGTAAGCCAAAGCCTGGTTTGCGAATAGGGTGTCCCCACCATGTTCCGGAACCTCCACCGCATAAAGTAAACTCGCCATCGGAGGGGTTTCCAGATAGGCGGTATCGGAATGCCAGATTCCGCCAAAATTCATCTCCTCCTGCTCCATCTTGGAAACTACAGTGACTTCAGGAAATCCCTCAAGGCCTTTCAATAGGGGATAGGACATTGTTTCCCCGAAAGCTTTTGCAACCTTTAGAAGTTGTCCGGGATCGAGATTTTGGTTTCTGAAAAAAAGCACCCCATGTCGGAGCCAGATTCTTCGAAGCCTTTTCGTTGTATCTTCGGAAAGTGGGACAGAAAGATCGAGTCCTTGAATTTCTGCACCTGCGGCAGTGGTCAAAGGAAAAGTCTGAAAAACAGGAAGAGTCATCAGGGAAGTATCTTTTTCAAAAGAACCTGAAAATAATCAGGCATGAACAAAAAATTAGGATTTCGCGGACAAGATTCAAGTTGGATGATTCAAAACCATTTCTTGGGTTGTCTTCCCCAACAGTGTTTCTGTTGAAACAGAACCTAGTGTATAGATTCATCCTTCACCGTTCAACACTTCTGTCGACTTGCAAGAAATCCTCAGATAGTAGAAATTGATGACTGTTTTATGAAATCATTCAACTGAATATCAAGGGGATAACGTGCATCAGGATCCTTTCAACTGTCTTACTCAACTCAACTTACCCAACGCCGAAGCTCAATATTACAGCCTTCCGTCTTTGAAGGTGGAAGGATCCACCCCACTTGAAAAACTCCCTTTTTCGATTCGGGTACTGCTGGAACAGGCACTCAGGAATGTGGACGATTTCCAGGTCAATCAGGAAGATGTCCGGGCTCTAGCCTGCTGGAAGGCAGGGACCAAATCGGAACAGGAGATTCCCTTCAAACCGACTCGGGTAATTCTCCAGGATTTCACTGGGGTGCCTGCGGTGGTTGACCTGGCCGCCATGAGGTCTGCAATGATCGAACTGGGAGGAAATCCGGATCTGATCAATCCCCGAGTACCTGTCGATTTGATCATTGATCATTCGGTTCAGGTTGATGTTTCCGCCAGTCCGGATGCGGTCCAAAAGAACATGGAAATCGAATTCGAGCGGAATCGTGAACGCTATCAATTCCTGAAGTGGGGACAACAGTCATTTGAACAGTTCCGTGTTTTTCCCCCGGGTGTGGGGATTGTCCACCAGGTCAACCTGGAACATGTGGCCCAAGTGGTTCAAATGCGGGATGGCCTTTGTTTTCCCGATACGCTGGTTGGAACCGATTCTCACACGACAATGGTCAATGGTCTTGGCGTGATGGGTTGGGGAGTCGGCGGAATCGAGGCCGAATCAGTGATGCTCGGCCAGCCTGTTTCGATGTTGATTCCGGAAGTGGTTGGCTTTCGCCTCTTAGGGCAGTTACGGGAAGGGGTGACGGCGACCGATCTGGTTCTGAGGATTGTAGAGATGTTGCGTCAGAAAGGAGTGGTAGAGAAATTCGTCGAGTTTTTCGGGACCGGACTTTCTGCCCTGCCTCTTGCGGACCGTGCCACCGTGGCCAACATGGCTCCGGAATATGGTGCAACTATGGGATTTTTCCCGATCGATTCTGAAACCCTGAATTACCTGAGAAATACCGGTCGGCCGGAAGAATTGGTCCAAAGGGTTGAGATTTATGCCAAAGAACAGGGACTGTTCCGAACCGAATCCACTCCTGATCCGGAATACAGTGACCTTCTCGAATTAAACCTGGAGAGTGTCGAACCCGCACTTGCAGGGCCGAAACGTCCCCAGGACCGGGTTCCCCTGAACTCAATGCAGAGTACCTGGAAGAAGACCCTTCAGGCCCCGATGAAGGAACGTGGTTTTGAACTCGAATCTTCACAGCTTGAGTCCTCGGTAAATTTGAAAGATACGGGGGCTTCTCTCAAACATGGCTCAGTCGTGATTGCTGCCATCACCTCCTGTACTAATACCAGTAATCCTTCCGTGATGATGGCCGCAGGATTGCTCGCCAAAAAAGCCGTGGAAAGAGGACTACGTCCCAAAAATTGGGTGAAAACTTCTCTCGGTCCGGGATCCAGAGTGGTAACTGATTACCTTGATGCCGCGGGTCTGAGTCAGCCTCTGGAAGAACTCGGTTTTCACACGGTAGGTTATGGATGTACCACCTGTATTGGAAATTCTGGACCGCTGGATGATGAAATCGTGAATGCGATTCAGGAAGGAGGCCTGGTCACCACTTCAGTCCTTTCCGGAAACCGAAACTTTGAGGGCCGTATCAGCCCCCATGTGAAAGCCAATTACCTGGCCAGTCCTCCTCTGGTAGTTGCTTACTCTCTGGCAGGTACGGTGGACATCGACCTCAATTCGGAGCCCTTGGGAAGTGATCCAAACGGCAATGAAGTCTTCCTTAAGGACATCTGGCCTTCTTCAGAAGAAATTGCTTCGGTTCAGAACCAGATCCGCCGAGAAATGTACCAGCAGGAGTATGGCAGTGCCGATCAGCATTCACCCCTTTGGAATACCATTGATGCTCCATCAGGAAGCGTTTATGAATGGGATGATGATTCGACCTACATCCAAAATCCACCGTTTTTTCAAGGCATGTCAATGGAGCTCAATGAGATCCAAGACATCAACGGAGCAAGGGTTTTGGTGATGGTTGGAGATTCGGTGACGACGGATCATATCTCTCCTGCAGGTGCCTTTGCCCAGGATACTCCTGCAGGAAAATACCTCAGGGAACGTGGGGTTGAGCAGAAAGATTTCAATTCCTATGGGTCACGAAGGGGGAATGACCGCATCATGACCCGCGGGACTTTTGCCAATGTTCGTTTAAGAAACCAGATAGCTCCGGAAACCGAAGGAGGTTTCACCCGACATCTGGATAGCGGAGAGGAGATGAGCATTTATGAGGCATCGCTGCGATACCGGGAATCAGGAACTCCATTGATCGTTCTTGCAGGAAAAGAATATGGAAGCGGGTCTTCAAGGGACTGGGCAGCCAAAGGGACGTTCCTGCTTGGTGTCAAAGCGGTGGTGGCCACCAGTTATGAGCGCATTCACCGTTCCAACCTGGTCGGTATGGGAGTTTTACCACTCCAGTTCATCGACGGGGCGACCCATGAATCCCTGGGGCTGAGTGGAGAAGAGTCCTACTCGGTGATCGGTCTCAGTGATTCGATCCAGCCAGGACAGGAATTGATCCTGAAAGCCGACGGGAAAGAAATTCCGGTGCTCTGCCGTCTCGATACGCCAGTGGAGATTGAATACTATCGTAATGGTGGGATCCTGCACACCGTTCTTCGGAATTTTCTGAAGCAGAACTGATGAGACACAGGGATTGAAATGAGTGACGTCTTATTGCTGAACATGGATGGTCAGCCACTCACCCTCTGGCCCTTGAGTACGATTTCATGGCAGCAGGCCATCAAGGCTCATTTCCTGGGTAAGGTCAAGATCCTCAAAACCTACGATGACTGGATATGCCGCTCACAGCATTTGGCGATGCCCATGCCGAGTGTGGTGATGATGTCCCGCTACCGTCCCCATGCAGGAAAAGTCAATTTCACCCGCCGAAACATCTACCTCCGGGACGGTTTTAAATGCCAGTACTGCCTCAAAATTCTCAGCACGGAACAGTTAACCATCGATCACGTGATCCCCAAAAGTAGAGGCGGGGGAACCCGTTGGGACAATGTTGTGGCTGCCTGTCATCGATGTAACCTGCGAAAAGGGGCGAGCATCGAAAAGCCTGTAAAAAAACCCTACGAACCGAATTATTGGAAGATGGTCGAATTGGCCAAGTCTCTTCCGCTCAGAATCCCGGATCCTCAGTGGCAGGACTACCTGCAATGGCCTGAAGATCTGATCAAGGTTGTCCGGGCCAAAGCTGCTTAGTCCTTTCCATAGAATTAAAGCATGTTGGTTTTCTGAAAAAAGCATGCTCCTTCCCTTCAAGAATCCACTTCGTAAATTTCGTTCTATCCCAGGAAGATTCTGGGATCTATAAAATCTTTATTGGAAAGAATTCCGATTTTTGAGTTGTTTCAAAATCAAGATTTTGACCCAAACCCATAAGAAGAGGAGGGACGCTTTTGTGTTCGGTGAGGGGAAAGATTTAAGAAAGTACTAGCCTCGTTTTATAAGAAGAAAAAGCTCAGGGACTAAGTTTCCCGCCTTTCGAAATCCTTCATAAAATCAGCCAGAGCTTTCACCCCTTCCAAGGGCATCGAGTTGTATATCGATGCGCGGATTCCTCCTACATCCCGATGTCCTTTAAGGGCATAAAGTCCTTCGTTCAGGGACTGTTCGAGGAATCTGTTTTCCATTTCATCGTCATCAAGGCGAAAGGTGACGTTGCAGATGGAACGGTTTTCGGGATCAGCCACCGCCTTGTAAAGTTTAGAATGATCAAGCACATCATAAAGCAGATTTGATTTTTCCCGGTTCCGTTGTTCCATGACTGCGACTCCACCCTGCTTTTCTACCCAACGAAGCATTTTCAAAGTGACGTAGATAGAAAAAACACTGGTGGTATTGGCCAACGAACGTTGTTCATGGGCAAGCTGGTAATCGAGCAGTTTGGGAGTTTGAGGCAGTGCGAATCCCAGTAGGTCCTCTCGCACCAGGACCAATGCCAATCCTGACGGGCCAAGATTTTTTTGCAGACCGGCATAGACCAGTCCGAATCTCGAGTAATCCTCTTTCCTGGAGAGGATGTCGGAAGTTGAGTCACTGACGAGGGGCACCTTCCCGGTATCGGGATATTCCTGCCATTGGGTGCCGTAGAGGGTGTTATTGGAAGTCAGATGGACGTAACTCGTTTCAGGATCCAGGACTTCCTCCCATTCAGGAATTTTCCGAAATCCCGAAGGTTTTCCATCAAGAGCAACCCGGGTACTTCCGAATTTCCGCGCTTCTTCTTCAGCAAGCACTCCCCATTTTCCTGTGATCAGATAGACTGCCGAACATTTTTCTTTCCTGGCCATCAGGTTCAGCGGAACGGCAGAGAATTGCATCTGAGCTCCGCCATGCATGAAAAACATGACATGGCTCGAACCCAATCCGGTCAGTCTGCGGAAAATGCTTTCGGTTTCTTCCAAAATCTCCAGAAAAGGTGGGGCACGGTGACTGATTTCGATGATGGAGGCTCCATGCCCCTGGTAATCGAGCATTTCCTGCTGCACTTCTTCCATCACTTCGGTGGGCAGCATCGCCGGGCCGGCACCAAAATTATATACCCTTTGGCTCATTGAATGATTCTTCTATTGAGGTTTACTATCTTCTTCCAGCCACTCATTCAACAGCCGACGGGCTATTGAATCCCTGCGGGGCAGGCGGAACGTTTGATCTTCCGGGGATTGCTTCAATTCCTCCCTGGAAAACCAACGTGCCGATTCAAGTTCTTCGGTGTTTACCTTAACGGTCTGACCAGCTATGGCGCTGCATCGGAATCCAAGCATCAGGGAAGCAGGAAACGGCCAGGGTTGGGATGACTGGTATTCTGGCCTTTCGACTTCGATCCCGGCTTCTTCCATGACTTCACGAACGACTGCGTCTTCCAGGCTTTCTCCGGGTTCGACAAAACCGGCCAGGATCGAATGCATTCCTGCCGGCCAGCGTGACTGTCTCCCGAGAACCACGCGGTCGCCGTCCTCGACGAGCATGATCACGGCCGGGTCGGTTCTTGGAAACTGGGAAAATCCACAGGATTCGTTGATACATTTTTTTTGATGCCCCGCATCCAAAATCCGGGTTGCTTGACCGCAACGGGGACAGAAGCGGCTGGATTGATGCCAATGACACATCCCTCGCGCGTATGCCAGCAGAGCTCCTTCCTCCGGGGGAAGCAGGCCAGCCAGGGACCTTAGGTCTTCAAATTTTCCTTCCAGGGAGGCCGGAGGATTTTGAAGTTCGGAGCAATCGTAAGCAAAATAGGCTTCTCCATCCAGCATGCCCAGAAAAATACATTCATCCGGGTCGGCATGTATGTCTGTGGAGAATCTCGGGAAAAGGGCTTCTTGACGGTCATCCCCCCGAATCAGATTTTTCCCCTGCCAGAGGGGGATGCAGTTGCTTTTGCCCGGACGCAGTTTTTTCTGAATCCAGTCAGGTTCCCTGCGCAAATGGGCGGCACGATCTAGCCTGATGCTGGAGTAGGTGTTCACTTCCAAAAAACCTGCTTTCAGGAACGCGGTCTCAACACCAGAGTGGCCTTGACGCTTTCTTTGCGGTTGTCACGGATGTAATCAAGGGTGATCACTTCTCCAGCTTTACGGGTTTCAATCTGTGCCGCCAGTTCTTCCATCGTTCTCACTGGCTGTTGGTTCACATGGGTCAGGATATCTCCGCCCCAGGGGACCTGATACCTCCCTACCACCACCTGCCGGGTTGCTCCGCGCAAACCGGCTTTAGCCGCGGTTGCTCCACGCACGACCCTTGAGATCAGCATCCCTTCCGGAATGTCGAGTCCCAACCTTCGGAGGTAGACGGTTGGAATCGGTTCCACTCCGAGCCAGGGTCTGCGCACATAACCGTATTTGAGGAGATCCGGAATGATGCGTTTGGCAGTGTTGCTCGGAACCGCGAATCCAATGCCGACACTACCTCCAGCTCCGATGATGGCAGTGTTGATGCCGATCACCTTTCCTTCCGAGTCCAAAAGGGGGCCTCCGGAGTTTCCGGGGTTGATCGCTGCGTCGGTCTGGATCACCCCTTCGATCTTTCTTCCGTTCCGGGCTTCGATGGTTCTGCCGAGAGCACTGATGATTCCGGTGGTCAGGGTCAGTCTCAGGCCGAAGGGATTCCCCAGGGCAAGTACCTTCTGCCCCACCACGATATCACTTGAATCGGCAAAACTGAGCACGCTGTATTGGTTGCTTGGCGCATCGATTTTGAGAACCGCAAGGTCATTGTTGGGGTCGGTCCCAATCAGCTTTCCCGGCCACTGGCTGTTGTCGGCAAGGGTGACGATGAGCTTGCTCGCGTTTTCCACCACATGGTAATTGGTGAGAATCGTGCCGGAATCATTGATCAAAAAGCCTGTGCCCGAACCGGACTCGCTAGGAACCGGACGGTAGAAAAAATCATAGTTGACCCCGATGTTACTGATGTTCACCACGGCCGAGCTTTTTTGTTGATAAATGCGGATGTTTTCCTTTTCTTCCTCAGAAAACCGTGAAACTCCAAAAACTGAGTTTGAAAGGGCAATCAACAAAAACATCATGAGCAGCAGACTAAGAAAGAGTCTGTTTCTAGGACACATAAAACCTCTAATTCAATTTGGGTTAAGGCATTTACCTCACTGATTCTAACCGAGATCTCTCTTTTTATACAGATGCAGCTTTGGGATAGATGTCCGGCTGGCTATCGCTCTGGTTTTGGGAATGCTAAAATGACTTGGTCTGAATCTGAAGGAATATGCGTAATTTTTAGGTGTGACTGCTTCTGAAACACAACGTTTTTTGATGAATCAACTTCAGTCCAAAGAGAATCATCCTGTTCTGGCCCTGACCATGGGGGATCCCAATGGAATTGGTGCGGAAGTGATGTTGAAAGCACTAAGTCGTCTGTCTTCGATCAGAAATTGGAAGCCGCTGATATTTGGTGATTTCAGGGTTCTGGAAAAAGTCCGCGAAAATCTCGGGCTTGACCTGGATTTGTTGAAGAAGGATCCGGAAACTGTCCCCGAGATGCAGCAGGAAATGGAAACCCAGATTCCGGTATTGGATTTAGGAGAACATTCAAACGATTGGCAGCCTGGAACATGCAGTCGTTGGGGAGGGGAATCCGCGTTCCGATTTTTAAACACGGCCATTCAATGGACACAGCAAGGCCGTGCCGATGCGATTGTAACTGCCCCGCTGAACAAGGAAGCCTTGAAAAAAGCTGGCCATGATTACCCTGGTCACACGGATATTTTGGCAGAGGTTACTGGTCATCCCAGGGCTTGGATGATGCTCGAATGCGAGAAACTACGGGCGGTGATGGTCACCCTTCACATGAGCATGAAAAGGGTTCTGGAACAGCTTTCACCCTCAATGATTCACGAAACGATTGAAGTCACGGATCAGGCTTTGAAAAGGATGGGCTTAGATCGTCCAAGAATCGGGGTTGCCGGACTCAACCCCCATGCAGGGGAAAACGGGATGTTTGGAGACGAGGAAATGAATACAATTTCTCCTGCGATTGAAGAAGCGAAACAACAGGGTATTCTAACTTCGGGACCCTATTCTCCAGACACGATCTTCCTCCGTCACCAGGCCGGGGAGTTCGATGCAGTGGTTGCCATGTACCATGATCAGGCCTTAGTTCCCTTAAAATTGATGGGATTTGGAAAATCCGTGAACATCACCCTCGGTCTCCCCTTGATCAGGACCTCGGTGGATCATGGAACGGCATTCGACAGAGCCGCCAAGTTTAATTCGGATTCCTCATCGATGGAGGCAGCCATCCAATCAGCCCTAAGGCTTTGCAGAAACTCAATCGTTGCGGGAGATGCGAATTGATTCCTGATCGTTGGGTTGGGAAGGTTCAGGGAAGACTTTCTGGATCAACATCGTTTTTCGTGCAATCTCCCTGAAAACCGGTGCAGCCACAACTCCTCCGTAAAGGGATTTTCTGGGGTTCCGAATCAAAACCAGGATACTGACCCGGGGATCCTTTGCCGGAGTAAAACCACCAAAAGAAGCAACATATTGAGTTTTTGAGTATCGACCCAGCTTGGGGTCATAAACCTGACTGGTCCCTGTTTTTCCTGCCACCTGATACCCCTCAATCGAGGCCCGTCTTGCGGTTCCTCCTTCCTGGGTAACGGAAATCATGAATTCCCGTACCAAATCCGCCACCTGGGGTTCAATAATCCTTTTTGATTCTTTTGGACCGAAACGGTAAGACTCGGAGCCTCCGGGTGGATCAATCTGCTTCAGAGAATTTCCTGAAGCATCGATGGCATGCTGGACCGTGAAGGGGGTGACCAGCTTTCCCTGGTTGGCAAAGACGTTGATCGCCACCAGCATCTGCAATGGTGAAACGAGTATCCCTTGACCGAAAGAAATGCTGGCATGGTCTACTGCGGTCCATTTTTTCGCGGGCAGTAGTTTCCCTGAAGCTTCCGCAGCCAGTCCGGAATCGGGCCTGGAACCAAAACCAAAGTTTTTGATGTAATCTTGAAAAACATGGGGGCTAAGCCGCATCCCGATTTTAGCCGCGCAGATATTGGAGGATTTCTTCAGGACCTGTAAAAGGCTCAGTTGTTGGTGTTTTTTGACATCCCGGATACGGTGTCCACCGACTTTATACTCGCCGTTTTCACAATCGAAATTTTGATCCACTGAGATCAATCCCTCACTCAAAGCTGCGGAAAGGGTAATGATTTTGAAGGTCGATCCGGGTTCGTATCCTGAGGTCACAGCCCGATTCAGGAAGTGGGCACGGCTGAACTGACGGTATCGGTTCGGGTCAAACCCGGGATAGCTCGCTACTGCCAGGATCGCACCGCTGGAAGAATCCATTACGATCGCGGTTCCCCGATCGGCCTGAGCCTCGATCACTCCCTGGGCAATGTGTTTTTCTGTCAGATGCTGGATTCTGCTGTCAATGGTTAATTGGAGTGAAAACTGTTCCGGGGGGCGCTCCGGATAACCTTTAAGCGGAACGGTCCGGTAGGTACCTTCCTTCTCGACGATATATCCCTGAGGTTTCCCTTTGAGCAGCGATTCATATTGATATTCCAATCCCTCCAATCCCTGCGAATCGATACCGGTGAATCCAAGCATTTGTCCGCCCTCGCTGCGTTGGGGATAGTAACGTCTGAATTCATCAACAAATCCTATTCCTTTTGGCAATTGCTTTTCCAAGGCCTTGGCGAGTTCGGGGTCGATTCTCCGTTTGAGCCAGACGAAGGAACGTTTGCTGGAAAGTTTCCGTTTTAGTTTGTGATAGGAAAGCCCGAGCCGTGGGGCAAGGATCCGAGCCGTTTGCTGGGCCGATTCAAGTTCCTTTGGGTTGGCATAAAGAGATTTGACCGGAACCGATATGGCCAGGATGCGTCCATTCCGGTCGGTGATTCTTCCCCGTTTGGGTTCCAAAACCACCGTCCGTTGTTGCTGGGACTGGGCCAGTTTTTCGAAGTGTGCTCCTTCCAGAACCTGGAGTTGAAAACTCCTTCCGAGGGCGATCACCAGGGAAACGGCCACCAACCCCACAATCGTCAGCAGCCTGATTTTAAAACTGTAGATCATTCCTGAATTTCACGGACTTGGTTCAGGCTTACAAAACGCGGAGGATGCTCAGGCGGTTGAAGTTGCATCAGTGACGAAGCCAAACGTTCCAGTCTTTTGGGGCGGGTCAGGTAGTCGATTTCAACTTCGAGCAATTCAATCCGGTAAAGCTGGGACGCATGCTGTTTCGTCAACTGGTCCACGTCCATGGCAATACCGCGGTAGTTCATCCATTGCCAGAGGTAAAACAGACACCCCATGGTGATCAGAAAACCCAGCATCATCATCGTGTAGAATGACTGCATTGCATCCCAAAAAACTGCAGGAATGTATTTCCAACGGAACTGTCCGCTTAATGAACGGGCTCGGTTCGGGAAAAAGGTTTGCTCCATCTTAAGGTCTTGAAGGGAATCTATTTTGATGAGAAGCTTTCTCTAAAAAAATCATTTATTGACCACCTCAAAGATCTATTTCTGCAACAAATGGTCCAAAAGATTTTTTGCCTGAATTTGTCTCCAGGAGCCCGCCTGTGATCGGCGGTTGGTCCTGGTTCGCCATTGCCGTCGGAGGAGGAGCCGGAGCGGTGGCGCGCTTTATGGTGGCACGGCAGATGGGGCACTGGCTTGGAACTTACCTGCCTTACGGAACTCTGACGGTGAATGCCCTGGGATCCTGGATGCTGGGATTTTTAGCGGTGTATCTGATGGATCGACCTGAGGTCAGCCCGCTGATAAGATTGGGATTGGCGGTGGGCTTTCTTGGAGCATTCACCACCTTTTCCACCTTCAGCTACGAATCGATGGTGCTGATTCAGGAGGGCGCCTTTGGACGGGCGTTGATCAGCATCGGTGCCAACCTCTTTTTGTGCCTGGGACTCTGTTATCTCGGAATGCTTTCGGCCAGGTGGTGATCAGGCGGCTTTTTCAATGGAGATTCGACAGGCTTCTCCGTTCAGATCCCAATCTTCTCCTTCGAGAACTGATTCGCTGCTGAGGACGTTGGTCAGCGTTTCAGTTCGGATGAAATCCGAGTGGGTTTCGAGGGAAGATTCGAGCACCTTGGATCCCTGATAGCGGGTGACGATGCGGTCCATCACATCCAGATTTTTCTCCTTTCTCATGTTCTGGACCTTGTTGACGAACTCGCGGGCGAGTCCTTCCTGCATCAGTTCCTCGTTGATTTCGGTATCAAGGGCGACGGTGAGCAGGTTGTCGGTTTCCACTAATAAACCTTCCTTCTGGTTGCGCTGAACCAGGATTTCCTCATTTTCAAAACGGGTGGGTTCCTGCTCCACCTCGAGTTCAATCGAACCCTGCTGAAGGTAATCCCGGATCTGTGCCGGGCTCATTGCTGCAATTGCCTGGGAAACGCTCTTCATTTTTTTCCCCATTCTGCGTCCGAGCAGTTTGAAATTCGCCTTCGCACTCAGTTCGACCAGGTCTTTTTCATCACGGGAAATTTCCACCGATTTGACATTCAGTTCATCAGTGATCAATTCCCCAAGATCTTCCAAAATCCGCTGGGCTTCGGGAGTGGCAGTGATGAGGGTGATTTTCCGGAGCGGCTGGCGGATCTTGAGCTGATGCTTGGCCCGCAGAGCACGGCCCATCGTTACCGCGGAAAGGACCAGTTCCATGCGTTGTTCAAGATCGCTGTCCCGATTCATCTGTGCTTCTTTTTCCGGGAAAAGGCAGAGGTGAACGCTTTCAGGATCGCCAGGCTGTTTAAGTGCTCGATGGATGCCGTCGGCGATGAAAGGGACAAAGGGGGCGATCACCCGGCTCAAATTTCTCAAAACCTGGAACAGGGTCGCGTAGGCTTCCAGTTTGTCGGAACCCTGTCCTGCTTTCCAGAATCTCCTGCGGCTGCGGCGGATGTACCAGTTGGTTAAGAGGTCGATGAATCCGACGAAGGGCGCCACCGAGCGGTTGAGGTCATAGAGATCCATTTGGTTCCGGACCTCATCAATCAATCCGGCCAGCTTGGAAAGGATCCAGCGGTCGAGAGGGTTGTTCCGCGGAAGTTCAAGATTTTCGCTGGTCGGTTCCCAACCGTCGATCCTGGCATAGGTTGTCAGAAAGGCCAGGGCATTCCAGAGCGGAAGCAACAGCGTTCTGGTTGTTTCCACCAGTCCTTTTTCCGAAAATCGAAGGTCTTCACCACGGACGGCAGGGCTGTTGAGCATGTAAAGCCGGATCGCGTCGGCTCCATACTGGTCCAGCATCTGTGTCGGATCGGGGTAGTTCTTGAGCCTCTTGCTCATCTTCTTCCCGTCTTCAGCCAGGATCAGCCCGTTGACGACACAGTTGTGAAATGCGGGTTTGTCAAAAAGAGCCTGGGCGATGACCACGAGGGTGTAAAACCAGCCCCGGGTCTGGTCCAGTCCCTCGCAGATGAAATTGGCCGGGAAATTTGCCTCAAAAACTTCCTTGTTTTCAAATGGATAATGCTGCTGCCCGTAGGGCATCGAGCCCGACTCAAACCAGCAGTCGAGCACCTCCGTCACCCTCCGGTAGGTCTTTCCCTGGTGTTCAATCACCAACTGGTCAACATGCTGTTTGTGAAGGTCGGGGACCTTGGTCCCGGATGCGTTCTCGAGTTCTTCGACGCTTCCGAAGCAAAGGGTGTCTCCGTCCTCACTTTTCCAGATCGGCAGGGGCGTGCCCCAGAATCGGTTGCGGCTGATCGCCCAATCCCGTGCATTTTCAAGCCACTTGCCAAAACGTCCGTCACGGATGTGGCCGGGAACCCAATGCACTTTGCGGTTGTGCTCCACCATCCTGTCACGGAAGGATTCGACCTTGACAAACCAGGTGGAGATCGGCTTGTAGATCAACGGGGTATCGGTTCGCCAGCAGAAGGGATAACTGTGCTCCACGGTCTCCTGCCGGAACATCAGTCCCTTTTCCTTCAGTTTCTGGGAAATGGGACGGTTGGCTTCCATCACATTCAATCCTGCGATGAACTCCATGTCCTGCATGAAATTTCCCTCCTCATCCACCGGGTCGAAAATCGGAATTCCTTCGCGATTGAAAATCCTCACGTCATCTTCACCGAAACAGGCGAGGTGGACGAGGCCGGTGCCGCTTTCATCGCTGACATACTCGTCGTTGTAAATTTTCCATGCATTTTCGGAAGGCTTCCGTTTCTTCGCGAAATCGAACAGAGGCTCATAAGGCCGGCCTTTGAGGGCGGCTCCTTTCATCCTTTCTTCGATTTCATAACTTCCCTCCTCGAAGTACGTTTCCACCCGGCTTGCGACCAGGTGGTAGCGGTCCCCGGTTTCCTTGTGAAGCAATCGAACGTATTCCAGCCCGGGACCTGCACAGAGCGCCATGTTGGAAGGCAGGGTCCAGGGGGTGGTGGTCCAGGCAAGGGCATAGGTGTTTTCCGCATCGAGCATCCGGAAACGTAATGTGACCGATGGATCCTGGGTGTCTTTGTAATTCAGGTTGGCTTCGAAGTTCGAAAGCGGAGTCGCAACTCTCCAGGAGTATGGAACGACCTTCACTCCCTCATAAATCAGTCCCTTGTCCCAGAGTTGTTTGAAAACCCACCAGACCGATTCCATGAAATCGCGGTCCATGGTTTTGTAGTCATTTTCAAAATCCACCCAACGAGCCATCCGGTCCACGGTTTCTTCCCATTCCGCCGTGTAACGGAGGACGATCGAGCGGCAGGCTTCGTTGAATTTTCCGACTCCGTATTCTCGGATTTCTTCGGCACCATTCAGTTTCAGGTCCTGTTCCACTTCGTATTCCACCGGCAACCCGTGGGTATCCCAACCGAAACGCCGTTCGACCCGGAAGTTTCGCATCGTCTTGTAACGCGGGATGACGTCCTTGATCGTGCCTGCCAGCAAATGTCCGTAATGCGGAAGTCCCGTCGCGAACGGCGGGCCGTCATAAAAAATGAAAGGCCGGTCTTCAGGCCGCTGGTCGATGGATTTTTGGAAGATCTGTTCGTCACGCCAGAATTGGAGGATTTCCTTTTCAAGTTCAGGAAAGTGGATTTTGTTCGAGATTTCTTGCATTAAGGCTTAAAAGGGATATGGGAATAAAAAGGATGCTGCCGAAATTTCAAAGGCTAAAGCAAAGAATGCAACAGAATGATGAAGGAAATCGCTAGCCAGGGATTGTCTGGACACAGTATGGGTTAACCCCATTTTATAACAGTATCCCTTCCTGCTGACAAGTGACGGGATGGGAGCTTGTCGGTTCAACAAAAAATCAAAACCAAAGAGGAAGCATGAAAATCAATAACGCGAGCTGCCTTTGCCAGGGGGTCCGTTTCAAGATCAGAGGAGAACTGCGTCCAGTGATTTACTGTCACTGCAGCCAGTGCCTGAAAACCCACGGGCATTTTGCAGCATATACTTCTGCTGTAAAAGAACAGATCGAGTGGCAAAGCCAGGAAACCCTCTGCTGGTTTGATTCTTCCGAAAAAGCCCGGCGCGGATTCTGCGGAAAATGCGGAGCGAGCCTCTTTTATGAATTGAAAGGAGGAGCAGGCCTGAGCATCACCGCTGGTTCCATCGAAAGCCCCACAGGACTCCATGCGGCGGGACACATCTATTTCGAAAATCACTCGGAC
>Ga0208130_1000571_pt1 | contig 18929 bp, 21 predicted proteins | sample ETNtaG_31_FD_185771 | JGI IMG/M metagenome (GOLD analysis project Ga0208130, IMG submission 185771) | Marine microbial and viral communities from oxygen minimum zone, Eastern Pacific Ocean - ETNP201310SV78 (SPAdes) (version 2) | ecosystem: Environmental > Aquatic > Marine > Oceanic ...
CGGGGTAGAAGAAACCGCTATCGTCGCTCACTGTTTTTCGTGCGGCTATTAGACCTTGCCTGAGGTACGACTCAGTTGCTGCTTGCAGGTCTGCGTCGATCGTCAAATAAATATCAGATCCTGGTTCTGGATTTGTTTGAGTGACGATTCGATGAACCCGTCCGGTGCTATCTACTTCTAATTCGGTTTGCCCTGGTTGGCCATGAAGGTCGGCTTCGAAAATTTGTTCAATACCAGCTTTCCCAACTCTTTCGGATGGCAAATACCCTTTTTCGAGAAGGCGGTCTTGTTGCCCTTGTGACATTGCACCGATGTAGCCAATCACGTGGGAAGCCAGTTCGTTTTGTGGGTAGACGCGACTCATCACCCATTTCGCCTCTACGCCTGGTAGCGATTGTTCTGACACCCTTAATAACCCATATTCATTGAGGCCGGTGGCTACTACCTTGGCTGCCAGTGGGTGGGTTCGTTGATCTTGTAGACGTTCGCTCATGGTCGATACGGGGATATCGATCAGTTGAGAAAGTTGTTCCAATACGTATTCGATTTGACCTGGCGCGTACCGTGATTGATTTACGGTTACTACGCCGGTCCTTATGTTGTCAGCTAGCACTACTCCGTGCCGATCAAGAATGCGGCCTCGGGTTGGTTCTGTCACCACTATTTCGACATGGTTTAAAAAAGCTTTGTCGGCGAGCTCTTCGTTTGTTAAGACCTGCAAGTACCAAGCTCTTGTGAAGAGTGCCGCAAATAGTCCGATGATTAGTATTCCTACAAACGCCAGCCGCCGGTGGAGTTGGTCACCCATTGATCTGGACTGTTTCCATCGGAAAGACCCATCGAACTAGTGGGGATAGCAGAATCGTGGACGGCACTGCTGCTATTGCGGTGACGAGTGCTATGGCGCCTAGCTCACGTCGTGTGACGTATTCGAGACCAATGAGTGCTCCAATACAAGCGAATAGCGAGGTCGCTGTCGCGCTAAGAAGTGCCACGGTCAGCGACCGAACGAATAGGTTTCGTTCGGCCACCTGACTCGCCACGGAGCTTGTCCCGTAGCCCGCTAAGGAAAAGGTGAGAGCTGTCATTCCGAAGGGGGTGTGCAGCACGAGATCCACTAGCAGGCCCGTAAGGAAGCCAACCAGCGCTCCGTTCTGCGGGTTTAGGTGGAGACTGACGAGGATTAGCAGTATGAGGGGTAGATCGACTATGTAGCCGCTTAGCCGAAAGTGCGGCACTATTGCTATTTGCACCAAAAAGATGGTCAAGAAAATTGCGATCAGTCGGGAGGTTTCCCTACCAGCGAAGGTCATGATGTTGGCTCTTCGGGTGAAGCGTCAGGGTCTTGATTTTCGGGCACTCTGTCAACAATGACTGGTTCAGGGGCTTCTGGGTAGAACAACAAAACTTGAACCCATCTAAGTCTGTCCAAGTCTGCCGCTGGATGGATAGTGATTCGTTGTGTGCCTTGAACTGCATTAGGGACTACGTCGACAACCGTGCCGATAAGCAGCCCTTCAGGAAATGAACTGCCTTGGAAGCCACTCGTTACGACTGTCTCTCCGGGTATCACGACGGTGTCTAACTCGATAAAGCTGACCTCAAGTTCTCTATTCTGTCCCCGTCCTGATGCAATTCCATCGTCTCCTGAACGCACCATTCGTACGCCGACATCAAAGTTGGGGTCAGTAAGTAATTCGACTTGGGAGCGAGTGACCGATACCGCTGAGATCCTTCCAATGACGCCTGCTCCAGTTTCGACCGGCATGCCGACAACCAGACCATCACGTGAGCCTTTATCGAGTTCTAATGTGCGTTGATAGTTCGATATCGGTGCATCGATAACCCGCGCTGTTCGGCGTCCAACTTGAGCGACGCGATCACGGGCTCCTAGCAGTGCCAGAAGGGCCTTTCTTTCCCGTTCTATTTCACCTACCTCAAGCACCGAATTTTGGAGCTCAGCAACTTTCGCCCGAAGGAGAGCATTTCTAGCTTCTAACTCGTCGTAGCTAGTAACTGCTTCCCATGCCCCTCCGATGGGCTCAAATATGCTCGCCGAGGATGACCGCAAAGGCCCAAGAGCATCAAGGACTACTCCTCGAGCGGTGTCGATGACACCGCCGTCAGAACGGAGATCCACGGTGATGAGGATGAGAGAGGTTAGGACGAGTAGCGCTAAGCGAAAGCGGGAGCTTCGGATTTTGTTCATGTTTGAACGGCGCGCCACAACTGACTCCGTTTCAATACTGGCTACCCGAAGAAAAGAGAACACCTCTGAGTACTTCGAACTCTTCTAATGCCTGTCCTGATCCTCGAGCTACAGCATAAAGAGGGTCAACTGCTATCCGAATGGGCATGCCTGTTTCGTTTGCGAGGCGTTGGTCTAAACCTCTCAGGAGGGCTCCCCCACCTGCCATCATGATTCCTTGATCCATGATGTCTGCTGCTAGTTCAGGCGGCGTCTGGTCGAGGGTGAACTTAACTGCATCAATGATGGAGCTGATTGCCTCCTCTAGGGCCTCTCTCATTTCCACGCTGCTTACTGTCACTGTCTTGGGTAGTCCGGTCACTAGGTCCCGGCCACGTATCTCCGCATACATTTCGTCTGGAAGGGGCCATGCAGAGCCAAGGGCAACTTTCACTTCTTCGGCAGTGCTTTCGCCAAGTGCGACACTGTATTCCTTCTTCACGTATTGAGTAATTGCGTCATCTAAGACATCGCCGCCAACGCGAGCTGACTGACTAGCGACTATTCCTCCGAGGGAGATAACTGCGACTTCGGTAGTTCCTCCTCCGATGTCGACGATCATGCTGCCGTGTGGCGATTGAATGGGCAGGCCAGCGCCTATCGCCGCGGCCATAGGCTCTTCGATAATAAAGGCCGGTTTGCGTGCGCCTGCATATTCGGCGGCTTCTTGAACTGCTCGTTGCTCTACACCTGTGATCCCGGAAGGAACGCATATAACCATCCGTGGTTTTGACCAGCGACTTCCTGAAATCTGGTCAATGAAGTACCGCAACATCTTTTCACACACGTCGAAATCTGCTATCACGCCGTCCTTTAGCGGTCGCACGACTTGGATATGTGCTGGGGTGCGCCCAGCCATTCTTTTCGCCTCATGGCCAACGGCGAGTGGAGTGCCATTCGTCACATCCATAGCTACGACGGATGGCTCGTCTAGAACGATTCCTCTGCCTCGAACGTAAACAAGAGTGTTAGCAGTCCCTAAGTCGACTGCGATGTCTCTTCCTCCGAGGCTGCGCAGGCCCGAAAGGCCTCTCACCGCATGCACCAATGGCGCGCAGCGAAGAAATCGACCTTGTGGCTAAAGGTGGATGTTCTTTGAGTCGCGTCGTAATGGGTCATGAATTTCCCAATCAGGCCCCTGGGAAGAAGATGGCAATTTCTCGTTCAGCGGATTCGCTGGAGTCGGAGCCGTGAACCAAGTTTTCGGTAACTACTAGTCCGTAATCACCCCGGATGGTTCCGGGTGCGGCGGTTGCGGGGTTGGTGCTTCCCATGAGGTTTCGGACAACAGCGAAGATCTCGTCGCCTGCATCCTCGGGACCTTCTACAACCATGAGCATGGCTGGGGAACGGGTGATAAAGCTGATGAGATCGTCGAAGAATGGTTTGCCTTCGTGCTCCCCGTAGTGAACTTCTGCTGTAGTTCGGTCGATCGTTCGCAGTTCTGCTCTGCTCAGTTGTAGACCTTTCCGCTCCAGGCGACCGATGATTTCACCTACCAGACCACGTTCTACGGCATCGGGTTTACAAATCACAAAAGTACGGGGCACTAGATCTCCTTGAACTCTACGAACTCGATGGTGTAAGGCTACCGCGAGGTTTTGACGAGTTGACTTCGGGCTTCGGAGGCGACATAGAGTGAACCCGTAATGAGAACGGAACCAGTCTCGCCAGCTATTTCGATAGCTCTAGTTAACGCGTCTGAGACTCGGTGAATTACCTCAACTTCGATTCCCATACCTTCTATTGCTGAAGCTAGTTCGTCGGCTGGGACCGCTCGGGGCCAGTCGGCTGCCGTTGCAATAATTTTCGAAAATTCCGTCACTTTGAGGGCATCTAAGAATCTTTCAGGGTCACGAGGTTTGTTAGCGCCAATCACTAAGACTGGCGGTTCATCTAACGCGAAGTCCTGAAAGAGCGTTTCAGATACGACCCGTGCGGCAGGTGGGTTATGTGCGCCGTCGATAATCACTGTTGGTTGTCTTTGCACGATTTCGAATCGAGCGGGAAGTTTTAGACGAGCGAAAGCTTCCGAAATGACTTCGTGGTCTAGTTGTCGACCAAAAAAGGCTTCGGCGGCGGCGACAGCGGTCGAAGCATTATGAGATTGGTGTGTGCCATTAGCAGGCAGGAATATCTCTTCGTGGACTCCATGTGGAGTTGCAAGATTCACCACGCGGCCTCCTACCGCTAGACGGTCTTCGGACACATCGAAATCACGCCGACGGTGCCATATCTCTCGGCACTCAGAGGCAAAAATTACTTCAGCAAGATCAGGTGAGGTTTCGCCACAAATCACGTGTGTTTCGTTAGAAATGATGCCAGCTTTTTCTCGCGCTACGTCTATCAAAGTGGGTCCGATGATTTCCAGGTGGTCGGAACCAATGTTGGTGATTACTGCGACTTGAGCGTCGATGACATTCGTTGCGTCCCATCTGCCACCCATGCCAACCTCGATGACGTTGACGTCTACGGCGGTAGCTGCAAACCAGTTGTAGGCAGCAGCGCACAGAATTTCGAAATAACTCGGCGGTTCGCCGGTTGCTTGGATCACCCATGGCTCTACTTGCGCAATCTCAGAGAGCGCTCGGGTCATCGACTCATCGTCAAGGGGCTGGTTGGCGATCATGATCCGATCGTTTACTCGGTCGATGTGGGGTGATGTGTAGCTCCCGACATCGAGTCCTGTTGCGCCAATGAGCTCTACCAACATCCGAGAGGTGCTGCCTTTACCGTTTGTCCCTGTGATGTGTATGGCTGGAATGTCTTTGTGGGGGTTACCTAAGAGTTCCATCAGAAGAGTCATACGTTCGAGCGATGGAGCGGTCGTTGCATCGTTTCCGAGGTTTTTTTCAAGGTTGTAATGACGCTGCAACCAATGCAGTGCTTCGTCGTACGTGTTGAGAGTCTCGGGGTCGTCGCCGGGCCGGCGTTGGCGATTTTTTGACCGCTTAGGACGCTTGGCGTTCGCCACCGGTGTCATCCCTACGTGGCACCAGGGTCGGGTTTACCTTGTCGAGGACGACGTCTCGGTCGATGATGCATCGAGCGATGTCTTCTCTACTGGGAACCTCGTACATGACGCCTAGGAGTACCTCTTCTAGAATCGCTCGCAACCCACGAGCCCCGGTGTTACGCAGCAGCGCTTGGTCTACGACAGCGCTGATCGCTTCATCGGTGAATTCAAGCTCCACCCCGTCAAGTTCGAACATCCGCTGGTACTGCTTGATGAGAGCATTGCGAGGCTCCAGCAAAATACTGGTCAACGCGGAGTGGTCGAGTTCATCAACTACTCCCACTACCGGCAGACGGCCAATGAACTCAGGGATAAGACCATATTTTTGGAGATCTTCTGGCAGTACTTCAGGCAGGAGTTCTAGATTGCCTCTCTCCTTGGCTGATTTGACATCTGCGCCGAATCCGACTGCTCGCTGTCCGATCCGGTCAGCGATAACGCGTTCTAATCCGTCGAACGCTCCGCCGCAAATGAACAGGACGTTGCTGGTGTCTATTTGGAGGAACTCTTGGTGTGGGTGCTTGCGTCCACCTTGCGGTGGCACTGAAGCTTGTGTCCCTTCAAGGATCTTTAGGAGGGCTTGTTGGACTCCTTCGCCTGATACGTCGCGGGTTATTGAAGGGTTTTCTGCTTTGCGTGCGACCTTATCGATTTCGTCGATGTAGATGATGCCGGTTTCGGCTCGCTTGACGTCGTAATCGGCTGCTTGAATGAGTTTGAGTAAAATGTTTTCTACATCTTCACCTACGTAACCGGCTTCAGTAAGCGCTGTCGCGTCAGCTATGGCGAAGGGAACGTTGAGCATGCGTGCGAGTGTTTGGGCCATCATGGTTTTGCCACAACCTGTTGGGCCGATCAGCATGATGTTTGATTTGGCGATTTCAACGTCTGATTCCAGGCTTTGCCCGAATTGGACTCGTTTGTAGTGGTTGTATACGGCAACGGACAGGATCTTTTTGGTCCGTTCCTGTCCGATGATGTATTCGTTAAGAAATTCAAAGATCTCGGATGGTTTCGGAACTTCGTCAAAGCTTAATTCTGTGTTATCTGCCAGTTCCTCTTCGATGATTTCATTGCACAGGTCGATGCACTCATCGCAGATGTACACCCCTGGCCCGGCAATAAGCTTTTTGACTTGTTTCTGAGATTTTCCGCAGAAGGAGCATTTGAGTAGCTCTCCGCCCTCTCCGAATTTCGCCACGTTACTGATACCTCACTCTGGTTATCCGGCCCATGCGGATCGGTAGCCGTTTGCTAAGGATGGCACAGTCGGATCAGAACGGGGGGACGTTCAGAGGTAAACGTTGTGCTACCTGACGCATTAGTTATTTGTGTTCGGGTACTAGATGAGAGTACCGAGTCATTTGAGTGATTGACAGCGGAATTATGAGGCTGCTCGGATCGGTCCGTCTTCTGCTAATTCGCGGCTGTCAATTACGTCGTCAATAATTCCGTACTCTTTAGCGGCCTCAGCATCCATGATGAAGTCTCTGTCGGTGTCCGTGTGGATGCGGTCGAGGTCTTGGCCTGTGTGACGAGCCAATATTCCTTCTAGCAGGCCTCTCATGCGATCAATCTCTTTGGCGGCGAGTTCGATATCGGTCGCTTGCCCCATGGCTTGACCGTAAGGTTGGTGAAGGAGGACCCGGGCGTGCGGGAGCGCCATTCTTTTTCCTGGGGTGCCAGCGGCAAGTAGGACCGCAGCTGCGGAGGCAGCTTGGCCAAGACAAATGGTTGTGATGTCGTTTCGTATGTACTGGCTGGTGTCGTATATAGCGAACAGGGCGTTGATATCTCCGCCTGGTGAATTGATGTAGATGTTGATGTCTCGATCAGGGTTTTCGGATTCAAGATGAATCATCTGGGCGCAGACAAGGTTGGCGATTGTGTCGTCAATCGGGGTTCCAAGGAAGATGATGTTTTCTTTGAGGAGACGTGAATATAGGTCATATGCGCGTTCTCCACGGTTGGTCTGCTCTACAACCGTTGGGACTAGGTAGTTCTGTGCGTCAAGGCTCACTTTTCCTCATCCTGTTCTTGTTCGTCTTCGGTCTGTGCTTCCTCTTCGTCAACCGTAGCGCTGTCCGCTGCTTCATCTGAGTCGGATTCGGTTAAGTCAGGAAGTTCCATCTCGCTCCTATCGACGGTGTTACCTTCTTCGTCGACAAGGTTGACTTCTGCTACTAGCCACTCAAGGGCTTTTCTTTTACCAATTTCTGCTTGAATCGGACCAAGTCCGTCACCTTGTTCTTCAATTTGGTGCCTGAGATCATTAACACTGGTCTGAAATTGTTCCGCCATTCGTTCAAATTCTTCTTCGATGTCATCGTCGTCTACTTCGATGTTTTCGTTAGCTGCTATGGCGCGCAGCGCTAAATCAACTTTTGCGGATCTTTCTGCGGCTTCTCGCAATTCTTGGGTAAATGATTCGGGGTCCTGCCCGGTCATTTGCATCCAAGTTTCGAGGTTCATCCCTTGTCCTTGGAGTCTCATTGCAAGTTGCTGCAACTGTTCGGACATTTCTCCGTTGACCATCGAATCTGGGATCGAGTCTTCAACTAGTTCAGCCAGAGCTGTTGCCGTGTTCTCTCTCATGGCGGCGTTGGCTTGAAAGATCCTCATCATTGTCATTCGCTGAATGGTTTCGGATTTGAGTTCTTCGACAGTTTCGTGCTCGGTGTTTTCTTCGACCCATTCGTCGGTTAGTTCTGGGAGGACCTCTTCTTTAACCCCGTGCACCTTGATCGTGAAGTCGATTGTGACCTCATCTTGTACGGGATGGTTGGCGCTGAAGTTGAGTTCGTCTCCAGCTTGTGCCCCTTCGAGTTGCTCATCCACTTCTTCGACAATTCCGCCGCTGCCCACTGAGTACAAGTAGTCGTCTGCTGTCAACCCTGGGAGGGCTTCGCCGTCAACGGTTCCTTGAATATCTATCGATACCTGGTCACCCGAAGATGCTGCTCGTTCCACGTCAACAAGTTCTGCTGATTGACGTCGTTGAACGTCGAGTTGTTCCTGCACTTCTTCATCGCTGGGGGTTGGTTTAGGAACTTCTACGTTGAGGTCTGCGTAACCGTCAACTGAGATGGTGGGTCGAGTCTCGACTACTGCTTCGAAAGCTACCGGGCCGTCTTCTTCTCCACTGGTAAGCGAAAGGTCTGGGGCTGCGATTACGTCGACTGCTTCAGCGCGCACCGCGTCGGCGTAATAACCGGGAATAGCGTCTTCCAGTGCTTGTGCTCTGGCGTACTCGGTACCTATGTGGGATTCGAGCACTGGCCGTGGGGCCTTGCCTTTTCGGAATCCGGGGACTCTCACATCTTGTGCGATTTTTCGAAACGCTTGCTCAATGGCTTCGTCGAATGTCTCTTGGTCAACTTCGACGGTCAGTTTGACTCTGGGACCGAAGATGCGCTGTTGCGTTTCTTCGTCTCCGTCGGGAGTTTCTTGGTCGCTGTTTTCATCGACTTCGAGATCGGCGGGATCAACTTCTGTAACGGTGGTCTTCACAACCGCGAAATTCTATCGGGGTGAGGGTCAGTGTCCCCTGTTGAGGGATGGGGTTCTGGTTGGAGCGGGCGACGAGAATCGAACTCGCATCATCAGCTTGGAAGGCTGGGGTTCTAGCCATTGAACTACGCCCGCAGGTTTGGTCAGGTTAGCGGGATAAATCCGCAACTACAGATCAAATGGCAAGTCAACCACTGTTGCGGGTCTCCAACCATCGTTTGTTTCTACCTGCACCTTCGTACCCGGAAGGTTCTGTGGCACTTCGACAACGGCTAATCCCAAGTTGCGTTGATATTTCGGTGAGTGACAGATAATTCTTGTCTGGCCTGCGTATGAGCCGTTGGGGTTCCTTAAACCCACCGGGGCTGGATTGGGATCAAGCGGTTCGCCATCTATTAGTAACCCTTTGAGTTCTCGGTCCGGTCCTTCAGCGCGCTTGTTTTTGAGGACTGCTTTTCCGATGAAGTCGTGTTCAACGCCCAAGTCGACATAGTTGCCGATTCCTGACTCATACGGGTCGCAATCTCGACCGGCATCTGACCACAAGGAGAACAAGAAGCTCTCCATTCGCTCGGTATTATTTGGGCCGCCGACTCGAATCCCAAATTGTTGCCCTGCGTCCCAAATCAAATCCCAAAGTTGTTCTCCTTTGGTTTCGTCCTCAAGGAAAAGCTCGAAGCCACCTTGCTTGCTCCAACCCGAGCGAGACAGAACCAGCGGAATTCCCTCGTGAGTGATTCGCCTAAAATGGAAGAATTTTAAATCCTCTACCCAGTTTCCGAATACTTGGCTAATTACATCGACTGCCTTTGGTCCCTGCACTGCCAGAGGACTGACATCAGGTTCATGTACTTCTACTTCGTCGCCTCGTTCGCCAGCTATTGCTCGCACCCAGAGCAACACGTCTGCGTCAGCAATTGAGAACCAGATGGTTTCTTCGTCAACTCTCAACACCACAGGGTCGTTAATGAGGCGACCCTGATAGTCACACAACGGCGCATATTTGGCGATACCAATTTTTAAATTTGATAGGTCCCGCGCACTTAAATAGGTGCACAACTTGAGAGCGTCCGGCCCATAAACCTGGACTTGTCGTTGACAGCCGACATCCCATATAGCAACTCTTTGAGTGAGAGCTTCGTAATCTTCAGTTGGGTTGTCTGTCGCAAGTGGCAGCACCATCTTGTTGTAGACGCTTGCTACTTTGATCCCTGCTTCTTGGGACCGGCGGTAGAACGGTGAAAAGCGGACTCTAGGTCCCTGCGCTAGTTCCATATTCGGCAACTAATACACCTTTTTTCTCCTTTTTCAACGGATATTGAAAAAATTCAGATGTCCTCGATCAACGATCCTCTGCAAAAACTCAGTTTCGTAGGCCGACTCAGGGTCTTCTCGGACAAGTTCATCTAGAACTACCGCGTCATCACCTACCAGGATTCGCCATCGGTTTTGTAGGACGGCATTCAGAATGATTTCAGATGCTTGCGCTGCTGTTGTAGGGGCCTCATCCCTGAATCTTTCTCCTTGCAGCGTGACGAGGTTCCTCAGGTCATCGTCGGTTAGTCGATCGACGTCTGACCCCCGTTCAGCAAGATTTTTACGTATCCGTTCTAGATCTGGGCCGCCATGTGCTGCAGTACTATTGAGCCCTATCTCCGTTCCTATGTGCCCTGGCATAACTACGTGTGCCATGACGTGCGGTGCGTGAAGCTGCAAGTCAACATTTAGTGCCTCTGTGAAACCTTTAACTGCGAATTTGGCGGCGCAATACGCGGTATGTGGCACGCCCGGCCCAACGGTTGCCCAAAATCCATTGATACTGCTGGTGTTGACTAGGTGGCCCTCTTCGCTACGAGCCAATAGTGGGAGAAATACGCGACTGCCGAAATAGACGCCGTACCAGCAGACATCAAAAGTTTTTTCCCAAGCCATCCGGTCTTCGTCAGTTACGAAACTTCCTCCGCCGCCGATTCCAGCGTTGTTGAAAACAAGATCTAAAGATTCGACTTCGTGTCTAGCCAGGAGTTGGTCTCGGAAAGCCAACATGTCGGCTTCGTCGGACACGTCACACACATGCGATGTCAGCCGCACAGGGTGAGTTGTTTCGGCGAGCGCTATCTGTTCGGTTTCGGTCATACTGTCGGCACTGATGTCGCACATGGCTACATGACAACCCTTTGCCGTTAGTTGACGCACCAGTTCGCGTCCCATGCCGGTTCCGGCACCGGTAACAACAGCCATTTTTCCGTTGAAGTTTTCCATCGATCTCTCCTAAGCGAGTTTCATCCTTCCAGTTGCTCGCACGAGACGCCATTCCAAGGTTTATCTCGCTCTTCGTTTTTCCCAATTTCATTAATTTGATGAGAATCAGGCATTCTTGCCGCTGCGTCCCGCACAATATCCACATGACTTGGTTTGGTTTTCGGAGGCTCACATGTTGGGGCGCATCACTGGTGTTGATGTCTTGTTCCGCTAACGCGAGTTCAGTTTCCTCTTCTCAAACGCTGGTCGATGGACTCGGTGCTTCCGATGCGCCTGCCGCAACGACTGAGCCGTCGTTTTCGATGACTAACTCGAAGCCGGGCGAGGTTGCTGTCGCCTTTGATTCTGATGACCCGACACTGGCTTTGGACCATGCGGCTAATGCTCCGAAGTTAGATGCTTTCGCTCCTTCAGTGATGCCAGATACTCCTATGGGTCGTGTTGGCTATACAAGGTATGTCTTTACCCAGAGCGGTGATCAGGTTATCCCGGCTCTAATCGAAGGCCCGAAAGGAACGCAGACCCGCTGCCAATCGGTCGAACTGCCGTGCTCATTTCAGGATTTGAAGGATCTAGCTGACTCTGGCGCTGTTATCCCTCCCGAGCTGAATATGGCCTCTAATGAACTTGAACTCTTGGTGGGACAGCTAGCGACACTGGAAGAGACCGTTCGCAAATTTGTGGACGTTAACGATGCGTGCGCTGCCGGGTATCGGCCTGACCGTGCACAAACCCCGAATATGGGGTCACACTTCACAAATATGGGGCTAGTGGTTGATGGGATATTCGATCCTGCCCATCCAGAAATTTTGCTTTTCGTCGCTGCCGATGACGCTGCTCCCCCGTTCGGGGCTCTTGGCCGCTGCAAAGACGGAAAGTGGAAAGGTGTTGAAGTCGAAATCGCCGGAGCCGCTTTTTATATGCCGTTCCAAGCCGTAGGAAACGACCACTTCGAAGGGTTTAGCGGACCCCTCGACAATTGGCATGTTCACTACAATTTGTGCCGCCTTGGCGGGCAGGACGTGACTGTGCTTCCATCGGTGTGTTCGGGTGACAAAGATGGCCCACTAAACCAACCCCAAGGGGATGCTAGTGAGGGGTGGATGATTCATGCGTGGGCCGACAGAGAGCATGACAATCAACTTGGGGCTTTCTCTATGTGGAATCCTTCTCTCTGGCCGGTCGCTGACCCTTCAGCGGCTCTGGGCTCCCGCACCACTGATGACACAAACCTTATTGCAGACTTTGACTACCAGACCGTTGAGGCTGCGGTACCTGGAAGGATCAGCTTTTTCAACGCTGACCCTGAGGCCCACAGTGTGACTGCTGGCACTCCCGAAAATCCGACGGGTCAATTTGATACCGGGGTTGTTGGTGGAGGGAGCGCTGCCACTATTGAGATTTCTGAGCCGGGCACTTACGAATTTTTTTGCTCGCTTCACACTGGTATGCGAGGCACCATTACCGTTGGCGACGGCTCATAGATCTCTGAGGCCTCCGACGTAACTCTCTGCATGCAGAGACATAAGGCTCTCCTCCTCGAGAGCTTTTCTTTTCGGTATGTCGGTCTTTTAGAGAATCGAGAAGAAGATGATCAGCATCCCGACCCAGCTGGCAGCGAAGGCGAGGGTGCGGACGTAGGCAATACCCAGAATGTGAACAATTGCGTGGACCACGCGAGCCCAAAAGAAGAGCGCCGCGCCGCCGGCAGCATCGACACCGGTTACGTGCGCGATGATGACCAACGCGGCAAAGGCTGGCAAATTCTCTACCAAGTTGAGATGCGCACGTTGAGCACGTTGAGCCCAAGCCGCTGGGGCTGGAGGGTTTTCTGGATAGGTCAGAACTTTTCCGAGCCCTTGACTTTGAATACGTTCAAGTACGTACGGCAACCACAGCACGATGCAAAGCAAAGAGCTCCAGGCTAAGTAAGTGAGTTGAGTATCCACAACATCTCCATTCATGGTCGGCTAACTGTCAAGTTAGACGCCGTGTCGTGTGGGACTGTTCCAATTACCTTTTTATTCGAGATCAACTTTAGGACAGATTGTTCGTCCCCCGCCTGGATTATAGATACGGGCCCTTTCATTTAGTGGGGTCCCATTTTCATTGGTAGTGAGGAACGTTTCAGTTGCCGTTGCTATAGCTAGAGCGACAATCTGCACGTACTCGTCTTTCGCCATAAAGGCACCTTCTGAGGGACTTGAAAGATATCCGACCTCTATTAGAGCGTTAGTGGTTTCGGGTTTTCTAACGAGCCGGTATGCGTCGCTCCCTTGGGAGTTCAAAACTCGCAACGCTCCTGCGTCCCAGCGAGATGTCCACCGAACACCCTCAACGCCCTTTAGCGCTTCGAAGACTTCCTTGTGAAGCAAACCCGATAGTCGAGCTGATTCAGAGTCTTTACTTTGAGCGAAAACTTCGGTTCCTGGCGTATTCGATGCTGCTGATGCAGGGGCGTTGTGATGGATAGATATGAACGCTTTTGCATTAGCTGCGTCGGCAAGCGCGATTCGCTCATCGAGCGAAATGTAATAATCACTCATTCGCGTCAAGAGGGTCGGGAAGCCTTTTCCTTGCAGTAGCTGCGACGTGGCTACCGCTACTTTTAGATTGACATCACTTTCTTTTAAGCCTGCATGACCTATCGCTCCGGAGTCTTTCCCTCCATGACCCGGGTCAAGAACCACTTGCGTGTTCTCTATTGGGACAATCTTCGAGACTGCTTGAAGATCGCCGCACGGGTCAAAGACTTCCCAACCATTTTCGGTCGCACTTGAAACTCTGACCGGGATTCCATATCTAGTGATTGCCACCGGCGCGGTGGCTAATTGGTTGGCATCCTCGCGATTTGTCGTATTCGGCTCCACGGTGATGAGTGATTGCACAGTCGTGGTTGGCCTCACAGTCGTGGTTGGTCTCACAGTCGTGGTTGGTCTCACAGTCGTGGTTGGCCTCACAGTCGTGGTTGGCCTCACAGTCGTGGTTGGCCTCACAGTCGTGGTTGGAACGAGGCTGGTCGTAGTTACGGCCGGAATCGTGGTACTTGGTTTTGTGGATGTAGTGGTGGCCGCTTCGGTTGTGGCCGGGACAACGGTGGAACTAATAGTCGAGGGGGTTCGGCTCGTAGTGGTTGTCATTCGCTTTGAGGCACTGGTGGCATCGCCAAGCTCGTTAGAAGTCTCCGCCGAACAGGAAAGCGTTCCTAGGGCTAAGACCAGAAGCGAGTAGCACCAGTTGCGAAATTTTGGGCGGGGCACGCTGCTGGAAGCTATCGTCCCTGCTTCATTTTTATTGGTTAATCGGATCAATTTGGTCTGCTAAGTCGGCGACCATCTGAGGGAAATCCGTTGAGGCTGCTCGGCCTATCAGATGGCGGGCCAGCTCTTTAATCGACTTGTTCGAAGAGATTATGAGGAAAGCTGTTGGTGAGTCGCGGTACTGATCGATCATCGCAGCGATTTCGGCTGAAGCTTCGGGGAGGTCTACTTGCGGTATCTCTTCTACCGAATGAACCTCAATTGAGGCCTGAGCTGGGGGTGGCGACAAAATAAAGCCTTCGAACGGGAGTCCTCGTAGAAGTGTCGTCAGGGTTGTTTGCGAATTTGACGGTCCTCTAAAAATGACCATAGTTCGACGTTCTGCAATCTGGTCAAGGACTGCTATTTCCTCGGCCAAGGTTGTGGGGTGAACACCTTGGCCATCGACGTCTACTACCACAACGACATGTCTAGTAGCAGTTGCTATTGCACTGGCTTCGACGCATTCCGCTCCCTGGGGTCCAGTTACTACGACTCCCCATATGCCGTACTCGTCTGCTTCGCGTGCTAGTTGTTCGCGTTGGCTCGCGTTTTTTGTGTTTCGAAGGTCAAGAAGGAGTCTCACTGTTTCCCTCCCCTGCTGTCGACTAATGGTATGAGTTCCCGCCCGATGCGTTCGATCACGTCAGTTAGCGCGCTGCGCGGTGGTTGGTCGTATCCGATTCGGCACACCACAAGGTCAACGTCGTAGCCATCCAGCTCTTCTGCTATCTGTTCCGCTGATCCAACGGTGGCCGATTTCTCCACTTCGTCCATTGATGCTTCTATTTGGCTCACAAAGTCAACGCCTGTGTTATCTGCACCCCAACCCAAGCCGGCGTAGACCAAATAACTCGAACGGACCCAATCCAAAGCCTGACGGCGTTCTGCTTCTGAGTCGACTATCCATAGGTTTCGGAGCAGACCAACTGGGGGTGGCGAATCCTCAGCAGGGTCTGATTTTTCCCATGCATTTCTGTGGGCTTGGATCAGGTTGTTCACTACTTCTTTTGAGAACGCTCCGGAAATGAAAAGGCCCAGCCCTCGACGCCCTGCACGCTCGGCTGCTTTCTCGCTGCTGATGCCCACCCAGGTAGGGATTTGTGTTTGAGATTTCAGTGCATCGAGTCCGGCATTCATGAGTTGGAGCCGTTGACTGATGTTTTGTTGCTTAATTTCGAATTCGATGGGGCGATAGCCCATACCTAAACCGAGGTGGAATCTGTTCGGCGCCTGCTCGTTGAGGAGGTTTGCTGCGTTGGCCACTCTTTGGGGCTCGTGTAAGGGCAGTAGCAGAACTCCGGTTCCAATTTGGATGGTTTGGGTGGCGGCGAGGGCTGCGCCCGCCGCTGGCATTAGAGCTGGGCAGTACCCGTCGTAGTATCCGTGGTGTTCAGATAGCCAAAGGCTGTGAATGCCATTTGTTTCAGCTAGTTGGGCATCTTCGATGAGTTCTCGATATGCCTGTCCGAACGAGCGCGGGCTTGTTGCTGTCGACTGCAAACACCACAGCCCTATTCCGATGTCCATACAACAGTGTGGCTCGCGTGCGAGCGGTCGTGCTGAACATTGGACTTTTCTCTGCTTTTAGCAGCTATCGAATTGCTGTCGCGCTTGTTCTTGTTCATCAGGGTTTGCGGCCATAGCTATGTCATTCGCTGCAAACAGGAGACAAGATTTTGATCCTCCTTGTTTGATTCTTTCTTCTATTTCTACGGCTAACGGCGTACATAGATCTTGTTTTTCGTAGCCGGCTTCTCGTCTACAGGCGCGCAGGAAATTGGTTTTTTGGGATCCGTCCCAGTCGGGGTTAGTGGCACAAGATGAGCCGAGAATAATTACCACCAGGATGAAGGCCTTAAGACGCATGGGTTAATTGTTGCAGTCTTAACCCCCTCTACCAAGCTAGTTGTGTTTGAGGTATCGATTTCTCGTTAGGTGTACTCGGCAAGAAATTTAAGGTCTGCTTCTAAGGCTTGTCGGAATAGAGGTGAATCTTCGTGGAGTAACCCGAAATGGCCGCCTTCGATGTCTTCCCAAACTTTTGGCGCGGCGATGGTGTCGAAACATTCTTGAGCTACACCTGGTGATGCTCCAGCAACCTCGTCGTCGGAAGCGACTATGTACAAGGTTGGGACCGTTAGTTGGGCGGCGACGACTGGTACCGAAAGTTCCGGCGCCTTTCTTACGACAATAGCTACGTCGTTAGACCACTGGGAGCCACTTCGTTGCCCATATGCCTTTGCGTACTCCAATGCGGCTTCGAAGTCCAACATGACTGGTGCTTCTGAAGTTGGCAGGTCAGCGAACCTGACTGGTATTACAGCTGCCGGATCTTCGGTCAGATCGCCATTAGCTGCATATGCTTTCAGGGCTTCGAAATCGCTAAGGTCCGCCGACGGTTTTACATAATTCTCTCCGCAGCCGGGCGTGTGGGCTATGACCCCAGTGACTCGAGAGTCGAAGGTCGCAGCGTATTGGACATTCGCTCCCCCCATGCTCTCACCCCAAATAACGACCTTTGTGGTTTCCACTCCATCGAGCGCGAGTGCATGTGTGATGGCATCGCTGTACCCACGGACTTGAGTCCATTGATCGAAGCCAAATCGCGGTTCTCCGTCGCTGGATCCGAAGTTTCGATGGTCATATGCGACGACGTGGTAGCCAGCTTCGGCGATACCAGCGGCGTAGGCATTGATTGACATATGCGCCGTCGCTGAAAATCCGTGGGCTAGAACGACGAGAGGCGCTTCGGGGTTACTTGCTTTGAAGATTCGTCCACGGAGCGTCGCTCCTTCGGACTGAAATTCAATTTCTTGGTGGATTGAGCTCATTGCGGTATCTCCTAAGTCAATGGTCTGCTGCCGGTCAATTACTCAGAGTGTCTTTTCTACGTAGCTCAAGTGCATCTTGGTAACTGGTGAGTCAAAGCCATCGAAAGCCTCTGCTCTTTCCGGCGAGTCGTTGTAAAGCGCTAACGCTGCCTCAAAGGCTTCGATGTTTCCGGGATAGCTGACGATCCATACGAACTCACTGTTTTCGTTATCGGCGTAGGCTCCTTCGATAGTGAATCCATATTGATCTCTGACAGCTGCGATCGTTGGAAACCAGTCAACTAGACGACCCATTTCGCCTACTTCAACCTCATAGCGTCGCAATTGAACAGTCATTTCTCTCCGATCTCTTCAAAGCATCATTCCACAGAACGGGAACGCAAGATTGAAGGGCGCCAACGAACTAGTTTCGTATTATGGCTGGTGACTCTTCTTCGGACGCTTTAGGTCTTCGATCGGCAACAGATTTGCTCGAGCTGCTTGCTTCGCGGTCAGTGTCCAGCGTTGAGTTACTTGACCATTTCATTGAACGCAATGAGTCATTGCACGGCGACATCAACGCAATCGTTACCTTAGATCTGGAGCGGGCTTCTGGATTAGCGAAAGCTTCAGACGAACGTCGGGCTCAAAATCAAGTTGACGGGATCCTTGATGGGTTACCAATGACAATCAAAGACGCGATCGCCGTTGAGGGAATTCGGTCAACTGGTGGAGCTGTTGAACTAACTGAACACGTACCTGCTAAAGACGCGGAGGTAGTGACAAAGATTAAAGCTGCTGGTGGCATTGTTTTCGGCAAAACAAATTTGCCCCGTTGGTCAGGCGACATACAGGCATTCAACGAGATTTTCGGCGTGACAAATAATCCGTGGGATCTCGGGTGTGGTCCCGGTGGTTCGTCTGGAGGCGCTTCGGCGGCTGTAGCGGCGGGATTAACCCCTTGGGAAGTTGGAACCGATATCGGCGGGTCAATTCGGTTACCTGCTCACTTTGCGGGGGTGTGCGGACACAAGCCGAGTTACGGAGTGGTACCTCAAATTGGATATATCGACCATGTTTCTTATGGGGTGTCGGACGCAGATATCAATGTTTTTGGCCCCTTGGCGAAAACAGTTGACGACCTTGAACTTCTGTTTGATGTGGTGAGCGGCGCGCGACGTGACAAACAAAGCAGTTGGCAACTTAATCTTCCTTCAGCTCGTGGCCCAGCGAAGGGTTTGCGAGTCGCTTCCTGGTTAGACGATGCTGACTGCCCAGTAAGCGAAGCTGTCGCAAATGTTTTGGAGACTGCAGTCTCTGCGATTGAGGCTGACGGCGTCACCGTAAACCGTTCTGCTCGTCCCGACATTGCCTTTAACGATGTGCGTTCGGTTGGTCTGCCTTTGATTTCAGCAGCTACTTCTCCAGGTCGAACCGAAGAGGAACTAGCTGCGTTGCGGCAGGCTATTGAGGATCCTCTGTCTGATGAGTCCCTGCGGATGCGTGCTGCGTCGTCAACAATGAGTCACCGTGATTGGCTCTTGCTTACCGAACAACGGGACAAGAATCGTCAGTTGTGGTCGAAGTTTTTTGAGGGTTTTGATGTCTTGCTCGCTCCGGTCGCATTCGTCAGCGCATTCGAACACCAACATGAGGGGACGCTCTACACCCGCACCTTGACCGTGGATGGCCGAATACGGCCATACTCAGATCTGATTATTTGGACTTCTCAGTTTGGGTACGTGTATCTACCGTCAACTGTTGTTCCAGTGGGTCGGACT
>Ga0208130_1000572_pt1 | contig 18921 bp, 18 predicted proteins | sample ETNtaG_31_FD_185771 | JGI IMG/M metagenome (GOLD analysis project Ga0208130, IMG submission 185771) | Marine microbial and viral communities from oxygen minimum zone, Eastern Pacific Ocean - ETNP201310SV78 (SPAdes) (version 2) | ecosystem: Environmental > Aquatic > Marine > Oceanic ...
AAGGTAGAGCAAAAAAGCCATATTCTATTTGGCGCAAAATGCAAGAGAAAGCGCTTTCCTTTTCGCGTCTGTCAGATATTTACGGCTTTAGAATAATATGCAGTAGTGATGAGGAATGCTACCGTGTACTTGGCGTAATTCATAAGCGTTGGCGCGCAGTCCCAGGCCGGTTCAAGGATTATATCTCTCAGCCGAAATCTAACGGATATCGGTCTATTCACACTACAGTTTCAGGTAGAAACGCTCGCCGTGTGGAGGTCCAAATACGAACCCAGCTAATGCACGATGTGGCTGAAAGTGGTATCGCAGCACATTGGGCATATAGAGATGGTGTTAGAAGTGAGAACCCGTTTACCGTTGATCCTGTGAAATGGATAACTAGCTTAATTGAGGAGTTTAATACAGAGGAAGACCATGAAGCATTTTTAGAGGCTGTGAAGCTAGAAATGTATTCTGATAAGGTCTTTTGTTTTTCACCAAAGGGTGAAGTCATAAAGCTACCAAAGGGCGCAACACCAATTGATTTCGCATATGCAATTCATACTCGTATTGGAAATTCTTGTGTTGGTGCAAAAATAGATGGGTTGCGAGCACCTCTTTGGACAAGGTTAAGAAATGGCCAATCTATAGAAATTCTTACGGCAATGGGGCAAGAACCGCAAGCCACATGGCTTGAAATGACAGAGACTGGCAAGGCGAAGACAGCAATTAGACGCGCGCTGCGCGAAGCAGATCGTGATAAATTTATCATTATGGGGCAGCAACTTTTGAGGGCAGCATTTGAGCACTTTGGTAAGAGAGCGACAGACAAAGCTTTAGAAAATACAGCCAAGAAACTTCGAATTAATGATGTTCAAGAGTTATATGCTAGATTGGGAAGCACGGAGTTGCAGCCGAGGGATGTAATAAACATCATATTTCCAGATTTTTCTACAGCGAAAGAACCTGAAATTGATCAAAAGCTTGCAGTGATAGGTCTCGCGGAGGGGCAATCATTTAATCGAAGACCTTGCTGTCAACCTTTGCCAGGTGAGAGGATAGTAGGCATAGCAACTAGTGGAAAGGGCGTATCAGTTCACTCAATTGATTGTCCTACATTGGCAAGTTTTGAAGATAATATGGATTTGTGGTTGGACTTGCATTGGCATGCTGGCAAGCATCCCTCAATTTATCCAATCACCCTAGAAATGACCATAAGTAATGATGCTGGTGTTTTGGGAAGAGTTTGCACAATTGTTGGTGATTTGGGTGCAAATATCTCGGATATGGAGTTTTTAGATCGCAAGCCCGACTTCTTTAAACTAATACTTACTGTGGATTTACGAGATGTTGAGCACTTACATGCGATCTTATCAAGGTTAGATGCAGAAAACGCCGTCGCTACGGTGGTCCGCACCAGAAGAAGCGGAAATCATGGCAGCTAGTCGACTATTTGAGGTGCATCATGGTTTTTAAGCGGAGAGAAAAGAGGTCATGGGGCTCATTACTTCAATTCCTACTTTGGCCAAAAGGTGGTTGGACCAGGGCAGCATTGTACGTAAAGCATCGCTTACACCGATTACCTGATAACCCAGAGAAAATTGCTAGAGGTATTTGGGCTGGTGTATTTACAACTTTTACACCATTTTATGGGCTTCACTTTATAGTTGCAGGAACAATTGCGTTTATTTTAAGGGGAAATGTTTTGGCTGCCTTGCTTGCCACATTTTTTGGTAATCCTCTTACTTATATTCCTATTGGAATTATATCCCTTCGCACTGGTGAATTCTTACTAGCAAGTGAGGGATTGGGTCATGACGGTGAAAATTTGGTGTCTTTATTTCTAGGTGCTTTCCTTGACTTAAAATCTAATCTTTATTCTATTATGATTGGTGGTCCCGTTGAATGGAATGACCTAATAATATTTTACCAAGACGTTTTCTTTCCATACCTTATCGGCGGAATTTTCCCGGGGATCATAGCGGCTTCGATTTGCTGGATGATCAGCTTGCCATTAATTCGTGCTTATCAGAACAGACGCAAAGGTCGCCTTCGAGAAAAACTGAGAGAAATTAAAGAGAAAAGTACTAAGTTTCGTAAATAAATATAAACTTACTTGGAGATTTATATGTTACCAGAACGTCATGTGAGACTGGGTGTAAATATTGATCACGTTGCCACTATTCGAAATGCTAGGGGTAGTATGTATCCTGATCCTGTAGAGGCAGCTATTCTAGCCCAAAATGAGGGAGCGGACGGCATTACAGCACATCTTAGAGAGGACCGGCGCCATATTCGAGATGAGGATATTGATGGATTGATTGCAGCTTTGAACATCCCGTTGAATTTTGAGATGGCCGCCACGGATGAAATGCAGAAAATAGCGCTCAAGCATAAACCCCATGCTGTATGCCTCGTACCAGAAAAGAGAGAGGAGCGGACTACAGAGGGTGGTTTAGACGTTTTGAAAGAAGAAAATAAGTTGAGAGAATTTATTAAGCCGTTAAATGATTCAGGCTGCAGAGTTTCTTTATTCATCGCCGCTGTGCCTGCTCAAGTTGAAGCAGCTAAGAGGGTTGGCGCGGCTGTAGTTGAGCTTCATACGGGTGCTTATTGTGATTATTATTATGAGCAAAATCAGTCAAAATGTGAAACCGAATTTGAAAATTTAAAGAATATGTGTGGATATGCAAACTCCATAGGTCTTGAGGTGCACGCAGGTCATGGCCTGACTTATGAAACTGTTTCCCCGATTGCAGCATTTCCAGAGTTAAAAGAATTAAATATTGGGCATTTTTTAATTAGTGACGCCGTATTTAATGGTCTTGGGAATTCAATTAAAAAGATGAAAAAACTCATCGGAGAGGCTCGCGCAAGTTGATTATCGGTACAGGAACAGACTTAGCCAACATCGATAGGATTAATAAGGTTCTTATTCGTCACGGTGATAGATTTAGGAATAGAGTTTTTACAAATAACGAACAAGCCAAAGCAAGGCGACGAAAAGATGAAGCTGGCACGCTAGCAAAACGTTGGGCAGCCAAGGAGGCTTGTTCAAAAGCACTTGGGACTGGTCTCCGTATGGGTATTTCATGGAAAGATATGGCAGTAAGTAACATCGAGACAGGGCAACCGGTGATGACACTTACCGGTTGGGCAAAGAAGCGCTTGGAAGATTTGACACCTGAAGGACACTTAGCAACTCTTCACGTGTCACTTACTGATGATCATCCTTGGGCACATGCTATAGTGATTATCGATGCACAGCCTTTGGCTTGACACAATCTCACCGAGATAGCATTAGAGAGTATTAGTTTAGGGAGCACTTGGGATGGCTAAACCCAAAAAAAAAGAAGGTTTTCTCGAAACCATAAAAACAATAATATTTGCTCTGATTTTGGCTGGTATTTTCAGGACCTTATTTTTCCAACCATTTTGGATCCCATCGGGCTCAATGAAAGACACCCTTTTAATCGGTGATTTTTTGTTCGTCAATAAAATGTCCTATGGTTATTCATATGCATCGTGCCCTACTGTAAGAATAGCGGCTATTGGACTAAATATCGAAGCAGAAGACATATGTGGTTTTCTGCGTGGGGGTAATAAAAGAATTTTGGGAGCCGAGCCAAAGCGTGGCGATGTAGTTGTGTTTCGTCACCCTTCAAATGGTCAAGACTATATAAAAAGATTAATAGCTCTGCCAGGTGAAAAAGTACAAATAAAAAATGGATTGGTATTTATTAATGGAACTCCGGTAGAAGTTATACCAGATGGTACGTTTGACGAAGTAAAGGCGCCACAAGGACCATTTAGAAATATGCCTCGCTGTGCAAATGAGGTCGTTGAGCAAAATGGCATTTGTGAGAAGGAAAAATTTGTTGAAACTTTACCGAATGGAGTTTCGCATTCTATTTTGAATTTTATGCGTCAAACAGTAGATGATACCCCTGTATATCATGTGCCAGTAGGACATTATTTCTTTTTGGGAGATAATAGGGACAATTCAAGTGATAGCCGTATATCTCAATCAAGAGGTGGTGTAGGGTTTGTACCTTTTGAAAACCTTGTTGGCAGAGCAGACAGAGTACTTCTTTCTTCCGCTGGTAGATCTATGTTTGCCTTCTGGACATGGAGGGGTGATCGCTTTTTCGAGGGTATTGAGTGAAAAAATCCGTTGATATTGAAAAATTTGAGAAGCGCTTAGGATATACATTCAAAGATCCGAAGTATCTCTTGGAGGCACTTACTCATCCTTCTTTTTCTTCAACGAATAGATCTGACAATCAACGGCTGGAGTTTATTGGTGATAGAGTTCTGGGTCTAACCGTTGCAGAAGCTATAGCCAAACAGGATCCAAAGGCGTCGGAAGGGAAGCTGGCTCCCCGTTTTAATGCCCTTGTTAGAAAAGAAGCCTGCTCTGGTGTGGCGCAAGAAATAGATCTTGGATTGGTTTTGAAATTGGGCCGTTCTGAGATGATTACGGGTGGGCGACGTAAAGATGCTGTTCTCGGAGACGCAATGGAAGCTGTATTGGCAGCAATTTATTTAGATGGGGGGTTTCAAGCTGCAAAAGATGTAATTTTGAGATTATGGGACAGAAGAATTTCTAATGTTGAGTTAGATGCAAGGGACTCCAAAACGAGGCTGCAAGAATGGGCTCAAGCTCGACAACTTGAACCACCAGTTTATACGCTTATTAATCGTTCTGGGCCTGATCATTCGCCTATCTTTAAAATACAAGTGAAACTGCAAACTGGGGAAAAAACCATTGCGGAGGCTGGCAATAAGCGAGACGCTGAGCAAGCCGCAGCTAGAATGCTTATGGAAACTTTAAAGGATCAAGAATGAAGAAAGCAGGCTTTGTGGCCCTGATTGGAGAACCAAATGCTGGAAAGTCTACGCTGTTGAATCATTTTGTGGGCTCTAAAGTTTCCATCGTTACTCATAAAGTTCAAACTACCCGTACTAAAATTAGAGGGATTGTAATCGTCGATAGCGCTCAGATAGTATTTGTTGACACTCCCGGTTTGTTTAAACCGAGACGTCGACTGGATAGGGCTATGGTAGCCGCTGCTTGGGGTGGGGCGGCAGATGCTGATGTGATTGTTTTGCTTATCGAGGCTCATAGAGGTTTAACTGAGGGCGTGGAAAGGATTCTTAGAGATCTTTCTAATTCTAGTAAGAACCGGTCGGTTGTACTTGCTATTAATAAAATTGATAAAGTTAAGTCGCCAGTGCTTTTGTCTTTAACCAAGCAGTTGAATGAGCTTTTCAGTTTTTCGAAAACATTTTTAATTTCTGCTGACCGGGGATTTGGAACAAAAGATCTAAAACTGTGGTTAGCAGATAAAATGCCAGATGGTCCATGGTTTTATCCTGAGGATCAAATCGCCGATCTACCATTGAAAATGATTGCAGCAGAGATTACGCGTGAAAAACTCATTCTTAGACTACATCAAGAGCTTCCTTATCAGCTAACTGTGGAAACAGAAACTTGGAGTAATAGAAAGGATGGAAGTGTAAGGGTTGATCAGATAATTTATGTTTCCCGCGGTGGTCACAAAGGCATTATTTTGGGTGGTCGAGGTGAAACGATCAAGGCTATTTCTATGGCGGCGCGCGAAGAACTTGAAAGCTTTTTAGGGTGTAGAGTGCATTTATTCTGTCAAATTAAAGTTCGTGAAAAGTGGCTAAACGAAGCAGAAAGATATTCTGAAATGGGGCTTGATTTTAATGATGGAAATTAATGGCACGTCTAAGAAGTAAAATTTGGGTACAGGCTTACCTAAAAAGGTTAGAGCTTCAAACTATTGCCGCATATGTAATGGCTCATGGAGATGACCATTCAGGGGCTATTTTAGTAAAAATAAGCAAGATGGATGGATTTGCGGAACTTCACCAAAAGACCTTCGACCTTCAAAATAATAGAAACGTATGGGTAAAAATTTTGGAGGACCTAGATGTGGAAATAGATATTTTTTTAGAAAAGCAAAAAGCCAATGATCCAGATTTATGGATAATTGAAGTAGAAAGTGCCAACGGGCAAAATTACCTAGACGAATTTTAGGTATTATTCTATTTTTATGAAATGGAATGGCGCTCAATAGGGATATTATTAGCTACACGAAAGCATGGTGAAACATCATTAATCATAGATACCTTCTGCCCAGGTTATGGACGGTATTTGGGTGTTGTGAAAGGTGGCGCATCACGAAAGTTCTCACCAATACTTCAGGTGGGAGCTCAGCTCGATCTAACTTGGAGTGCACGCTTACAAGATCACCTGGGGTCTTTTAAAGTTGAATTAGTTAGGGCTCGTACTGTTAATGCTATGAATGATAGGATTCTGACAGCGGGCTTAACGACTGTAAGTACAATTTTATCCAGAGTTTTACCCGAGAGACATGCGTACGATAATTTTTATAGAACAACAGAGGATTTGTTAGACCTTCTTAGTCAGCCAAAGGTCTGGCCTCTGGCGTATCTCCATTGGGAACTAGAATTGTTGAGTGTACTTGGTTATGGGCTTGATTTGTCAAAATGTGCTGTTTCTGGATGTACTGACAACCTGCGGTATGTATCGCCGAGGACTGGGAGAGCCATTAGCGAACAAGCAGCTGGAGTGTGGGCTCCAAAATTATTACACCTTCCACCCATTATTTTAAAAGGGTCTGAAAATTCAGGTAGCATTATAGATGGCTTAAAATTAACTGGATATTTTTTGACAAAAAAAGTTTTCAATGAACTATCAGTTAATTCGCCAGTTTCGGAAAGACAGCGGTTTGTTGATTTGCTCACTCACAACGTTTCCTCAGGAATTTTATAACTTTTACTTGTGAGAATTTTTGCAAAATTAAATTACGCCACTGGACAACTTCTTTGCTTTACCATACATACTTCGCACCTATGACATTTTGTCTTATGTGCCCGGGTAGCTCAGGGGTAGAGCAGTGGACTGAAAATCCTCGTGTCGGTGGTTCAAATCCGCCCCCGGGCACCACGGTTTAACAAAATCTACCCAATTTTTATAATTAAAATTGTCTGGAAAATGACTTGTATAAAGGGTCACTCTGTGGGACACATGCCACTGTGGAGAAGGCTTAAGGTTATGTTGTGGTTAGTGCCAAAACCCTATTAAAAGATGTTTTTGGCTTCAGCGAATTTCGACCCGGTCAGCGTCAAATAATTGATGCAGTTGCCAGTGGTGAGAACGTTCTTGCAATAATGCCAACAGGGGGTGGAAAATCGTTATGTTTTCAGTTGCCTGCTCTATTAAATGATGGCCTAACGGTTGTTATTTCGCCCCTGATTGCCCTAATGCGCGACCAAGTTCGTGGTTTGAAAGCGGCCGGTGTAGCGGCAGGAGCTATAACTTCAGGAAATACTCAAAGTGAGATTGACACTGTTTTTTCACAGATTACTTCTGGTGATTTAAAGCTTCTTTACGTGGCTCCTGAGCGATTGGCTTCAAGCAAAATACAAAACACTTTGAGGAAATCTAATGTAAGATGTTTAGCCGTAGATGAGGCGCACTGTGTTAGTCAATGGGGGCACGATTTTAGGCCAGATTATCTTCTGATTGGGAAATTAAGGCATAGCCTTGGTGTCCCTTTGTGTGCATTTACTGCAACTGCAGATAACGAGACGCAAGAGGAAATAATTGAGCGACTTTTTGGTGGTGCTGACCCAAAAGTATTTTTGCGTGGGTTTGACCGGCCAAACATTTATCTGAGTTTTGTTCCCAAAGATAATCCTAGAAGACAAATTATGAATTTTGTGGACAAGCGCAAAGGCCAATCGGGTATTATTTACTGTGGAACAAGGGCTAAAACGGAAAGTTTAGCCCAAGCATTGGAAGAAGCTGGACATAACTCATGTTACTATCATGGCGGTATGGATTCAGATCGGCGCAAAGTTGTTGAAAGCCGCTTTGTTCTTGAAGATGGTCTGGTTGTTGTCGCTACCGTCGCATTTGGTATGGGCGTCGATAAGCCTGATATAAGATGGGTGGTGCATGCAGATTTACCTAAATCAATTGAAGGCTACTATCAGGAGATTGGACGAGCTGGGAGAGATGGTAGCCACGCTGAAACACTAACTCTATATGGTGCAGATGATATCCGATTTCGTAGAAATCAGATAGATGAAGGTCTTGCTCCATCTAACAGGAAGTCCGCTGATCATGGGCGTTTTAATGTGCTCTTAGGTTTGGCTGAAGCTTTAGAGTGTCGTCGCCTTAATCTTCTTCATTATTTTGGAGAGACAAACATAAAATGTGGAAATTGTGATTTGTGTGAGAGACCACCTGAAACATTTGATGGTACGGAGCCTGTGCGTAAAGCGTTATCCGCTATTTTGCGCACTGATCAATATTTTGGTATGGGACATTTAATCGATATTTTGCAAGGTAATTTCACTGAGAAAGTTGGCAATCACGGCCATGATAAAATACCGACATTTGGGGTTGGCAAAGAGTTAAACCGAGTAAAATGGAAAGCAATCTTCAGGCAAATGATGGGTCATGATCTCATTCGTCCAGATGTTGAAAGGTATGGAGGTTTGAGAATGACTGAAAAAGCTCTCCCAATTTTGCGAGGTGAGCAAAGTATAACGTTACGAGCGGATACAATTAAGTCAGCTAAAAGAGACTACTCTGTAAAAACACTAATAAGCGATGATGATGCGCCAGTGCTTAGCGCTCTTAAAGCAAAGCGGCGCGCTTTAGCTGAAAATGCTGGAGTGCCAGCCTACATTATCTTTACTGATAAGACCCTGGTTGATATGTCTCAAAGACGCCCCTTGAATCTTGATGAGATGTCTCAGATTAACGGTGTGGGCACAAAAAAATTAGAGAAATTTGGAACTATTTTTCTTGCAGTCATAAATGGAGAAGTTGATCACATGCACCCCCGGCGGCAAAAACTTGCTGGTGCTAAAGAGGGGGAGATGTATGATTTGCTTTTAGCCGCTCAATTCAAGTTATCTCGGGGACCTCTGGGAGTAGAAAAACCGCTTAGTTGTTCGGCATCTTTGCTTTCTAAAATTGCCAAACTTAAACCTAGAAGTTTGGACGAGATGGCTAAGATAATTGGACCTAAAAGGACAGACCGTTTCGGAGCTGCTTTTTTGGATGTTCTGAAGAATGTGACCTAGAGTTTTGATCGCTCTTTAATTTTTGAATATCTATAGATATTTATCATTTTTATCAGTTAATTTTTTATCCAAATGCAAGGAGGTTTTGGCCAAAATAGTTTATATTTTGACGTCTCCAGAACAGTCTTGAATAGCTAATTTATTTAAGAATAAGATCATGTAAGGATTTGGGAGTATTCGAAATGAAATCACAATATCGAGTTGTTGTTATAGGCGGTGGAGTTGTTGGTTCATCCGTTTTATACCATCTTGCAAAAATGGGGTGGAAAGATGTCGTGATGCTGGAGCGGCGCAGGCTTGCCTCCGGTTCTAGTTGGCATGCGGCCGGTGGAGTTCATACATTAAACGCCGATCCAAACATGGCGGCTTTGCAGGCCTACACAATTGACCTTTTGCCTAAGATTGAAAAAGAGTCAGGTCAGAACATTGGTTTTCATATGACTGGCGGATTGACCCTCGCAGGGACTCCGGAAAGGTGGGAGTGGCTACAATCAAATTATCGTATTTTTCAGTCTATAGGAATCAGTGACTGTGAACTCCTTAGTCCAGAAGAAGCTCAAAAACGTTGTCCAATTATGTCGGTAGATGGCGTTTTGGGTGCAATGTGGGCAGATAGAGAAGGCTACATCGACACTACTGGCACCGTGCAGGCGTATGCTTCTGCTGCTAGAAAAAAGGGTGCTGAGTATTATGAAGAAGTAAAAGTTGATAGTCTTGAACAATTAACAGATGGCTGGATCGTTAAGACTGACAAAGGTAATATTAAGTGTGAACATGTTGTAAATGCGGCAGGCCTTTGGGCAAAGCAGGTGGGGCGTATGGCTGGCATAGAGCTTCCAGTTAGCCCGTTAAAACATCATTATTTAATAACGGATAGCATTCCGGAAGTTGCAAGCAGTGATTTTGAGATGCCCATGACAGTTGATCTCGAGGGATTTACTTATATGCGTCAAGATCAAAATGGTGTTTTGGTCGGGATTTATGAAATTGATCATGAGCACTGGGCAATGGATGGTGCGCCATGGGATTACGGGGAAGAATTATTTCAGGAGCAATTACATAGAATTGAGAATGAGCTAATGCTTGGGTTCCAACGTTATCCCGCTATTGAGAATGTAGGAATAAAAACCTGGGTTAATGGGGCTTTCACTTTTTCTCCCGATGGTAACCCACTGGTAGGTCCAGTCCCCGGTAAGAGAGGATATTGGTCCGCATGTGCCGTGATGGCTGGTTTTTTACAAGGGGGCGGTGTAGGAAAAACCCTAGCTGAATGGATGATTGAGGGAGAACCAGAGACTGATGCATGGTCGATGGATGTAGCGCGTTACGGGAAATACGCGGAAAATAAAAGATATATTCGTGAAACAACCGGGCAGTTTTATTCGAGGCGTTTTGTTATGTCCTATCCGAACGAGCAGCTTCCAGCAGGACGTCCGATGAAGATGGCACCGGCCCATGATGCGATGACCCAGGCTGGATGCCGTTGGGGTGTTTCATGGGATTTAGAGGTGCCACTATATTTTGCCCCATCTGATGAATTTGAAGAAAAATTAACGTTAAAGCGCTCTAACACCCATGAGATTGTGGCTGAGGAATGCAAGTCAATTCGAGAAGGCGTGGCATTATTAGATATTACGGGCTTTTCGCGTTTCGAAGTAAAGGGTGAAAATGCAGAAGCTTGGCTAGATAAGATATTTGCAACCAAGTTACCGAAACCCGGTAGAGCTCGTCTTGCAGTAATGCTTTCGTCATCCGGAAAGCTCAAAGGTGACCTGACGCTACTGAACTGGGGCGATGGTACTTTTTGGATTATGGGTAGTTATTATCTAAGAGCCTGGCATATGCGTTGGTTCAATGACCAGATGCAAGACGGAGTAAGTGTCAGAGATCTTGGGGATGATATTTGTGGTTTCGCCTTAATCGGGCCAAACTCTCAATTTGTTCTACAAAAAGTTGCTGAGGGAGATGTGTCCAAGATGAGGTTTATGGATTGTAAACGACTTGATGTTGGTTTGATCCAGTCGCGTGTTGCTAGGATGAGTGTTACTGGTGAAATGGGTTTTGAGCTAAACTGTAGAATGGGTGATCATATTGCTCTTCGTAGAATATTGTTAGAGGCTGGAGCTGATCACGATATTCGTGAAGTAGGCTTTAACGCAATGCTCTCAACACGCATTGAGAAGAGTTTTGGGATTTGGTCTGCTGAATTTACTCAAGATCGGACCCCGGGTATGACAGCAATGGACCGATGGATTGATTGGGATAAGCCAGACTTCATCGGAAAAGTAGCCGCAGTTGCTGAACGCAATGGAAATGGTCCTGAAAAAATTCAAGTGACATTAGAAATTGAGGATGGTGATTCAGATGCATCTGGTTATGAACCCATTTGGTCAGAAGCAGGCGACATGGTTGGCTTCGTTACTTCGGGGGCATATGGTCATACTGTAAAGAAATCTCTCGCAATGGCTCTCATTGAGCCTGCTTTAGCCAATGAAGGTACAGCTGTTACTGTTCATATAGTGGGAGTGGAAAGAAGAGCAAAAGTAATTACTCCCTCGCCGTATGATCCCAATGGAATGGCAATGCGCAGCTAATTTATGCAAATTAACTCAATTTTTTAGCGTATTCTTTGTTTTAGGTTGTCGAACATTAAGTTAAGGTAGTGAAATTAAAATAAATATGAGGTTATGTTGCATAACTGTGTTGCCATAGTCCCATGTAGGGCTGGTTCTAAGGGTCTGCTTGATAAAAATTTTCTTATCTTGGGATCGGAAAAGCTTTATAAGATAGCCCTTGACCAAGCATTGCGTTGTATCAGTGAAGTTATAATTTCCAGTGATAAAAACTTGGAAAAAGAGCTCGAATGTTATTCAGTTGAGCAACATCTACGATCTCCAGAACTGTCAACAGATCAGTCTACTATGGCCGAGTTGATGTTTGAGTTGATTAGGCGATACCAACTTCACGAGTCTACTATAGTGTTGCTCCAGCCAACATCGCCCTTACGAAGGGATGAAGACATTTTAAAATGTATTAAGACTTTTAAAAATAACACTTTTGATCTTGTATTTACAGTATCTGCTCAGGATAGATCAGTGCTTAAATCTGGGTTCGTTCGAGGTAATAAATTTGTACCTGTTGCAGAACCGGATTTCACATTTATGAATAGACAAGACCTGCCAGAGCTTTTCAGGCCAAATGGTGCAGTTTATGTTTTCAATGGAGGGTGGTTTGAAGAAAATAATGGATTTACTTCAAATAATATCGGTGTCGTAGAAATGCCAAAGGAGAATAGTTTGGATATAGATAATCGAGAAGATTTTGATCGTGTCGCTCAAATTTACAAAACGCATTCAAAGAATTAACTTCTATTTAATAAAGCGCTGGGTGATTTCCATCTTCTATGTGTCCATAGCCATTGTCCCATATTTTTTCTTATCTGTTTTTCTAATCTATCATTTAATATTTGAGTCATCTCACTCGGTGTAGAGGGTTTCACTGGACTCTCGAACACTAAATCAAAATTCACGCCATCATCTTTCCTTACGACGTAAAAGGTAATAAGTAATGCATCGTGTTTCAGTGCCAATTTTGCGGCAGAAGTTGCTGTGTATGCTGTATGCCCAAAAAATTTTAAAGGTTCTCCGTGGCTCATGTATTGGTCAACCAAAAGAGCGACCACGTTTCCATCGCTGAGATACCTCATCATATTTCCCATGCCGGTGCGACCTCGTGGAAATAGCGGTTTGGCGATTTCTTTGATACATCTTTCATAAAAAGAATTGAAGTAGGGGTTATTCATCGGTTTGTAGAGAGCACCAACAGAAACTTGATTTGCATTTAGCACTACACGCACGACGTCATAGTTCGCCAAATGGCCAGAAACCAGAATCACTGGTTTTTTTTGGTCCTGGGCACGCTTAAGTATATTAAAACCGGGGCCAGATACTTTGGCTGACAGAGCCATTTTGGCAAAGGCGTTTGGCGATAGTAATTCAAAAAACGTGCGCCCAATATTATTAGGTACTTGGCTACACAGTTCTTCTCTCTTTCTTTCTTCGAGGTCAGGAAATATAAGTTTAAGATTATCAAGTATACGTCTACGATTACCGGATAATGGTGAAATAATTTTCTGATAAATTAAGCCACCTGAAGCAATTTTCGTTTTATAAGGTAAAATTGATAAAATACGTAAAAGAAATCTAATAAAGATATAGATGCCAAGATCTAAAAAATGTGATCTCTTTTTTACTTTAATATGAGAATAGTTTTGTTTGCCTGACAAGTCTGTTTTACCCAAATATTTCCCAGTCAAATTTTATTAGATCTTAATTTAACAGTAACAAAATATCATTTGACAAGTCCTTTACAGCCTTTATTTTCCTTTGAAGCAATGATCTGGCATTTCGTACTTGTTTGTCAAAATTTGTTTGTGTGATCATTCTTACAAGGTCATCTCTTTCTAGTACCTCGGTTGAACTACCAGAAATTAAAAGTTCTTTAAAGTCCTCTGAAAAGTTAGCGGTCTTTGAGCCATGAAGTACAGCTGCTCCAAACTGTATTGGCTCCCATGGATTATGTCCATTTATATCGCAATAGGTCCCACCAATCACGGCCAAATGTGTGAAAGGTAACCAAATGGCTGGGGCGCCTATTTGGTTTGCAATATAAACATCAGACCTGCGGGCAGTTTCCCGAAACTCTGACAGAATCGTGCACTTCAAACCTGCTTTAATGCATTGATCCCGTATTGTCTCCGCACGCTCGATATGCCGTGGAATTATCACTAAAATTGGTCGTAATTTTTTTGAAATTTTTTGTAACGAGTGTATCACGAACTTTTCGTCTTCCTGATGTGATGATACAAGAGTGAGAATTTTCTTACCTTCAGTCACAGATATAATTTGTGGTGGTATGCTTTGTTTAGACTTCAGTCTTGGAGCGGCAGGTTTTAATGAACCATCAACTCTTACGCGTTTCTTTAGATGAGGTTTAATAAGTTTTGAAATATTTTGTGCAGTTTTTTCGTCTTGTGCTGATATGAGTTTAAAGTTGGCATAAATATCCTCAAAAAATGGCTTAAGCCATTTACGAGAATTATATGCTTTATCTGCCATCCTAGCATTTATCCAGACTTGTGGAATTTTAAGCCTAGCACAATCTTTTACAAAACCAGGCCAAATTTCTTGTTCTGACCAAATCACTAAATTGGGTTTCCATCGTGATAGGAAATTCTGTCTGAATTTGTGCACATCAAGTGGTATGAATTGATGTGTTGTATTTGTGGGTAAATTTTGGGAAAAAAGTTCAGCAGATTGTAGTGTACCTGATGTAACTAAAAAATTAATATCAGGTTTGTTTTGCAGAATAATATCAATTAGCCCCCTAAGGGCCATAACCTCTCCTAGTCCTACAGCATGAAGCCAAATTAATTCACCTGTTGGTCTGACCTGATTTGTTTCCCCAAGCCTTTCTTTCCAACGCTTGGGATGCTCCTTTTGAGCTCTAAGGCGCATTTTCAGTATTTTATCTGCAAAGATGTGAAGAGCAAGTTGAATTAGATAGTAAAATATTTGCCAAAATATTAATGTTGGTTTCCTCACAGGTTCACTCATTAAATATTTTTTGGATATCATTTTCCCAAAACGCCCGCGAATTGAGTATTTTTAAAAATTTATCAGCCGTTCTACCGGCACCAAAACTTTCATCTCTAGGGTAGGACTTTCCCCATGAATTTTCTAGGAAGTGTAAAATTTTTTCCTTATCGTTTGGTTGACAGTTAGTTACTGAGTCGGCAGCACTTCGAGCTCTTTGTCTCGATCCGATGTCAAGCGATGGTAGACCAAGAAAAGGGGCTTCTCTCACTCCTGCCGATGAATTCCCTACAATTGCAGATGAGTTTTTCATCAATTCAGAAAAATATGAAAAGCGCATTGATGGTATTACTCTAAACTGATTTTTAGGAAGTGCTTCGATGACCCGCCAAATTTCTTTAAAGCCAGGGTCATTATTAGGTAGTATTGTAACAAACTTCCTTCCAGAATACTTTAATGCTTCAAATAGAGCTGAAGCTTGGTTTCCCATTTCACTCGCTTCAGAGGTAACGGGATGATAGGTACAAATGCCATAATCATCAAAATTTATATCATACCGGCTTTTAACTTCCTTAATGGTTACGCCAGATTCTTTCGCATGGAAATCGAGTTCTGGAGAGCCGATAACATAAATCCGGGAATCTTCTTCACCCATCCTTAAAATCCGGTTTCGTGCTAATTCAGAGCTAACAAAGTGACAGTGGGCTAATTTGGTATTACAATGTCTAAATATTTCGTCGATGGTTCCTGAAATTTCCCCACCTTCAATGTGAGCTGATGGTAAACCGTTTGTTGCGCAGACTAGTGAACATGATAGTGCTTCTATCCTGTCGCCATGAATAAATACCATGTCTGGCTTTTGCTGACCTATAAATTGTGAGAACCCGATGACTGTATTCGCATGGATCTTATCCAATTCGTCATCTTCTTTTTGGTTTTTAAATTCAAAAATCTCTACGCCTGCGACACGCTCCACCTCTAATTTAGTCAGTCCATATTTTTCCAACATATGCATTCCGGTGACCCAGAAACTCACTGAATATCCTGCATCTCTTGCTTTAATTGCCAAAGGCTCGACTTTGCCGAAGTCTGCGCGCGTACCTGTAACAAAAAGCAGTTTTTTAGTCATATCGAGCTTTCCAAGTAAATCTGAATTGCATGCTCCATCGTATAACCAGTGTTATCGATAGTTGCTAATGAAAATTAGACCACTTGAATTGGTGATTTTTTTTGACATCAAGTCTAAGTTTCTTACCAATTATATCATTATATTTATACCCCGGTATCTCCCCGGACCCTGGCCTTCGAACCCAGATATCTTTTTCTGTTATGATATGACCGGCCGCCATATCTCTGTCTGCTACAACGGACGCCCGTGCAAACTTATAGACGCTTTCCTCTGGTTCGGTACGCTGTTTTGGATTCATCAGTGCTTTGTGTATTTCAATGGATCTGTCGACTAGAAGTCGTAATTCTGCGGGATCCATAGAACAAGTAATGTCAGGTCCGCTCCTATATCGCGTATCAGTGAAATGTCTCTCAATTATGCAAGCGCCAAGAGCTACTGAAGCTAAAGCTATATGTGGGCCAATTGAGTGATCTGAAAATCCAACCAGTGCTTTTGGGAAAGCTTCCTTTAGTTCTTGTATACCTTGCAAACTAACAATTTCTGGAGGAGATGGATATAGGTTAGTGCATTCCAGTAAAGCATATTCAACTCCAGACTTCTCTAAGATGTTCACGCTATTTTTTAAACTTTTAATAGACTGCATGCCAGTCGACATAATAATTGGCTTACCTTTTTGAGCTATGTGATTGATCAACGGAAGATTATCTGCTTCGCCAGAACCAATCTTGAAAGCGGGTACGTCAATTTCATCTAAAAAGTCTGCTGCCATTCGTGAAAATGGTGTTGATATCCATATCAAACCCAAATTCTCTGCGTACTCTTTAAGCTCTTGCTCTTCATCCAGTTTTAAGGAGCATTCTTTCATTACATCCCAAATTGACTTATTGGCGTTAGGAGGAAAAATTGCCTTTGCTTCTTCTGTCATTTCATCTTCGATAATATGAGTTTGATGCTTTACACACTCACAACCAGAGTGGACAATTAGATCAACCATACTCTTTGCGACGTCTAGACTACCGCCGTGATTAATGCCAATTTCTGCAATGATTAATGGAGGTTCATTGGGGCCAATGCTTCGATTGCCGATCTTCATTTAACTTCCTTCGTATCATTTGGTAATTAATAATGCAGTTATCGTATTTCGTCTGGGGCAACTCCCCAAATATCTGTTTTCTTTATCCACCCGTCATACTTACCAGCATCAATTTCACACCAATCTTTAATGCATTTTCCAAGATCTGCGATATAATTCTGTTCAATTCTAGCCATAATCATAGAGTCCTGATCAGATTTTCTATATAGATTTGCCATCGAAGAGGTAATAATAATTGAGCGTACACCTGAAAGTAAAGAATAATGTATCCAACCACCTGCACCTTCGGAGTCACGAACTCTTCTCCAATTATCGTATTCACCATAGATTTCTAATGGCATTCCTTTTTTTTTAAATACCCAATCAATTCTGTGCGAAAGGGAAGGACCCCTGCGAGCATTGGCCTCACTAGCTTTAAGTGAGACATATCTTGGAATTAACAGGTTGGTAACTGGTCCACGCTCAGCCGCATTGGTGTAAGTTGCGGTAATTGATACCAAAATAGTGCACAAAATATATATGGGGCGCAATTTCAAATGAGTTTCCAGTGTCCTAATAAATATCCTGACTTTTGCAAGAGTGATAGAACAACATCTTATAGCAGTTCAATATTTATTATTTTAACAGATCAATGGGCTAACTATGTAACTTGCATGTTTGCCAGTGAACTTTGTATTCCATTTAAACGAACAGATACGCATGCGTTTGGAGAATGCCCTAAGCTCAAACCATCTCATCTAAACAAAAAATTGAGCGCCATTTGCTGAGATTGTAGACCCATTTATGAAACCTGCATCGTCTGAGGCTAAAAATGCAACGCATCTCGCTATTTCATCGGGTTCGCCCAAACGTCCAGCTGGTATTTGCCCAATGACTGCCTCTAAAGCTTTTTCTGGCATAGAAGCTACCATTTCTGTTGCAATGTAACCAGGGCAGACGGCATTGGCTGTGATGCCATTTCTTGCTCCTTCCTGCGCGAGGGATTTAACAATTCCTAAATCACCAGCTTTTGTTGCTGCATAATTTACCTGACCAAACTGACCCTTTTGGCCATTGATAGAGGATATAACGATTACTCTTCCAAACTTTCTTTCTCTCATGCCTGGCCATACTGGATGGACAGTATTGAATACTCCAGTTAAATTTGTTGCAATCACTTCGTTCCACTGGTCTGGGGTCATTCTGTGAAAAGGAGCATCACGTAAAATTCCGGCGTTAGCTACAACCACATCTATTGCACCTAATTCCGCTTCCACTTTTTCAATTCCAGACTTGCTTTCCTCGTAGCTAGCTACATCCCATTTATAAGTTTTGATACCAGTCTCAGCAGTAAAAGAAGATGCTGCTTCGTCATTTCCAGCGTAAGTAGCCGCAACAGTGAAACCATCTTGCTTTAACTTTTTTGATATGGAAGCGCCGATACCTCTTGAGCCGCCAGTGACCAATGCAATTCTTGACATAATCTTCTCCTAAGTCAGGTTTATTATAAATTTAGTTTCGAAACATTAATCTCGTTCTAGGCACATTGCTACACCCATGCCACCGCCAATACATAATGTTGCCAGCCCTTTTTTTGCTGACCGACGTTTCATTTCAAACAGCAAAGTATTTAAAATGCGAGCTCCTGATGCTCCGATAGGGTGCCCTATAGCTATCGCCCCTCCGTTAACGTTAACTATGCTCGGATCCCATCCCATATCTTTATTTACGGCACACGCCTGAGCGGCAAAAGCTTCATTCGCTTCAACCAGGTCAAGGTCACTTACCGACCATCCGGCCTTCTCAAGAGCCTTCCTGCTTGCATAGATTGGCCCTACTCCCATAATCTTTGGGTCTAGTCCTGCCGTTGCGTAGGAAGCAATTCTAGCTAGAGGTTCAATACCTCTCTTATTGGCTTCTTCGGCCGACATTACTAACGCACCTGCTGCACCATCGTTTATACCAGAAGCATTCGCGGCAGTAACACTGCCGTC
>Ga0208130_1000573_pt1 | contig 18910 bp, 19 predicted proteins | sample ETNtaG_31_FD_185771 | JGI IMG/M metagenome (GOLD analysis project Ga0208130, IMG submission 185771) | Marine microbial and viral communities from oxygen minimum zone, Eastern Pacific Ocean - ETNP201310SV78 (SPAdes) (version 2) | ecosystem: Environmental > Aquatic > Marine > Oceanic ...
TTAAGTTTAACAATTAATCTAAAATAGGATTAGATTTAAATAGAGGAATATTATGAATTTTGAATTTTCTGCTGACCAAATGCAATTAAAAGATATTGCTAGAAAATTTTTAGAAAAGGAAGAGGCGGTAAAAAGTGCAAGAAATGTTCTTGAGGGAGAGGATTCTTACGATGAGAACCTTTGGTCTCAAATTATTGAGATGGGATTCACTGCCACTGCTATTCCAGAAGAATATGGTGGATTAGGTCTTGGATATCTTGAGTTGTGTGTTATTGCCGAAGAACTTGGTAGAAGTTTAGCACCAACACCTTTCTCATCAAGTGTGTATCTTGCAACCGAAGCAATTTTGCATGGTAATGATGAATCTGTGAAGGAAGCTTTCTTACCTGGACTTGCTACCGGAGACAAGATTGGGGCATTTGCACATAGCGAATCTAATACAGCTCCTACTGAAACAAATATAGCATGCACCTACCAAGATGGAACGCTTTCTGGGACAAAAATTGCTGTCGTAGATGGAGATATAGCTGATTTCTTTGTGGTATCAGCTAAAAATGGTTCCAGCGTTGGTCTTTATTTGGTTGATGGTTCTTCATCTGGTATTGATGTTAGTCAGCAGCCCACACTAGATCCTTCTAGATCTCATGCTTCTGTAAGTTTTGATAGTGCACCTTGCACGGAATTAAAATCAGATTGGTCTGATGTTTTAAATTTATTAGATAGAGCTGCAGTTTTGTTCTCTTTTGAGCAACTAGGTGGAGCTGAAGCTTGTATGGATATGGCCAAAGATTATGCAATGGGAAGATATGCTTTTGGTAGATCAATTGCTTCTTTTCAAGCCATCAAACACAAACTAGCCGATATGTTTATTGCTGTAGAACTAGCTAGATCGAATTGCTACTATGGTGCTTGGGCACTTAGTACTGATGCGCCCGAATTACCAACAGCTGCTGCAACTGCACGTGTAAGTGCAAGCCAGGCTTATCATGAATGTTCTAAAGAAAATATTCAGACACATGGAGGCATGGGTTTCACATGGGAGTTTGATTGCCATCTTTATTATAGAAGATGCAGACAGCTCGCAGCCAACATTGGCAGTCAAGCAGTTTGGAAAGATAAACTAATAAGCTCTTTAGAAAGAGCAAATCAAATATAGGAGAAAAATATGGATTTTAATGATACTCCCGAAGAAGCTAAATTTAGAAAAGAGGCTTACGACTGGTTAAAAGATAATGCGCCATTAAAAGAAGGGCCAAAAGATAGCTGGAGAGCATCTTCAGAAGAAGAAGGGCTCAAGGAAGTTAAAAAATGGCAAAAGAAACTTCATGAAGGTGGTTGGGCATGTTTACATTGGCCTAAAGAATATGGTGGAAGAGGATCTACTCCAATTGAAAGAGTTATATGGGGTCAAGAAGTTTCCAAATTCAAAGTACCGGGCGGATATCTTGAAATTGGGCAAGGTATGGCCGGCCCTGTCATGATGATGTATGCAACCGATGAACAGAAGGAAAGATACCTAACTCCTTTAGCAACCGGTGAAGAAATATGGTGTCAGCTTTTTAGTGAACCTGCTGCTGGTTCTGATGTTGCGGGCATCAAAACAAAAGCTGAACTAGATGGCGATACTTGGACGATAAATGGTCAAAAAGTTTGGACCTCCGGTGCGCATTTTAGTGATTATGGAATATTAGTTACCAGAAGTGATCCAACAGTTGCTAAGCATAAAGGTCTTACATTCTTTTTTGTGGATATGAAATCTCCAGGAATAGAAGTTAAACCCATCAAGCAAATTTCTGGAGGCGCTAATTTCAATGAGGTCTACTTCACAGATGTGAAGATACCTGATTCACAAAGATTAGGTGCCGTTGGAGATGGTTGGAAAGTTTCGCTTACTACTCTTATGAATGAAAGATTAGCTGTTGGTGATGCATCTGGACCTGATTTTGAAGAAGCTTTTTCACTGGCAAGAGGACAGGACCTAAATGGAAAGCTGGCAATTGAAAATGATTCAGTAAGAGAAAAGCTTGCAGATTGGTATTGCCAACAGAGTGGATTAAAGTATGCCAAATACAGAAACATATCAGCTCTTTCTAGGGGAGAAACTCCTGGACCGCAGTCTTCAATTACTAAAATAGTAAGTGGAAATAAGCTCCAAGAGATTGCTAATTTTGGTCTTGATATGCTTGATTCAGCTGGGATTTTAAGAACAGATGAAGAAGGGGCCGAACAATCTATGTATCAATATGGATTTTATGGAGCTGCCGGTATAAGAATTGCTGGTGGAACTGATGAAATTTTGAAAAATATTATTTCGGAACAGGTACTTGGAATGCCACAAGACATGAGAGCGGATAAGGGTCTACCGTTTAACGAAATACCTACAGGAAATAAATAGACCAAAAGAGATCGATAAGGGCGCAAACTCATTTTTAAATAGTGAGTATGCGCCCTTTTCTTTTAAGAATAATTCCCTTTACTCCGAGGAATATGATGATTTGTACTCTTCCACCGATGGTGCGGTAAGAGAAGCTGAGCATGTATTTATTAGAGGCAATAATCTTGAAACTAGATTTAAAGACCTTAGTTCAAACTCTGACTTTCTTATAGGTGAAATAGGATTCGGAATTGGGATCAACTTTCTTACCACATGTAAATATTGGCTTAAGAATACCAAGCATAATCAAAGACTTGAATACTATTCATTTGATAAATATCTGTTTGAAATAAGTCATTTTAGAGAAGTATTTAAAGGCTATCCTGAACTGCAACAGTGCAGTAAAGAGCTTCAAAATAATTATCCTAAAAACATTCAAGGAGTTCAAAAAATCTATCTTTTTGAGGGAAGAGTTACTTTAAATCTAGTCCTAGGAAACATATCTGAAAAATATAATTATATTAATACAATCAAAAATATTGACGCTTGGTATTTCGATGGCTTTTCTCCATCAAAAAATTCTGACCTCTGGTCTAGAGAGTTATTTAATGCTGTAAGTGAGACTTGTCATAAAGACAGTACCTTCTCGACCTATACTTCATCAGGAATGGTTAAAAAAAATTTAAAAGATGCAGGTTTAAACTTCAACAAAGTAGAAGGTTTCTCTCATAAAAGGCACATGTTACGGGGCAGCTATACTTCTATGCAATCCGTGAACCAATCAATTGAACAAAAAATTGCTATTGTAGGCTCTGGTATTACAGGTTGTTTGTTGAGCTACATGCTTGCTAAAAAAGGATTTGAAGTTGACCTGTTTGAACAATCGGAAGATATATGTTCAGAAGCATCTTTTCATGAGCTGTTAGTAACTTATCCAAAACTCTCAGCTCATGATACTTCTTATGGACGCTTCAATCTTCAATCCTATTTATACGCTACCTATTTCTATGAAAGCTTAAAGACGGAGGCATGGAAGAAGACAGGAGTTCTTGTGCTAAATCATGATGATGCTAGCAATAAGAGACAATCATCGCTTCTTGAAAAGAGATCTGATGGTGAAATTTATAGATATGTAAATTCCAGAGAGGCGTCTGAGATAGCAGGTATACAATTAAAAATGGACGGCCTTTTCTATAAAGATGCTGGATATATCGTACCGAGAGAAATGTGCAAATTTCTTACACAATCACAAAAGATAAATATAAATACCTCTTCTAAAGTTCGGGAGTTAAAGAGAGATGGAGACTTGATCTCATTCTATGTTGGGGAAAAAAAATATGAATATCAAAATGTATGCCTTTGTTCAGGAAGCGATACATCTAAACTTTTTGAATTAAAAGGATTCAATTTTAAGAGGGGCCAAGTTACTCACATTGAGAGTAACGAGAATATTTGCAATATAAACCTACCTATTTGCGCAAAAGGTTATATATCTCCTTTAATAAATAATGTACAAGTTTTAGGTTCAAGTTATAGCGATATTGATCATACTGCAGTATTGGACGATGAGCATCGACACAATTTAAGAAATTTGCAGTTAATTTCTGATGAAAAAGTAAAAATTAATTCTGGGAGGGTTGGCATGAGAGCAGTCTCTAGAGATCATCTTCCTTTCGTAGGAGAAATAGATGGTGTATTAATCAATACAGCTCATGGGTCTAGAGCGTCTATTTCTGCTCCAATCAGTGCAGAAATAATATGCAGTCTTCTAACAAGCGGTGCGGCGCCACTTGAAGAAAGAGAATTAAATTCTCTCTCTCCATCAAGATTTAGTTAAAGTTAGATAGTACCTCTTGAATGAGAGAATCCACGCTTGCTTGGTCATTTTGATTATTTGCTCTCTTAAGTCTTGTAAAAGCATACCAGATAACATCATTGGTTTTTTTGTCGTGAAACCTAATTGATATTTCATCTTTATCAGACCTAATATATCTCTGATCCCTTGAATCAAGATATCTATAACCGTAATATCCGTACCCTCCTAGATCAGTTGACCTCTCTATCTCTCTTTTGGAACCTATAAAGAATTTCACAGTCATATCGGCTTTATCTGACTGTTTGAGACCCTTTTGCGTGAGTACTGAATCTATAGATCTGGAGATTCTTTGCGCAAGAATAGGATTAATATCAATCATCTCATCTTGTCCATCTAGAGTGGGAGAAATAATAGAGTAAGTTTTATAAGAAGATAGATCGTACTTAGAATCAGAATCTGATTGGACGGAAAGAGAAGTTGCACATGAACTAATCAAAATTGAAAAAAAGGAAACTACAAGTATCTTATTTATATATTTCATAGGTAGATTTTAGAAAAAAATAAATCTTTTTCCTAATTTTTTCTTACATCCTTGATATTGGACTTTATACCTATCGGCCTGTCTCTGAACTTTATCAGCAACAGATAAAAGCCATGGCTTGGTTCTGTAACTGCCTCTTTTGTAGCCACCTCTTCCTTCATGATAGGCAAGGTATAGAGCTCTTGCGTTTGTCATAGATATACCTAATTGCTTATGTGTCTTGTAGTTATACCAGCCAACAAAATCAACAGAGTCTTCAAAGTCATTTCTACTTACGAACCATCCACCTCTATCATTTAAATACATTTCCCAAGTGCCATCCACAGCTTGAGCATATCCCCTTGCACTGGTTACCCTCTTCCAAGGTATAAAACCAAGTAATTTTGTTCTTTCTGGTCTCGCATCTGCTCTAAAACTTGATTCCTGTTTGATTATAGCCATTGAAACATAAACAGGAATTTTCCATCTCTTTTCAGTCTTCTTAGCTGCCTTATACCAGCTGTACCTCTCTTTAAATATCTTACAGACATCTGTTGTAGTGCTGGGAGGGCTGTTAGAAGCGCAGCTATACAAAAAAACTAAACTAAAAGTAACAAGAATCAATTTTCTCATTTATTCTTGAAGTAGCTTTAAAGCTTCTTCTTCCTCCAAGATATCTATTTCGAGCTCATTCGCTTTCTTTAGCTTGGATCCAGGGTTTTCCCCCACTACAAGAAAGTCTGTTTTAGCCGAGACAGAACTAGCTACGCGAGCACCAACTCGAATTAACTCTTCCTTTAACTGACTTCTGGCAATACTAGTGAATGAGCCAGTGATAACAACTGACTTTGAACTAAATGGATTATTATTCTCTATTCGGATTTCTTGTGGATTTACACCAAGTTGAAGAAGATCTTCTATAAGATCCATATTTCCTTTAAAGGATAAAAACTCTAATATAAATTTTGAAGCTACGGGACCTATGTCATTTATTTCTAATAGATCATCTTCAGTAGCTCCAAGGAAATTAGCAATATTATTAAAATTCAATGCTAGGTTTAAGGCAGTTGCCTCCCCAACCTCTCTAATCCCAAGAGAATAAATAAAACGCGCTAAGGTAGTCTCTCTAGAAGAGTCTATTGAATTTATAAGGTTTGTTGCCGACTTTTCTCTAAAACCTTCAAGGTTTAACAGATCTTCCTTCTTAAGCCTAAATAAATCTGCAAAATTAGTCACTAAGCCTCGTTCAACTAATAAATCTATAATCCTTTCTCCAAGTCCATCTATATTTAATGCATTCCTAGAAACGAAATGTATTAGAGATTCACATCTCTGAGCAGGACAGCTTAGACCTTGCATACATCTCAGAATGGCCTCACCTTCAGGTTTTATCAAGTTACCATTACAGGAGGGACAGGCATTTGGAGGTATAACCTCAGAAGACGATTTCTTTCTTTGACTTAAATCAACTGAAATGATTTGAGGTATTACATCTCCTGCTCTCTTAACTCTTACTGTATCTCCTTCTCTAACATCAAGACGCTCTATTTCATCAAAGTTGTGAATACTTGCATGAGATACAACTACACCTCCGATATTTACGGGATCAAATTCTGCAACGGGAGTAATACTTCCCACTCTTCCGACTTGAAAAGAAATCTTTTTTACATATGTTGTGCCTATTTCTGCAGGAAATTTTCTTGCAATAGCCCATCTTGGAGCTCTAGAAACTTGTCCTAAAGTAATTTGATCTTTTAATCCATTTACTTTGAAGACTACTCCATCAATCTCGTAGGGTAAGTTTTCTCTTTTATTTGAAATTTTTTTGAAATAGTCTTCGCATCCCTCTATGTTTGACATAACTTCACTCAGAGGATTTATGGGAAGACCCCAGGATTTGTATAATTTAAGAGTATCTGATTGAGAATCAGGTAACTCAAAATTACCTTTATCAATGAATCCGATACCATGAGCGAAAAATTTTAAGGGTCTTGATGCAGCGATAGCAGGATCTAATTGACGTAAACTTCCAGCTGCAGCATTTCTTGGATTTGCAAAAGTTTTTTCGCCTAACTTGATTGCCTTTTTATTGTTGGTATCAAAATCCTTTTTTTCAATGAAAACTTCACCACGTATTTCAATAATATTGGGGAAATTGGAAGTGTTCTCTATCAATGAAAGTGGAATGGAATTTATTGTTTTTATATTGTGAGTTATGTCTTCTCCTATTTTCCCGTCACCACGAGTAGTCGCCTTGTCTAGACGACCTTTTACATAAAGTAGGTTTACTGCAATTCCATCTAGTTTAGGTTCGCAAGAATACGAAATGATTTTTTTTCCTGTCAATCGATCTAATATGCGTTTATTAAAATCGTTCATGTCATCAGAATTGAAAGCATTATCTAATGAAAGCATTGGAGCCAAATGTTCAACTTTTTTGAAACCTTCAAGAGGCTTACTGCCCACTCTTTGAGATGGTGAATAAGGATATTTAAATTTAGGATAATTTGCTTCTAAATCCAATAATTCATTGAATAAAGCATCGTATTCCTGATCTTGTATAGTAGGAGAATCAAGAGTGTGATAGTTGTGAGAGTGGATGTTGATGAGCTTATGAAGCTCAGCAACCCGTTTTTTAACTTTTGGGGAATCTTTCATCAATAATCGAACTAACTTGCAGAGGCAAGGAATTGCCTTTGATGCTCATGAAATTGATGTTTCATATGTTCAATCATTTGTTTTGTCATAAAATTTCTATCTTCATCAAGGATATTACATTGGAAGGTTTCTTGAAGACTTTGAGAAACTTCAACAAATAATTCAAATGCTTCAACAGGATTAGACAAATTCTTGGGATCAAGCACTAGAGCAATATCATTCGATGCTACTGATTCAGAAAAGAGTCCCGGATTCTTACCGTTGATAATACTAAATGCAGGAGAATTTTCAGAATCTAGAACAGTAAAGAAACCTTTCTCTTCGAATGTGTAATTATAAAAAACTAGAGCCTTAGATAAGGAAGATTCAGAAAATACAGAACCCGTATCATCATGTAGATGAATGATATTCAAAACAGTATTTGGTGAAATATCTATCTCTTCTTCTAGATTATCAACTTGGGACTCGGATTCTTCCTCTAGTTTATCAAAGGCTTGCCACTCCTCTTCAAAATCTGAAATATCAGTCGCAGATGTATCTATAAGATCAACTTTTAACTTACTTCTTCTTATACGTATAGCTCGCCTAACGCCATCGATAAATACCAATGCCAAAAGACAGCCTATAAGAAGTGTGAGGATTTCAGCTAAATTAAACATACTAACTTGCTGCCATCTCCACGGCTTGATCTACATCAACAGCTACCATCCTGGACACTCCAGGCTCTTGCATTGTTACGCCCATAAGATGCTTACTTTTTTCCATAGAAATTTTATTGTGAGTGATATAGACGAACTGCACTCTTTGGGACATTTCATCAACTAAATCTATAAATCTCATTGTATTCAAGTCATCTAAAGGGGCATCAACCTCATCTAAGAGGCAAAAAGGAGCTGGGTTTAATTCAAAAAATGCAAAGACAGTCGCTATAGCAGTTAGAGCCTTTTCTCCACCTGACAATTGAGAAACACTTGCATTCTTCTTTCCTGGAGGTCTTGCAGAAATACCAATACCGCAAGTAAGAAGATCATCTCCTAACATGACCAATTCAGCATGCCCTCCACCGAATAACTTAGGAAATGATTGAGATAAGCTATTATTTAATTTATCGAAAGTATCTTTGAAAGTTGTTCGAGTCTCTTTATCTATTTTTGTTATAGCTCTCTCTAAAGTCTCTAAGGCCTCCATAAGCTCATTATGCTGCTCATCAAGTAGGTCTTTTCTTTTTGATTCTTGGTCATATTCTTCCATCGCTGCCAAATTAATGGCGCCAAGTCTTGAAATCTTAAGTTCAATATTTTCTAGATCAGTAGAATAACTCTCGACTGATTTATCTTCTTGCAAATCATTTTTTATTTTTTCAAGATCACCCTGAAGCTCATCAACTTGTTTTTCAATATTATTCTGTTCAATTTTAGAGGCCTGCCTCTCTAGCCTAAGGTTTTCAAGAAGTTCTCTTAGGGTTATGGCGGCCTGTTCTTTTTCTATTTTTTCCCTTTCAATTCTATGAATGGAAGCATTGCAATCTTCTATTGCTTTTCTAGAGTCAAGTAAGCTTTCTTCTACTTTTAATCTATTCGATAAGAGGTTATCGAGTTTTTGTTGAATTTCATTTATCGGTTCAATTAGTTCTTTCGATTCCTTCTCAAGATTTATATTTTCATTATTTAAGTCTTGCAGTTTGGTATTTATGTGTGAATCTTCAGAAACTAGAGAGGCTAATTTTGCCTGAAGTTCAGCATATTTATCTGTTTTTTCTATTAAATTTATTCTCTGTTGTTTGGCGCCTTCAGAAGCATTTACCAGAAAATCTTGAGTAAGTTTAGTAAGTCTAGTTGGCTCTGATTCAAGTCTCTTTAATTCACTTTGCAAAGACTCAATCTGCTGTATATCGTCTTCTATTGATTCTTTATTAGATAATTTAGATTTAATTAAGCCTATTGAACTAAAAATATTTGTCAAAATATCTTTGGTTTCAGTTATGAAAAGAAGCCAAGATCCCTCTATTTTCTCAGCTTCAGCTTTATTAGGTTCATCATTATTTTCTTTAAGAGACTTTAACTCATTTTCTATAGAACTTATTTCTAATTGAGCTGAAGATTTATTTTCAGTGAGTTTTTCGATTTCTTTAGTTCTAGTATCTATCTGAATCTGATTAATTGATATCTTGTCATTTATCTCATTAACTCTATCTTTTTTTAGAGAAATTTCTTGCTCTGTACGAGATATATCAGCTCCAAAACTGTAGAACTCTTGTTGAACTTTATCTAGAGCGGTTTGTAGTTCTATCTGCTTAGCTCTAAGTTTAATGATTTCGCTATCTGAAGTATTTTTTTCAGAGTTGATCTCTTCTACTTTAAGCTCTTGATCCTTAACTTCCTTTTCTTTTGATAAGAGCACAGACGAAACATCTCTCCATTTAGAGCCTAAAAGCATCAATTGTGCATGAGTCTCGTCTTTTCTGAGTTCATGATATTTTTCAGCAGCTTTAGCTTGTCTTTGTAGCTTGAAGAGCAATCTAGATATTTCTTCCCTCAAGTCCTCTAATCTTGATAAATTTTCTTTAGTTCTTTTTATTCTTGATTCAGTCTCTTTTTTTCTTTCTAAATATCTAGAAATTCCTGCAACTTCCTCTATATAACCTCGCATTTCCTCAGGTTTTGCGCTTACTAACTGAGAAATCATGCCTTGCTCGATAATTGCATAAGATCTTGGGCCTAAACCTGTTCCTAAAAAAACATCTGTTATATCTTTTTTTCTACAGCTTGTTCCATTCAAATAGTAATTAGATTGTCCATCAAGCTCTAAACTTCTTCTAACAGAAATTTCGCTATAGCTAGAGAATTCTCCACCTATTCTTCCATCTTTGTTATCAAAAAAAAGTTCTACTGAAGCTTTGGAAACTGGTTTTCTGGAAGAAGAACCATTAAAAACAACATCAGTCATAGAATCACTTCTAAGATTTTTAGCTGAACTTTCGCCCAAAACCCAACGTACTGCATCAATAACATTTGATTTACCGCAACCATTTGGCCCTACGATACATGACATACTTGAAGGGAAGGTAACTGATGTAGGATCAACAAAGGACTTGAAACCTGACAATTTTATTGAATTAAGTCTCATTTTTTAATTCCTTTAGGGGGTAAGAAACCAATGCCTTGTGAGAAGACAATAATGAAACAAAATAGGCTTTCATTTGCTTTGAAAGTTTAGTCTATAAAGGTCTTAGAAACTACTGATTTTTTGCTTTTTTTACTGCCTCTATCAAGGCCTTTAAATCATTTTTTTCTTTCTCAGAATTCAAGAATGGGATAGCCCTATTCCACAACTCAACAGTCAAAGATATATTATTTTTTTCAAGTTCAGAAAGGCCTTTTAGAGTTAAGGCAGAGGGGTTATTTTGATTTTTTTCTAAAACTTCATCCAGTAGTAATTCTATTTGTTTATTAAATTTTCTATCGCTCCCCAAAAAAAGAACTTGGGCATATTCTGCAATGACATTTTCATCTAAGTCATCTCTAAATCGATTATAAATTTCTTTATAAACCTTTTTGGATAACTCAAATTCATTCACATCCTTTAATTGCCTCGCAAGTATATAAAGCTCTCCGGCTTCAGCATCTTTTTTAGCCACTAAATCTGTTACTAAATCTTCAACATCTTCTCTTGCCTCGTTTTTTGATTGGGGTTCACCTTCAAAAAAAATATCAAGCGAGTTTTTTTGATTTGCTAGCTTAAATGACCCTTCAGATAAAAAATTTTCGTAAATACCCAATGAAAGAATCGCCACAAAGAATGAAGTTAATATATTTACATTAAAAGTAAGGTAATTTCTTTTGTCAGTTAAAACTACGTAAACTGATAAAAATAAAATTGTAAAAAGATAAAAATAAAACACTACGCTATCTTTTTCTTACAAACGATATTACTAGTAAGGCAAGTAGTATCAATAAAAAGGGGCCAAACCATAAAGCATAAGTGGCTGGTTCTAGAGGAGGATTGTAAATAATGAAATTACCATATCTTTGTACTAAATGAGATTTGATTTGCTTTGACGTATTCCCGGAAATAACTAGTTCATAGACCTCCCTCTTTAGATCATTAGAAATTGGAGAATTAGATCCGGCAAGGTTAGAGCTCTGACATTTTGGACACCTTAACTCATTTAACAAAGAGTAAAATAGAACTTCATGGGCTTCAGAGGAAAATGGATAGGCATCATTGTTAAAATCTATTTGGGTCTCATCGCTCAAGACCTCAAAGGAGCAGATTAAGAAAATAAGAGGTATGAATTTATTCATCAAGATATTTTGCAAACTTATTTTCCCAAACCTTTTCGTCCACAACTCCTACATGTCTTACACGAATAACACCATCTTTATCGACAAAGAATGTTTCAGGTGCACCGTAAACTCCTAGATCTATTGCTAACCTACCTTCGAAATCAAAGATTGAAAATTCATAGGGGTCACCATCCCTTTCCAATAAAGCAAGTGCTTTCATTCGATTGTCTTTATAATTTAGTCCATAAATAGCCAAAGTTGATTCGTTTTTTAGTTTCATCAAAAACGGGTGTTCAACCCTACATGCTATGCACCATGTGGCCCATACATTTATTAATGCAGGAAGCTGAGAAATATCTTTTTTTGAGAGAATTTTCGTATCATCTGAAAGTGCAAATAGGGAGAATTCTGGAAAAGAGCTATCAACCAAAGCAGTTTCTAGCTGATCATCTTTTTCAGATAAAAAAGAAAAAAGTACTACCAGTAAGACTATGAAAATAGCCAAAGGCAAAATATCAAAAACTTTTTTCATACCCGTCTAACACGTTTAATTCCTGCCAAAAGACTGCCTATCGCTACCAATAAAGCTCCTAACCAGATCCACCGTATAAAAGGTTTAATTTGGACTTTAAAGGACCAGATATTCGCTTCTAAATTATCACCCATTGATATATATAAATCTTGAAATAATTCCGTTTTTATTCCGGCTTCAGTTGTCAGTTGACCGGATGGTATATATGTTCTCTTTTCAGTTAAAACATCATAAGAGTTGGAGCCGTCACTAAAAGATATAGTTGCGGATTTAGAAAAATAATTTGGTCCCATTATCTCTTCGGTATTTTTAAATAGAATAGTTTGGTTACCAAATTCAATAGAATCATCTGGGGCCATTATAATTTCTTTTTCTAAAGAGTAACTTGAAACTACGGCAACTCCTAAAGTAAGAATCGCCATACCCAAATGAGCAAAAGTTACTGCTGCCCTCTTCCTTAAAAAACTCCAATAATTCAAATTTCTTTTTTTACTTATTTGAAGCGTACCCATGAGAATCCAAGAAAATAAAAATATAGTTGCAAAAGAGGTTAAATATAAATTATCGAAGAGTATGAAAAGAATAATAAGCACGAGAGCAAAGATTGAAATACTCTCGATTATCAATCTTGGCAGAAATTTAAATGAAGAAGATGAACCCCAAGACAAGTATAAACCAACTCCCTGGAGCAATCCCAAGGCTAAAGCAAAAGGAAAAAGTATAATCTCAAAGTATGGTGCTCCAACTGAAATCTGCTTTCCATCTGTAATTGCCTCATAAATAAGAGGAAAAATTGTTCCGAATAAAATTGAAACAGCAAGAATGACTAAAAGAAGATTATTTAATAAAAAACCAAATTCTTTCGATGATAGTTCATATGAATGGGTTGGCTGATTTTCTAAATCTTTAATTGAATAGATAAGTAAACTGCCAATAATAAAAAAGGCCAAGATGCCCAAAATAAAAAGACCTCTTTCTGGATCAAGGGCAAATGCATGAACTGAGGTTAATATACCTGACCGCACTAAGAAAGTACCGAGTAAGCTTGTTGCAAAGGCAAATATTGACAAAAGAATAGACCATTTAGCGAAGACTCCTCTGCTTTCACTTGCTATCAAAGAGTGAAATAAAGCTACAGACAAAAGCCAAGGGACAAATGCTGCATTCTCAACAGGATCCCAAAACCACCAACCACCCCAACCTAACTCATAGTATGCCCACCAACTTCCTAAAGCTATTCCCATAGTCAAAAAGCTACATGACATCAACGTCCAAGGTCTAGAATTACCAGCCCACTCTTTAATATCCTTTCTAAAGAGCATTGCTGCAACAGCTATAGCAAAAGGAATTAAAAGACCAGAGTAGCCAAAATACAATAAAGGCGGATGCACAGTGAAGGCAATGTCTTGAAGAGAAGGATTCAAATCAGCGCCATTTAAAGGAGGTATAGGCAGTATCCTTTCGAAAGGATTAGAAGTAAAAAGGGTAAACAAAGAGAACGCAAACATCACTTGGCAGGCAATTGAAAACACGGTGGATGTATAGTCTTCATCTTTCGAATTATTAAAAAAAATAAAACCTATAAGCCATGCATTCATTGCTAATATCCATAACAAAAGAGAACCTTCATGTGCTCCCCAAGTAGCAGCAAATTTATAATAAGTTGGTAAATTTATATTTGAATTTTGAGATACATAAGCAACAGAAAAGTCATCTACCAAGAAAGAATAGACCAATATCATGAAAGACATCAGTATTAACATAAATAAAAAAACAGATAACTTCTTTACAGGGATATAGAAGTATTTACTTTTAGTATAAACAGCTACGAGCGGAAGGGTGCCTCCGATGAAGCTAAGCACCAAATGAGAGATTAAAATTATATGACCTATTTCAGGTATCATTCTGAAGAATCCAGTAACTTTGCAACTTCAGGAGGCATATAGTTTTCATCATGCTTAGCCAAAACTTCAATAGCACGAAACGTTCCATCAGGTGTTAAATTACCTCTAACAACCACTCCAGCGTTCTCTGCAAATAGATCGGGAAGAATGCCTTCATAATTTATTATCAATTCATTTTGATAGTCTGTAACTGTAAAGCTTACGTTTAAGGAATCTTTACTTTTATAAATAGACCCTTTTTTAACCATTCCTCCGGCTCGAATAAGAGTATCTTGATTTATGTTAGCTTCTTTAATTTCTGTTGGAGAATAAAATAAATTCATATTTTCAGATAAAGCAGAAACTACTAACCAGGTGGCAAGCAATGATCCAATTAAGATAGCTATCAATGCATATAGCCTTTGCTTTCTAATGGGATTCATATTTTTTTGATAGACCTCAAGAGTTTACGTTTTCGTCTATGAGCAAAAAAAACATTTAAAACTAATATCAGAAAAACAAACGACATACAAAACCAAACAAAAAGTCCGTTACCGTCCATCAAAACTATATTTTTTAATGTTTCAGTCATTTAGATTCCAAATCTATGGCTTGCTTAACCCAGTTCTTTGAACTCTCTCTTTCAATAACTTCATTTCTAAGATTCAAAGTAAGCATATAAGCAAAAAATAAATAAAAACCTATCAAGCAAACTAAAAGAGGTAAATACATATCGGGTGACATGCTTGGGGAGGAAGTAATGGTAAATGTAGAAGGTTGATGAAGGGTTTGCCACCAATCTACTGACTTCTTTATAACCGGTATAATGGCAACTCCAACAATTGCTAAAATTGATACAGCCCTGTCTGCTCTTGTTTTATCTTCAATAGTTGAATGTAAACCTATCAGTGCTGCATAAATAAAAAACAAGATGAGCGTAGAAGTAAGGCGAGCATCCCATACCCACCAAGTGCCCCATGTTGGTTTTCCCCAAACTGATCCAGTTACTAAAACTAAAAGAGTAAAGCTAATTCCTATGGAAGCTGCAGACTTCAACATCATGCCAGATATTTTTGCTCTCCAGATTACATTTATAAATCCACATATAGCCATGAATATAAAAATAGACTCACTTAATATTGCCGAAGGCACATGGATATATATGATCCTGTAAACATCACCTTGTTTGTAATCCATTGGAGCAACAAAAATCCCCCAATAAAAACCCAGAGACAAAAAGATTAAGGCAAATAGGCCCAACCAAGGAATAATCTTCGAAGACCATCTATAAAATAACGGGGGAGAGCCCATCTCAATGAACCATCTCTTTAATTTATTCCAAGATTTATTCATAGTTTAAAAGCAAGGCCTCAACAGTTAGCAAACAAAGAACGGGTATTCCAATTGCGAGCATAGCTCCCATAATCATCAAGAATCCTGTGAAGTCTTGATTAGAAAGAGAAGAAGAGATGACTGAGGTTCCCATGAGTAATGTAGGAATGGAAAAAGGTAAGACAATTATCGCACTCAGAATAGCCGATCTCCCTAAAGATAAGGCAGCTCCTAGAGCACCCAACAGACTCATAAAAGATGTACCCAAAATAAGGCTTAAAACCATAGGCATAAAACTATCAACAGGAAGATATAGGATTATTCCTGCAATCAAAGATGCCAATAAAATAGGTAAACCTGTTATTAGCCAGTGAATTAAAACTTTGGTAAAGACCAATATAAATGACGGTTCCAACGATACAAAAAAATCATCTAAAGTACCGTCTCTAAAATCCTCACTAAAAATTGTTTCTATAGCTAAAAGAGATGCAAGCAAGGCAGCTATCCAGATAACTCCGGGAGCTAAAGAGCTAAGCAAACTCTCTTGTGGACCCAAGGCTAAAGGAAAAAAAGTTATGACAATTAGGAAAAAAATTAAAGGAGTAATATAGGTAGAAGATTTCCTAAAAGCTATCAAGAGATCTCTTCTTAAGATTATGCTCAGCCAGCTGTATATAGAAGTATTCATTTTATATATTAATGCGATTAGCACTTAATTTTGATGGTCTATGACCGGTTAATACAAAAGAACAGCCTCGGGAGTTGAGTTCCTGAATTAAGTTTTCAATTAAAAAAGTTGCTTCGTCATCTAATGCGGAAAAGGGTTCGTCAATAAAATAGATTTTAAAGTCCTTTAGTAGCCACCTTGCTATTGAAATTCTTTTTCTTTGTCCAACAGATAGCTTAGATGCGAGCTCATTAAAGTTCTTAAGACCAACCCGCTCTAAACATTTATATATTTTATTGTCGTCCATTCCTTTAGCGCCGTGAGTTAAATGTAAATTTTCAAAAACAGTCAGTAAGTTCTTTATACCAAGCTGATGCCCTTGATAAAAACATTCAAAATTCCTGTATTCATTAAAGTTTTCATTTTTATCTAGCCAAATTATTTTACCTTTCTCAGGTTGAACAAGACCTAAGATTGTTCTTAATAAGGTAGTTTTACCTGATCCATTTGATCCAATTATTTCAAGGTTTTCACCAGGAAAAACTTCAAAGTTTATATTCTCAAAAATGACCTTTTCTGATCGAACACAAGAGAGGTTCTCTACTTTTAAATTTGGAAGCATTGATTGTTCTATTTTATCAAAAAACTTCTTATAACTGAATTGAAGAGGTAATGGCTTGTAAGAAATTACTTCTGTTAAAATATAAGCATTAAAGAGGAAAGGAAGTGGAAAAAATTAATTTTGCTAAGAGATCATCAATTGAGTTTGTGGAAGAAGGAAATACTCTAGCCCCTAAATTCAACTCAGAAGGAATCATCCCTGTAGTTGTCACTGAAAGTAGTTCTGATTTAGTGCTAATGCTCGGTTACATGAATAAAGATGCACTAGAAAAAACAATTCTCACGCGGGAAGCACATTATTGGAGTAGAAGTAGAGAACTGCTCTGGAAAAAAGGTGAATCAAGCGGTATGACTCACAAAGTAGACCAAATATTGATAGATGATGATCAGGATTCTGTATGGCTTAAAGTTACAATTGATGGATTGGGTGCAAGTTGTCATGTTGGTTACAAATCATGCTTTTATAGGACTGTAGATTCATTAGAAAGTGGTCAAGTAAATTTACTTTTTACTGAATCTGAGAAAGTTTTTGACCCTGAAGTGGTTTATCCTGGAGCAGAAAACCCCACTAAGCTTTAAAAAAAAGGCCAGATCTTAATCTGGCCTTTAATCTATCCATACTCCGGGGAAAGTAGGATATCTTCCTAACGGGAGTTAAGAATTCTTTAACTAGCTTTCTGGATTGCCTGATCTATATCAGCAATAATATCTTCAATATTTTCTATGCCTATTGAAAGCCTTACGTAACCAGGTGTTACACCGGCAGATAATTGCTCCTCAGACGAAAGCTGACTATGTGTTGTAGAGGCTGGGTGAATTGCTAAGGATCTTGAATCACCGATATTTGCTACATGATAAAGCAACTCAAGGGAATCTATAAACTTTCTACCTGAGTCAACTCCACCAGGCAATTCAAACCCAATTAATGCCCCATATCCGCCAGATAAATAAGTATCTGCCCTCTCCTTTTCTAATCCTTCAGATATGCCAGGATAGGTGACTGAGGATACTTTTCCATTATCTTTAAGATATTGCGCTACTTTCAGGGCATTTTTTCCATGCTCCCGCATCCTAAGTGGCAAAGTCTCTAATCCTTGGATAAAAGCCCAAGCATTAAAAGGACTCATAGATCCTCCGAGATCCCTTAGGAGGGTCGTTCTAGCCTTCATGATGTAAGCAATAGGACCCATTGGTTTTATTGCTTCCGTCCAAACAACACCGTTATAACAAGGGTCTGGGGTATTGAGATTTGGTTGTCTTTCAGGACCAGCCTCTTCCCAGTCAAAGTTTCCCCCATCTATGATCAGACCTCCTATGGAAGTTCCATGACCTCCGATATATTTTGTTGTGGAGTATGTTGTAACAGCTGCTCCATGGTCAAAAGGTCGGCAAAAAATCGGCGCAGCAGTATTATCAACTATCAAAGGAATACCCAACGATCTTCCAATATCTGAAACTTCTTTGATTGGAAAAACTTGAAGTCTGGGATTAGGAAGTGTTTCTCCAAAATAAGCTCTAGTTTTATCATCTGTAGCATTTCTAAAATTTTCTGGGTTAGTTGGATCAACAAACCTCACTTCTATTCCCATTTCAGATAGGTTGTTTTTAAATTGGTTATATGTCCCACCGTATAAATGAGATGAAGATACTATATTATCTCCAGCCCTAGCTACGTTTTGGATTGAATAAGCAGATGCAGTTTGACCTGAAGACACTGCCAATCCCGCCGCTCCTCCATCTATAGCCGCCATTCTTTCTTCTAATACGGCATTTGTTGGATTCATTATTCGAGTGTATATATTGCCAAGTTCGGCTAAAGCAAAAAGATTTGCTGCTTTTTCAGTACTTTCAAACAAATAGCTTGTTGTTTGATGAATTGGAACTGCTACAGAACCTGTAGTTTCGTCTGCCCTCCATCCAGCATGAAGCGCTATGGTTTCTAAATTTTTACCTTCGTAACTCATTTTATTTCTCCTAAAAAAAAACCTGCCAGCTTTCGCTAAACAGGTCCGTTATAAGAGAATCCTATTTAGCAGTATTTATATAGCACCCGCAAGCTGGTTCAAATCGGTGCTTCAGAAATAATAACTAAAGAGAATTTAAAATCAAGTTTTATTGTTAGAATAATTGAAAAGGCCCCGTTAGCTCAGTCGGATAGAGCGCTGGATTCCTAATCCAGAGGCCATAGGTTCAAATCCTGTACGGGGCACCAGTAAATATG
>Ga0208130_1000576_pt1 | contig 18869 bp, 20 predicted proteins | sample ETNtaG_31_FD_185771 | JGI IMG/M metagenome (GOLD analysis project Ga0208130, IMG submission 185771) | Marine microbial and viral communities from oxygen minimum zone, Eastern Pacific Ocean - ETNP201310SV78 (SPAdes) (version 2) | ecosystem: Environmental > Aquatic > Marine > Oceanic ...
GCTGTTTGTTTTATAAAAACAACAAAAGATAAAACAGCTATATAGGTTAGTGTTCCTGTCAAATCATAAAATTTTTCAGTCTGGAAAATGTACGAAGGTATGAATAATAGCCAATGAATCGCAAATGATAGAAACATTGCCATCATAATTAATGACATTCCATCTGCTTCGATAGTCCCGCCTGAAACAACAAGTGCCAGCAAATAGCAGACAACAAATGTAACTGCTGAGATAGCAAGAAACATTAAAGGTTGTAAAATAGTCTTAGCCATAGTTTGTTTTGATATAAGTATCATACATAAAAACTAGCCTATAAAAAAAGAGCAAGCGTAATTAAGAATGAAATATTCAACAAATCAATTTAAGCCAGGTTTAAAGATATTAATCGAAAAAGAACCGTGTTCAATTATTTCATATGAATTCCACAAGCCAGGAAAAGGACAAGCAGTTATGCGCACGAAGCTTTATAACTTGAGAACTCAAAAGGTCTGGGAAAGAACTTTTAAGTCAGGTGAATCTGTTGAGGGTGCGGATATTATTGAAAAAGATTTTCAATTTTTATACGCAGAAGGTCAGAATTTTATATTTATGGATCAGAGCACTTATGAACAGATTGAAATATCAGAAGAAAAGTTGGGGGAAATAAAATCTTGGTTAGATGGCGAAGAAGAATGCAAGATTCTGTTTTGGGACGGTGATGTACTCAATGTTGAACCTCCAACATTTGTAACAAAAATAGTGACAAAAACAGAACCAGGACTAAAAGGGGATACAGTTTCAAATACATTAAAACCTGCAACTCTATCATCTGGGATAGAAATTCAAGTTCCAATTTTCATAAATGAGGGAGAACATATAAAAGTTGATACCAGAGATGGTACTTATGTGGGGCGAAGCAAAGAATGATCTTAAAAGAATTAAACGAAATTCTAAAATCAGCTGTTAGTGAAGTTGCAAAAGAACACTCTGTTCAAATAAGTCCTGAAACAGAGAAACAAATTATTTTTGAAATTAGTCCAGATAATACAAGAGGTGACTATGCTTCCAGTTGTTGCCTCAAGCTCTCAAAAATTTTTGGTAAAAGTCCTAGAGAGTTAGCAGAAATAATTAAATCATTAATTGCTGATAAGAGAATTACAGAAATTAAAGTAGAAGGGCCAGGTTTTATAAATATTTTCATATCAGCTGAGCAAAAATATGAACTTCTCAAAAACGTCCTCAAGGCTGGAGATAGCTGGGGCAAATCTAACGATTCTTCAGGCAAAGTTCTGCTTGAATTTGTCTCTTCTAATCCAACTGGACCCTTACATGTTGGGCACGGCAGAGGCGCTGTTTTGGGTATGGCACTTGCCAACCTTTTAGAAAACATTGGTTTTAAAGTAACAAAAGAATACTACGTCAATGATGCAGGAAGGCAGATATCTATACTTACAAGCAGCATCATTCTTAATGCCTATGTAGAAGACTTCATAAGCGAAGGTACATATGAAGGAGATTATATAAAAAGCCTTGCATCTGAATTTAAAGATGGGTTTGGAGACTTAGACAAAGAGATTAATTTAGGAAAACTAGATGAAGACAAAGATATTAGATTAGACTCAATAGCATCTTACCTTCAAGAATCCTTTTATGAGCTTTGGGTGAAAGCTAGAGAATTTTCAGTAGATAAAATTTTAGAAATCATAAAATCGGATTTGCATAGTTTTGGAATCATTCATGATAACTGGTTCAAAGAGAGTTCTTTAGGCAAAGCAAATGCTTCTGATTCTGATCTTTCTAAGTCTTTAAAAATTATAGATGAAAAGGGGCATACATTTGAAAAAGATGGTGCTAAATGGTTTAACACAACTGCTTTTGGTGATGATAAGGATAGGGTTCTGCTTCGTGAAAACGGTGAGCCAACCTACTACTTAACGGATGTGGGTTATCACAAGAATAAGATTGATAGAAATTACGATCATTACATAAATATCTTTGGAGCAGATCATCATGGCTACATACCAAGACTTACTTCTGCCTTCAATGTCATGAAAAAAGATAATCAAGAAATTGAATTTCTTTTATACCAATTAGTAAACCTCTATGAAGACGGCATAAAGAAAATCATGTCAACCAGACGAGGTGAATTTTATTCATTAAGCGATCTAAGAGAAGAACTCGGTCCTGATGTAATTAAATTCTTCTTTTTGGAAAAAAAATCTGATCATACAATGGACTTCGATATGGATCTTGCAAAAGATGAAAGCAAAAATAATCCATACTTTTACGCTCAATATGCTTATGTAAGATGTTGTTCTATTTTGTCTAAAGCGAGCTATGATCCAAATAAAGAAATAGACGCTAATGAGATTGCATCGTGCTATGAAATTGTTTCAAAAGCTATAAATTATCCGGTTTTTATAAAAGAGTATGCTTTGGAAAGATCGCCTCATTCTCTAGTGCATTTCATTAAAGAATTTTCAGCAGCGTTTCATTCATTTTATGAAAAAAGTCCAGTTATTACTGACAATGAGGTAATTTCTAACTCAAGGCTCCTGATTACAGTTTTGACAAAACAAATACTAAAAAATAGTTTTAACACACTGAATGTAACGCCTTTAGAAAAAATGTGACATGTCTAATTTTTCTTTTAAAAATAAAAAATTTCCAATAAAGGCCATCCCAACAGTAAGTTTGGCAATTTTAATTTCTTTTTTAGTTTCTACATTCTCAATATTTTTCCTCAAAGATAACAAAGATTTTTTAGACCTTAATAGTTTCAGCGTTGAGGATATAGATTACGAATTTCAAACTATTCTTGAAGAAAGTCGTTTTGATGAGATTGAAGTAATTGCAGAAAGATCAGATGAGATATGCGAGTACTTTGCACAGTCTGGGAGTTTTAGAACTTTTAACGCTGCACAAAGCCAATACAAAGAGCTAGAAAAGATTGGTTATGTGCCTGTTATTGAAAATGTAACTAGTCAGAATGGATATAACTACATAGTTGTAGTTGGGCCTTTTGAAAACAGATCACAAACAAACAATGCTAGAGAAAACCTTAGAAGATTGAATATGGATTCACTAGAAAAAAGGACCTGTAAAAAAATTCAAAATGAATCTTGATAATTTTCAAAAAATATCAAAAAACCTAGACTCAGATCAAAAGTTAATAGCAGTCTCAAAGGGCCAAGAAGTAAAAAAAATTCAAATTTTATATGAAGCTGGTCAAAGAGACTTTGGAGAAAATTTTTTGCAAGAGCTCGTGGAGAAAAAAAATAAGTTGCCATCAGATATTGTGTGGCATTTCTTAGGAAACATTCAAAGCAACAAACTCAAAGACATAGTTAATTATGCAGATTTAGTGCAATCTATTGGGCGAAAAAAGATTTATGACAAGCTCATCAATATGAGCGATAAGTTGGAAAAAAATATTTTATTACAACTTAAACTAGGCAATGAAGCATCCAAGTCTGGTTTCAGTAAATCAGAAATAAATAATATTATCGAAAACCATCCAAAAGATTGTGCTGTCAAAATAAAAGGCTTGATGGTTATTGCTGAAGGCGGGCTTGCAGAGATGGAAATTAATAATCAATTTGCCTTTGCAAATGATTTTTTTCGATCCATAAAACAAATAAATGAAGATATTGAATATTTATCAATGGGCATGTCGAATGATTATGATATTGCGCTTACGAATGGTAGCAATATGATAAGAATAGGCACATCTCTTTTTGGGAGCAGAAATAAATGAACGATCCTGCAATTTTTTTTGGCATGTTAATGACAATCAAAACCATTGTTGTCTATCTCATATTAATTCTATTTTTAATTGATCTTTCAAAAGCTGATTCTTATAACAAAATAGCTAGGATCATAAAGATCTTACTGTTCCCTCTACTGTTTATTTTTAATGTTTATTACAAAAAAATAAATGTGGGCTTGTTGTTTGCAGCTCTATTAATAAACTTTGTTTCTTTCTATATTTTGTTGCCTGGTTATGATCTTGGAACAATATTCAATTTCTCTATTTTTCAAACTACAAAAATACTTATTGGCTTGTTGAAATTTGTTGTAATTGCAGGAGTTGTGTTGAGTTGGTTTTACGCATTTGGTATGAATTTTTACAACTCTTTAACTTCTCTAATTCAAGAGGTTTACGAAACAACTGTTTCTATTTTTAGAAATATCATTCCTCCAACAGCAGGTTTTGACTTGTCACCATTGATAGCTTTTTTCGCATTTCAATTAGCAGAAAGAGTGTTAGAGATTTTAATGTTTGAATATTTATCTTAATTTTTTAATAGTACGTATCTTTCAATTGCATGCTTCTTGTCTAAGCCTTTCTTATGGAATGTTGAGATTTCGTAAGTTATTTCAAATTCATCTATGGCTTCAAATAAACTTTGTTTATCTAAAATTTCTTTTATGTGATTTTGATAGACCTCTGAATCAGTAATTATTTCCAGTTTTCCTTTGGGTGCTATCTTGGTATGTATGAATTTTAAAAATTCATGATTTATAAGTCTTCTTTTAACATGCCTTTTTTTTGGCCAGGGATCTGGGAAATGGATTCTCACAAAAGAGAATTCGAAGCTTATAGATTCTAAATACTCTCTTGCATCACCATTGTGTAGATAGAGGTTGTCAGGCTTATTGCATTCATAAAATTCAATGGCTCTAGCAAAACCTTTTTTATAAGGCTCAATCCCTATAAAACAAAAGCCATTGTTTGCGACAACATCTTTTGAAAAAGATTGGGCATCACCGAAACCTATATCAATCACAATTGGCTTCGATGTTTCAGGCTGCTGCCCAAGCTTAAGCAAACACTCTGATTCTATATTTAGGAAATCTTTATTGGTTGGTGAGAGTCTCCCTGCTCTAGAGCTAAAAGTTTTAATCATTATTGGAATAATTGTATTCCATAAATGGGATTAGATAAGTGGTTTTGTTAGACGTTAACTAAAGAGGTCTTTAACTTCTTAAAAGCAGAGGCTTCAATTTGTCTGATTCTTTCAGCCGATACTGAATATTTGTCAGCTAGCTCATTAAGAGTAAGCTTGTGATCATCTAACCATCTTGCTCTAATTATGTCTTGAGCTCTTCTGTCTAGGCCTGAAATGTTTTTCATTAGTGCCGTATGATTAACGCTCTCATAGTTAGCTTTTTCTGCAAGATCTTGTGGGTTAAATGAATTGTCTTCAAGATATTGGCTTGGTGAAAATGCTTTTTCATCATCATCTTCATCAGTTGGCATATCAAAAGGAGCATCTGCAGAATTAAGCCTATTCTCCATATGCATGACTTCTTTGTAGGAGACATCAAGATCATCAGCAATTTGTTTAGCTTCTTTATCTGATAACCAGCCTGTACTTTTCTTTTTGCTTCTCAGGTTAAAAAATAATTTTCTTTGTGCTTTAGTTGTAGCGATTTTAACTATTCTCCAGTTTTTCAAAATAAACTCATGAATCTCAGCTTTAATCCAATGAACTGCAAATGAAACCAATCGCACTCCTTTATCAGGATCGAACTTCTTAACAGCTTTTAATAAGCCTAGGTTTCCTTCTTGAATAATATCGGCGAGTGGGAGCCCATAGCCAGCGTAAGATTTTGCAATATGCACCACGAATCTTAGATGAGATATAACAAGCTTGTGTGCAACTTTTACATCTTCGGTATCGTAGAATTCACGGGTGAGTTCAAGCTCCTCTTCTCTAGTGAGAACAGGTATTGAGTAGACCTGAGACAGATATTTATCTATATCTGAGCCAGGATTTGCTAATGCTAGTGCGTAACTCATAATAAATTATTATAACACATTATAACCATTGTTTATCTTTATACAAATGGAGGGCTATATTACCACTATTTTTTACTTATTTTCAACATTTTTTGACATTGCTTTGCACTGAAAGTTCATTAGAATAAAGACCTTATATGAGCAACGCAGAAAAACTTAAGAAACTTAGAGAGGGCTTAGTTCTTCTAAGCAGAGAAAGAGAAGTAGTTTTTTCTTTTCATGAAACCTTTCAAATGGTGGATGAGCTTTTGGAAATTGTTGATGATTTAATTCAGCAAGAGCCTAAGAGCTAACAAAGGTAAAGCAATTATTTTCAAAACTTCTAAACTTAAAGTTCATAGCTGAAAATTTCTCAATTTTGTCAGTTGATTCAACTTTATTTTGAATTAAAAACTTGGCCATCTCTCCTCTTGCACGTTTAGCAATAACTCCAACTACTCTTTCTTTGTTATTAGTCTTGGTTAAGAATTTAAAATTAATTACTTTTTCTTTAGATAGATGTTTGCTTACTGAGGCAAAGTATTCTTCTGATGCTAGATTGAATAACAAATCGTCTCCGAGCTCTTGCATAAGTCTTTTTGCTATCTTGTCACCCCAGAATTCATATAAATTAGCTGCACCATTAAAATTATGCTTTGTTCCCATCTCAAGTCGATACGGATTCATGTGGTCAGATGGTTTTAGTAAGCCATAAATACCTGACAATATTCTTAATTTATCGTTCATATAATTAATTTCATTCTCATTTAGATCTTGAGCGCTTAGATGCTTAAAAACATCTCCCTCAAATTGAAAAATTGCTCTTTTCTCTGTACCAATATTCTTATCCCAGTTTTTGTAACGCAAATTATTTAGCTCTGCTATGCTTTCGCTAACTTTCATCATTGAGCCAAGCTCTGCAATATTCATTTTTGACAATTGCTTAGCGAGCAAATCTGCTTCTTTTTTGAAAGCTGGCACAGTTGTTGGTAATGAACTATCGCTACTATTGTTTGTTAATCTTTTTGCTGGTGAAATTACAATCATATTTTTATTCCTGCGTTATTAAAATCTAAGGCTCTTTCTGCTCGGTAGCTTGACCTAGCCATTGGACCAGAAACTACCTCAAGAAAACCATATTTTAGACCCACTTTTCTGTAAAGATCAAATTCTTCAGGCTTTACCCACCTATCAATTGGGTGATGGTTTAGTGTTGGCCTAAGATATTGTCCCAATGTAACAATATCTACGTTATGCTCTCTTAAGTCTTTAAAGGTTTGATAAATTTCTTCCTCAGTTTCCCCCAATCCGAGAATAATGCTTGATTTAGTAATCATGTCCGGATTTATTTCTTTAGCTGTCCTTAATACTTCAAGAGTCTTTTTATACCCAGCTCGAGGATCTCTGATTGGGTGAGTTAACCTTTCAACGGTTTCAATATTTTGTGCAAATACTTTTATTGGTGATGTTACTACTGTCTCGATAGACTCATAGACTCCATTAAAGTCTGATGTTAAGACCTCTACTTCTGTTTTAGGGCTTAATTTTTTGATTGCATTAACAGTATTTGCAAAGTGCTGCGCTCCACCATCTGCTATGTCATCTCTATTTACACAGGTTAGAACAATATACTTCAGATCCATTAAGGAAATTGTTTGAGCAATCTTATTTGGCTCTTCTTTATCAAGCCATCCTTTTGGATTACCAGTATTAACAGAACAGAATTGACAGGCTCTAGTGCAAGTATCTCCCATCAACATGAAAGTTGCAGTTCCTCTTGACCAGCATTCTGAAAGATTAGGACATTTAGCTTCCTCACAAACCGTGCTTAGATTTAAATTTTTTACCTTATCTTTAATTAATGTGTAATTTTTATTTGCCTGATTTGCTGTCATCCTTATCCAGCTAGGTTTTTTTTCTCTTTCAACATGCGCATATGAATTGCTTTTCATGCCATCTTTAATTGACTTTACTCCGGCATGATTTGTAATTTTTACTGTTGGTATTAAATCTCTCATTTTTTTAACATGGATTTAAAGCTCTCTAAAAGCTTTTCTTGCAAATCTAAATCATTAATATCTATATATTCTTCTAGATTACAAGCCTGTACATCTAATCCGCAAGGCTTAATTGTATTAAATGTTGCTAAATCTGTATTCAAATTAATGCTAAGACCATGATAAGAATAGTTTTTCTTAATTCTCATTCCGATAGAAGCAACTTTTCTTTCATCTATAAAAATGCCAGGATCTTTTTCACTGATTTCAGCCTCTAAACCAAGAGCGCTCAAGACATCAGATGTGTTTTTAAGAATATTGCTAGTTAACTTAGTTGGCTGAAAGGGCAAATCCTTCATATTCAAAATGAAATAAAAAATTTTTTGCCCTGGACCATGAAATGTTGTCTTGCCACCTCTATCAGTTTTGATAAATGGTGGTTTTTTGCTTTTATCTTCTTTAATATTTTTTTCACTAATGCCAATGGTAAAAACTGGATTATGCTCTAGCAGCCAAATTGAATGGTAATCAGGTCTATCCGCTATTAATGACATCATAGCCTCGTAAGTTTCTTTGTAATCAACAGTTCCTAAGTCTTTAACTTTTAACTTTGTCATAACTTTTCTAACTTTGCGTATGCCATCACAAGCCACTTTGCTCCCACTGCATCAAAGTGAATTTGAACCCTTGCTGAATCGCCTTGGCCTTCAATGCTAAGAATTACTCCTTCCCCAAAACTTTTGTGGTTAACACGATCTCCTAGCCCATATTCACTTCCCCCTTGGCTTAAATTCTCTGAAACAACAGAACCATAATAGGAATTTTTGTAAGTTTGTTTTGGCCTAACAAATTCTAAGCAATCTGCTGGAATCTCATTAATAAATCTTGAGGGCGGATTGTATGAATCTTGCCCATACAATCTTCTAAACTCAGTATGCGTTAAAAATAGTTTATTTCTTGCTCTGGTTATGCCGACATAACATAAGCGCCTTTCTTCTTCTAGCTCATTAAGATTTTCCATAGATCTAGAATGCGGAAATAATGACTCTTCCATGCCTACCATAAACACATATTTATACTCTAAGCCTTTGGCTGAGTGCATGGTCATGAGTTGTACTGCGTCGTCTGTTTTTGCAGCTTGAGTCTCACCCATATCAAGAGATACCGAGCTTAAGAATGCAGCAATAAATGAATCATAATCAGATAAGTCTTCATTTTTATTTATTAATTCAAAGGACTTAACAGCAGAAATAAGCTCATTGATATTTTCGATTCTTATTCTTCCTTTTTCTCCTTTTTCTTTCATGTGATGCTCAATGAGGCCGCTTTCATTTATAACTTTCTCGACAAATTCATCCGATGGCAAATCATTGATAGTCTCTGCGCTCGTTTCTATGAAATTAATGAATGATTGCAAAGATGTAGCTGCTTTGCCTTTAATGCCTTGGTCTTTAATAAGTCCTTTACAAGATTGAAATAGAGATAAATCGTGTTCCTCACCATAAGACCTTATAGTCTCTAAAGTTTTTTCACCTATTCCTCTTGTTGGTGCTCCAATAGACCTTTCGAAAGCTGAATTATCATTTCTATTAACTATCAGCCTGAGATATGCAATTACATTCTTGATCTCAAGTCTTTCATAGAACCTTACTCCTCCATAAATAACATAAGGTAAGTTTTGTCTTAATAAATATTCTTCAATAGTTCTTGATTGTGCATTTGACCTATATAGAACAGCAATATCTTTGTAATACTCGCCGCCTGAAAAAATCCTGTGAACATTTTCCGCAATGTAATTCGCTTCTTCTTGTTCGTTATATGCCTCATAAACTTCAATAGGCTCGCCTTCGTTACCTTCTGTCCATAATTTTTTGCCCAGCCTATTAGAGTTTTTTCCTATCACGGCATTAGCAGCATTCAGAATCTTTTGTGTTGATCTATAGTTTTGCTCTAATCGAACAATGGAAGTTTCTTTTTCTTTAGAAAATTTATTTATGTTTTCAATCTTAGCCCCTCGCCAACCATAGATTGATTGATCATCATCGCCTACTGCTGTAACTGTTGAATCTGGACCAGTTAGGTTCTTAATCCATTTAAATTGAATTTCATTTGTATCTTGAAACTCATCAATCAAAATGTTTCTAAACTTATTTTGATAAAGCTTTTTAATTTCTTGGTTATCCCTAACCAGTTCATAAGATCTCAAAATTAATTCTGCAAAATCTATAAGGTTTTCTTTTTGCATATAGCTTTCATAGTAAGTGTAGATTCTTTTAAGGGTTTCTAAATTAAAGTCTCCTTTATCATCTACATCTTTTGGCCTTAATGCTTCATCTTTCCAGTTATTAATTTGCCATCTAACTTTCTCTGGGGGCCATTGGTCTTCGTCAATATCTAGGTCTTTAAGATTTCTCTTAATAATTCTCAGCTGATCATCACTGTCTAGAATATTGAAATCTTTTTCTAAGCCTGCCTCTTTGTAGTGGCGCCTCAACAGACGATTTGATATTGAATGAAAAGTGCCACACCACATCTCTGGTATTGGCTGATCAAGAATAGCCTCAATTCTTCCCGTCATTTCATTGGCAGCTTTATTTGTGAATGTTACAGAAAGTATGCTGTGAGTTGAGCTTGAAAGAGCTTTAATTAGCCATGCTATTCTGTGAACTAGGACTTTTGTTTTGCCTGAACCAGCTCCAGCTAAAACCAAGAGTTTTTTTGCTTCAGATGTTACAGCTTGACGTTGTGCATCGTTGAGATCATCAAGGATATAAGATACATCCATTTATCAAACAAATTTATTTTCTCTGAACCAAAGATTGAAGGCATATTTTTCACCGCCGGTTACAGGTCTGCCTGCGTGCAGTGATAAAGGATGTACTTTTGTTGTTCCAGGTAAAACGTTTTTCCAGACAAGTATTGAGCCTTTTTTTGGTTTAACCGAAATATTTAAGTCTCTAAACTCTGTGTCTCCACCTTCTTCAACATCATTTAAATATGCAATTGCGGTGTAGATTCTCTGGCCACCTCTTTTTAGATGTTTTTTGCCTTCTTCTGTTTCGCCATTGAATGCATCATGGTGGTCGTTATATTGAGTTCCACCTGTGTAATACACGATTTGAAATGATTCTGCATTCTTTAAAGGAAATCCAACTAAATCAGCTATTCTTTTTCCAACTTGTTCAGTCATTGTTGAATGACTATGTGGCAACCAACAATTACTCCCTGTTCTGTTTTCATGGTAAATGCCATCCTTACCGCCGATAGTTTTTGCTCTCTCCAATTTTGTATTAGAAGCCTCTACAAAATGATTACATTCTTCATCAGAAATAAAATCTTCGATTACATAAATTAAAGGGTCATCGTTGTAAATAATCTTATTGCCCTCTGTTCGAATGGGTTTCTTAAATTCTTTCTTAATTACAACCGGTGCAGGAGTTACTACTGGTTCAGGATTAAATTGTTTATCAAGGCCTGCATCAACACCAATTATATAAAGAGCTCTCATAGCTAGGCCTAAAGCTAGCAAACCTATGATAAGGGCAAAAATTGATATAACAAATGCTGCGATTTCCATGTGTTTATTATACTTTAAGGCAAAAATTTTTTTTAGTAATTCTCAGATTTAGAGCTAAATTCACTTCTTGCTTGCTGGAATTCGGCCTTCATTTGATCTACTAATGCCGACACTTTAGGCGAGTCTTTAATCGAATTAATTCCTTGCCCAGAACCATATATGTCTTTCCAAACCTTTGCTGATGCATTGCCTCCGGAATTAAAATTCATTTTTGTTTTATCCGCTTCAGGTAGATTTGCTGGATCCATTCCTGCTCTTTCTACAGACGGACTTAAGTAATTTCCATGAACTCCACTAAAATAGTTCGTATAAACAACATCTTTAGCAGCGGATTCAATCAACATATTCTTGTACCCATCATCAGCTTCTGATTCCTCTGTAGCTATAAAACGTGTTCCGATATATGCAAGGTCTGCTCCCATGGCAATTGCACTTGCAACTGAGTGGCCGTCTGAAATTGCTCCAGACAATAAAATTGTTCCGTTATACCATTCACGAGTTTCTCTAAGAAGCGCAAAAGGTGATAGCGCCCCAGCATGACCTCCAGCTCCTGCACAAACTAAAATTAAGCCATCTACACCCTGTTCTACAGCCTTCTGAGCATGTCTTGTATTAATGACATCATGAAAAACTAAACCACCGTATGAATGGATTGCTTTAACTAGGTCCTCAGGTGGTCTTAGTGATGTAATTATTATTGGTGCTTCATGTTTTACGCAAGTTTCTACATCCTTAAATAGCCTGTCATTTGATAAATGACAAATCTGATTTACAGCATATGGTGCTACTGGTTTTTCTGGGTTGTCTTCTTTAAATTGCCCTAACTCATCTTTGATTTCTTTTATCCAGTCAGACAGTAATTCTTGTGGTCTTGCATTTAGAGCTGGAAATGAACCAACCACTCCTGCCTTACATTGAGCTATAACTAATTGTGGTCGTGAAATAATAAATAAAGGTGCTCCAACCACTGGAACAGACAAATTATTTTCTAAAATTTTCGGAAGCATTTTTAATTTGAGTTCAAAAAATCGGCCAACCAACTTATAGACCGGTTGTGTGATAATGTATTACCTTTATATTCTTCTGGCAACCTCACAGCTGAAACTCCTTCTATTTTTTGTATCTGCGTGTCTATTTTTAAGTCTTTAAAAGCACCATCAAGGTCTTTCTGTGTCATCCATTGAAAAGCCGTGACATTTAAACTGGTTTTAGCTGGTGGCTCGTAGCCACAAAAAGAATTCAGTCTAGGATCGCCAGATATTCCAGAAGCTATAATGTGCATATCTATAGGCTTAGCAAAATCTCTGTTTAAAAGTTTCGTGACAATAATGCCACCATAGCTGTGCCCTATTAAAGTAATTTTTTCATAGTTATGTGTCTGGGTATTAACTATTTTATAAAGCTGTTCTGTAGCTTTATTTGGACAACCACTTGTGTTCCATCGAAAAAAAGCAATTCTATTATCCTTACTATCAAGCTCAATTAAAGGATAAACCCATTCAAAGCCATTAGTTTTCCACCCATGTATCGAAATTAGAAGTTCGCTTTGATTGTCACTGGCCCCTTCAAGGTAATGTATGCCTGGTTTAAGTTTTGTAAGCAGTTTTCCTGCAACAAATGGTCCATCAGAGGCAAAGGATTTTTCAAGATTGCTTAAAACGTCTGCATTAAGTGTGCTGATACATAACAGGAATAATATTATTCGCATTTATTGCTTACATTTATCCAACAACCAAAAACCAAGATAATAGTTTATGACTGTTTTAAGAGAGGTCATGACTATAGCTGGAAATTGATAGAAGAAATCAAGAGCAGCATTCCAAAACCAGGAATATATCCAGTCATGAAAAAACTTCAAATTATCTACAAGAAATTCTTTAGTAGATAGGCTTAAAAAAGTGTAATCGCTTGTAAAAATAATTATTAATTGCCAAACAATAAAAGCTATTTGAATTGGGGTCGTATAGATGCATAAATATGCAAAACCAAGGCCTATTTGTCTCATTGAATTTCTGCCTTATGTTTTGTTTTCGGAGGGCCAAAAAAATATTTGAGTGCTTCTCCAAAATTTTCTGAATTCCTCATATCTTTTATTATATCTTGCCATGCCATGAAAGTTATTTTTACTGGATTAAAAGTATTTACATTTTTCACAAGACCATACTTAACTTTTTCAATTTCTGGCTCGAACGTTCCAAACATCTTGTCCCAAATAATTAACAAGTTTCCATAATTTTTATCGATATATTGACTGTTAGCCCCATGGTGAACTCTGTGATGAGAGGGTGTATTTAATATCAGCTCAAGCGGTCCAAGCTTATTGATCATTTGTGTATGTCCTACTATGCCCCAAAGAGTACTTAGGGCTCCTGCTACAGCAATTATTGTTGGGTCAAGACCTATTAATGGCAACACCATGAAAAAAGGTATTTTCGAAACTGGGCCAAACCATGCCTGCCTGAAGGAGACTGCAAAATTCATTTCTTGACTGGAGTGATGACTCATATGAATAGCCCATAAAAAACTAATTCGGTGTGACATCCTGTGGTAAAAATAAAAAACTAAATCAATAAGGATGAAGGAAAGAGCCCACATAGCCCATAAAGGCAGATACTCTGCCAAATCAAAAACCCTAAATTGATATAAAAAAATGTGGAAGGCTAGAGTAAGACCTTTGGTTAAGAAAACCACAGCCATATTTCCTGACAGTAAGCCAATAGTGCATAAAGTGTCTTCTTTTTTGTAAAGGCTTCTTTTTTGCGATGTAGAAATAATTGCTTCAAGCAAAATTATAAAAAAAGCAATTGGTAAACCAATAGACAATGTCTGTGTAACAGTTAATTCTGTCATCTATTTATTCTAATAGAATTATTTATTTGTAGCTGTTCTAAAGAAAAAGAAGAAAGATAAAGTGGCACATGCGCTCAAAAGGTGCCAGATTGCATGTGGCTGTAATATGGAATCTGGGTTGCAAAGAGGCTGTTCAGGATAGCCTTGTAACCATATTGTGAAGGCAGACAGGTAGAAAAGTATTCCTAACCAATACCACGGAAAATACCTTTTATTGGTTTCATGTTTTTTATTAATAAAAATGGCTGGTATCCAGAATAATGCTATCCACCAAAACTCATCTAATTTATTAATAATTTCATTCGGAAACACTCCAAATACTGACATCACTAAAATCCCAACAAAACCAGAAAGATATCTTGTTATTTGACTGTAAAAGGATTGTAAGACTTCTGTGATTACCCACAAAGAAATTGAAAGAAACCAAAAATTAAAATTTATACCAAGATTGGTGCCGAGAAACCAGCTTAAAATTCCATACATCCCAACAATCATTAAGTAGGTTTTCAAAAAAAGAGATTCTTTCCAATCTCTTATAGTAAATACGTTTACAAGCCATGGTATTGATATCCACATGATCATGCTTAACAAATCAGCCCATTGTCCCCATTCTGTATGAGTGCCGTGCATAAGCATTGATCCAGGTCCTAAGAATACTGCAGCACCTGCATATGTTAGTGCCGTGATTGTAGGCCCATGAAATCTGCTGCCCTTAACTTTTTTTTCGTTAGCCAACAGCCAAAACATAAATAAACCTGTAAGCATAAATCCGATATTGCTTAGTGCATTTGCTGGTTCTCTAAAATATCCATCACTTATCCTTTCACACCAACGGGAGACTTCTCCAATTGCATAACCTGCTTCAACTGATAAAAAATTTGTTGTGGCAGCCAGCAAAATATAAAAAAAGAAAAATAAACCGGATAGGCTTAAGGGTATAAAGAAAACTCTGTAATTCATTTTTTAGGAGGTCCACTTTGTGACATAGTCACTAGGATCTAAGTCAGGAATCCTTTTTGCTTCTCCTTCAGGAGTGCCAATGTAGAGATAACCAAGCACTTGTTGTTCATTATTTAACTCCAAGAATTTATTGACCTTATTATTAAGAGCAAATGTTCCAGTTCTCCAAATACCCCCATATCCGAGAGAGTGTAAAGCCAGCAAGATATTTTGTGCTGCTGCTGCAGTTGACATCATCTGTTCAGCTTCGGGAACCATGGCATGTTCTTTTGGAGTATTAACAAGAATAACTATCATTGGTGCTCTGTAAGGAGCATCTGCATATTTTTTTAATTTTTCTGGCTCGATATTATCAAAATGATCTAGTGCAAAATCTTCAAAAGCTTTTGACAGCTTTTGTAGCCCTTTGTCTTGCACTTCAATAAAACTTGAAGGCCTCAACCATGCATGATCTGGTGCTCTAAGTGCTGCTTTGTAAACTAAATGCATCTCCTCATCAGTTGGTGCTGGCTCAACTAGATTTCTATGCGAGTTACGTTCAAGTATGTTTTTAAGAGCATCATTCATAAAATTTATTTGGGTGTTATTAAATAAAAAGCAACTATAAACAGTAATAGTCGATTAAATTATATAATTGTAGTTTTTATATTGGAACTTATGGCCAGACCTTATATTAAAAATCTTAAGGACATTTCTTTAGCTGATTTCGAAACAGTTGGAGGCAAAAACTCTTCTCTCGGAGAAATGATCAGCAATCTAAGCAAATTAGGTGTTAATGTGCCTGGTGGTTTTGCTGTTACCTCATATGCTTTTAATGATTTTTTAAAAGGTGCTGGTTTGGATTTAGTTATCAATGACGAACTTGCTTCATTGGATGTTGAAAATCTTGATCATTTAAGAAGAGCCGGGAAAAAATTGCGCGGTCAAGTGTTAAAAACACCTTTACCGGAAAAATTAGTAAACGAGCTAAAGAATGAGTGGGAAAAGATTGCTACAGACGATAAAAGCTTTGCTGTCAGGTCATCAGCTACGGCAGAAGATTTGCCTGATGCATCATTTGCGGGGCAACAAGAAACTTTCTTAAATATTAAGGGCTTTGATAATTTGCTTGAGGCAATTCATAAAGTATATGCATCGCTTTTCACAGATAGAGCTATTTCTTATCGAAGTCTGCGAGGTTTTGAAGGCGAGCTTTCTATATCTGTTGGCATTCAGGAAATGGTTAGAAGTGATTTAGGTTCTTCAGGAGTAGCATTTACCCTTGATACTGAGTCAGGCTATAAAGGTGCAATATTCATAACTTCCTCATATGGGCTTGGTGAAGGTATTGTTCAAGGCTCTGTTAACCCAGATGAATTTTATGTCTATAAGGAAGCGTTAGCTAGCAAGAAGTTTCCTATTCTTAAAAAAACCCTTGGAGAGAAGGCAAAAAAAATGATTTTTGCCAATAATAATAAAGCTGGTAAAAGTGTTAAATACGTAAAAGTTAGTGCTGATGAAGCAAACAACTTTTCAATCACTAACGATGAAATTATCAAGCTTTCTGAGTACACCCAAATAATTGAGGATCATTATAAAGTTCCAATGGATATCGAATGGGCTAAAGATGGGGTATCAGGTGATATTTTTATACTTCAAGCTAGACCAGAAACAGTGCAAAGCAAGGTCACTGATTACTTTGAAAAATTTACACTTCAGCAAAAATCTAGACTAATTGTTTCTGGCAAAAGTGTGGGACAAAAAATTGGCTCTGGCACGGCAAAAATTATTAAAGACATATCTGAAATAGGCAATATAGAGCCTGGAGATGTGTTGGTAACAGATATGACAGATCCAGACTGGGAGCCTGTGATGAAAATTGCATCAGCAATTGTCACTAATAGAGGTGGCAGAACCTGTCACGCAGCTATCATAGCTAGGGAACTTGGTATACCTGCAGTTGTAGGCTGCAACACAGCTACCAAACATATATTAGACCAATCTGAAATTACGGTTAGCTGTTCAGAGGGCAATGTAGGCAATGTTTACGATGGAATTCTTGAATACAAAACAAATAAAATAAAGTTTGGCTCTATGCCAGAAATCCCAGTTAAGATAATGATGAACGTCGGCAACCCAGACAGAGCAATGAGTTTTTCGATGATCCCCAATGATGGTGTTGGACTTGCTAGAGTAGAGTTTATCATTAATAAAATGGTAGGCATTCATCCAAAAGCCCTGCTTGATCTTAATTCAGTTGACGATGAAACAAAAAAAATTATCCAAAAGAGAATATCTGGCTACGAGGATCCTGTAAGTTTTTTTATTGATAAGTTGTCAGAAGGCATTTCTACAATAGCTGCTTCATTTGCGCCAAAACCTGTGATTGTAAGAATGTCAGATTTTAAATCCAATGAATATGCAAACCTCATAGGCGGAAAATTTTTTGAGCCTGTAGAAGAGAATCCTATGTTGGGTTTTAGGGGAGCCGGCCGGTATATTTCACAAGATTTTAAGAAGTGCTTTGAGCTTGAATGCATTGCTCTGAATAAAGTAAGAAAAGCTATGGGCCTAACAAACCTCCAGGTGATGATTCCATTTGTAAGAACACTCAACGAAGCTAAAGCTGTTTCAGAATTACTAGAAGAGAATGGTCTAAGAAGAGGTGAAGATGATTTAAAAATACTTATGATGTCTGAAATTCCATCTAATGCCATCTTAGCTGACGAATTTTTGAAATATTTTGATGGTATGTCAATCGGCTCAAACGATATGACGCAACTAACTTTGGGTCTTGATCGAGACTCATCATTAGTTGCAGATATATTCGATGAAAGAGATCCAGCTGTAAAGAATATGCTCTCATTAACCATTCAAGCCTGTAAGAAAAATGGGAAATATGTGGGAATCTGTGGTCAGGGCCCATCTGATCACACAGACTTTGCAAAATGGTTATTAGACCAAGGAATAGAAAGCATATCCCTTAATCCTGATACTGTAATTGAAACTTGGTTAGAGTTAGCGAAGACTAAAAATTAAGTATTTAGAGCCGTGTTAACCGAATCGTGTTTAACTTCGCCATTAGCCATGTTCAAGCCATTTGCAAGATGCTCGTCCTGCTTTATTGCTTGATTCAAACCTAGGTCAGCAATTTTTTCTATGTAGGGTAAAGTCGCTTGGTTTAAAGCTAGAGATGCAGTAAGTGGCACAGCTCCAGGCATATTTGTTACACAGTAATGCACAACTTCCTCTTCAATAAAGATTGGATCATCATGTGTTGTTGGTCTGCTTGTTTCAATACATCCGCCTTGATCGATTGAAATATCAACTAGCACACTGCCTGGTTTCATGACTTTTAACATGTCCTTGGTAATCACTTTTGGCGCTTCTTTACCAACCACATATACAGAACCAATGACTAAATCAGATCTGCTAATTGCTTCGGAAATGCTTTCTGTATTTGAAAGAATATAAGAAATATTATCTGTACCAAAAGAGTGTTGAAGCTCGTCTAGTTTTTCTTGTGATATGTCGAGAACATTTACATGCGCTCCAGAACTTAAGCCCTTTTTTATTGCCTCAGTGCCAGCTACTCCAGCCCCAACAACTGAAACCTCTCTTGCACTAACATTTTCGATAGCTCCTAAAAGTGTTCCTAAGCCTTTATTGGGTTTGAGTAAAAAGTATTGGCCAACAACAAGGCTAATTTGGCCAGCAATCTTGCTCATAGGTGCGAGTAACG
>Ga0208130_1000577_pt1 | contig 18861 bp, 18 predicted proteins | sample ETNtaG_31_FD_185771 | JGI IMG/M metagenome (GOLD analysis project Ga0208130, IMG submission 185771) | Marine microbial and viral communities from oxygen minimum zone, Eastern Pacific Ocean - ETNP201310SV78 (SPAdes) (version 2) | ecosystem: Environmental > Aquatic > Marine > Oceanic ...
GTCAAATGCTAGTTATCGATGGTCATACTGAAAGTTTATCAATGATTGATGAAGATGGTGAATAAATGAAGGCTGTATGGTATGAAAAAACAGGCTCTGCTTCTGATGTTCTAAGAGTTGGAGAAATATCTGATCCCCATCCTAAAGCTGGAGAGGTCTTAGTTAATGTTAAAGCTTCTGGAGTTAATCCTTCTGATGTAAAAATTAGAGCGGGTGCTAGGGGTGATCTTCAACATCCAATAGTTATTCCTCATTCTGATGGCGGCGGAATAATTGTTGATGTTGGCGAGGGGGTTAGTTCAGATAGGATAGGAGAGCATGTTTGGATTTGGAATGGAGCTTTTGGGAGAGCTTTTGGAACATGTGCAGAATTAATTGCATTACCAGCAATGCAGGCTGTAAAGATGGACCAAAGTACTTCATTTAAAGCTGCAGCTTGTTTGGGTATTCCTGCATCAACTGCTTATTATGGAATACTTGCAAATGGTTCTGTTGAGGGCCAAACAATAATGGTTAGTGGTGGTGCTGGCGCTGTAGGATATTACGGTATTCAGTTAGCTAAATGGTCGGGTGCAAATGTTATATCAACAGTTAGCGGTGATGAGAAGGCTAGTATTGCTAAGAATGCTGGTGCAGACCTTGTATTAAATTATAAGAAAGATGATGTGATTGAGGCAGTATCTGACTTTACTGAAGGAGTGGGTGTTGATCGTATCTTGGAAGTTGAATTTGGTAGTAATCTTTCAATAAATGAAGGGGTTATTAAAAATAATGGAGTTATTGCAACCTATGCATCGGCTGGGGTTATGGAGCCAGTGCTTCCATTTTATAATTTAATGTTTAAGGGGGTTAAGATTGATACATATTTAATTTATACAGTTCCTGAAGCTAATCGAAAAGATATTATTTCTGGTATTAGCTCTGCCCTAAATGACAAGGTTCTTAGTCATATGGTTACAGAATCTTACGCTCTTGAAAATATTGTTGATGCTCATGAGTCTATGGAAGGTGGTTCTGTAATAGGCAATATTGTTGTGTTTTTCTAGAAATGAAAGAAAAAAATAAAAAACCTAAAAGAGATATTCCTTCGGCAACTGATGATTGTGCTGATGTAACTTCAAAATATGAAAGATACAAAAAAGATCCTAAAAAGCCAAAGTTCCCGCCTATAGACTACGAAAAACCTCCCCATTATTAGATCAATAATTAATTAATCGCTTGAGTTACCATGTAATAGAATTGATTTGGTGAAAAATCGTTTGAAATAAAGGATCCTACTCCCCTTGGCGCTGTTGAAACCCAATTAGAATCACTAAGTCGTCCAGAAACTAATTTCATTTTTCTTTCATTGGAAAGGTTTAAGACTGGTTCATATAAACTAGATCTGACTACGACTAGATTCCTATTAAAATCTATCATTATGTACTGTCCATCATAACCAATAGTTGAAGTAATCCAGTCATTGTTGGGACAATTGCCATTAGAATCTAAGGGGCTTGAGCACAAATTCCAAAACTGCAGGCCATAGTAATTTAAGCTCTCAATAGCATCAACATATGAATCATAACTAAGATTATTACCTTCCCATATACCTCCAAGTAGAAGCATATATCCAAATTTTGCATAATCTCTTGCTGTTGAATCTAAGCAACAGTATGCCAAATAATTACCATTTGCTTGTCCCCCGTCGACAAAATCTCTCCACCAAATTGCATCTATTCCTATTTTAGAAAATAGTTGGTAATCAGCATATGTTTGAAGATCTTGTCCAGTGGCTCTGAATAAGATCTCTCCCAGAACCTGAGTGTCACAATTTGAGTATTTAAAATCTCCACGATTATAAATAACAGTTAATGAATACCATGGTTGAATTACGCCACTTTCTGCTAGATCTCTATTAATGCATTTTGATAATTGGTCGTCTGAAAAAACTATATCTCCGCCAGAAGAAGAGTCTGATATGCTCTGACAAGTATCTAGTTCTCCCAGCTCATCATTAAAACAAATAGGCACTAAGCCCGATCTCATATCTAATAAGTTTTTTATTGTAATTGAGGACCTTTCATCATTTGCCCATTCTGAAATGTAATTGGATGCCGGGTCATCAATAGAGCCTATCAATTGATTTTCTTGTGCTATCCCAATTAAGAAACTGGTGAATGATTTAGCTGATGACCAAGAGGTTACATAACTATCTGTGGTTTTATTGCCAAATAGTTCTTGGATTTGAGAGGTATCAAGCCCTGTTGTATTTCTTATTGTAGAAATTTCTCCATCTAAAATACCTCTATATCTTTCATAAACTAATTGTCCGTCTTTTATTACTACTGCTGCCTGAGTAAAAAAACCATCTTGGAAAGCATAATCAAATGCTTGATCCAGTTTGGCGGCATTCATTCCAACATCTGCAGGAAGAGCCACATCCCATACTTGGGGATGTGTTGGGTTTTGATTTGGATTAACTGGATCAGGATTGGGAGAACTGCTGCCCCCACCACCGCATGAAATTAAAAAGAATATTGATAAAGTGGATAAAATTAATTTATAACAACCCATAAACTATGAAGATTTCTTAATAAACTCCTGTGTTGCTTCTTTAAATTCCTCAGAAAGCCTTGAAACTAAATCTTGTACAGATGGGGCGTCACTAATTAAACCGATTCCCTGCCCTGAGCCCCATATATCTTTCCAGGCTTTTGAGTCAGTGTTCCCGCCTGAACCAAAATTCATTGATGATTTATCTGCGCCAGGAAGATCATCTGGATCTAAACCAGCCTTCTTTATTGATGGCTTTAAATAGTTTCCTAAAACCCCAGTAAACAATGATGAGTAAACAATATCATTAGCTGAACTCTCTATTAACATTTCTTTGTATCCCTGTTCAGCATTTGCTTCCTTGGTAGCAATAAATCTTGTGCCCATATACGCGAGGTCTGCTCCTAGTGCTAGTGATGATGCAACAGAATATCCATCACCAATTGATCCAGATAGAATAATTGTTTTGTCAAACCAGCTTTTTACCTCTCTTAATAAAGCAAATGGAGACAATGCGCCCGCGTGACCACCTGCTCCTGCACATACCAAAATTAGTCCATCTACACCCATTTCAGCAGCTTTCTTTGCATGCTTAACATTAATGACATCATGAAATACAAGGCCCCCATAGCTATGAGCTGCTTCTACAACTTCTGCTGGAGGTCTTAATGAAGTAATAATTATAGGAACCTCTTGTTTTACACAAGTTTCCATATCTGCAAGCAGTCGATCATTTGACCCATGGCAAATCTGATTAACTGCAAAGGGTGCAACTTTTGCATCTGGATTTGCTTCCTGGTATTCAGCTAATTCAGTTTTAATCCTTATAATCCATTCTTCTAAAACGTGCTGAGGTCTAGCATTTAAAGCTGGGAATGATCCAACTATCCCGGCTTTACATTGAGCAATGACAAGCTCAGGCCCGGAAACTAAAAATAAAGGCGAGCCTATTACAGGAATTGATAAATTATCTTCAAGAATTTTTGGTAATGACATAATTGTTCTTTATTAATTAATTAGATCGATATTCTAACTCAATCTTGTTAGTGAATTTGGAATTTTTTTCTAAGAACTTTGATTCGGTCTGACTGTTGAACTATTTTGGTTTTAAAAAATAATTCATGGTTCTTTTCTAACAAACCAAGATCATATAAGTAATTAACCATAATGCCTTTTGATTGATTGATTCCCTTTGAAGATAAATCAGAATTTAAATTTACCCTCTCTAAAATAGCTCCGTTACCAAGATGAAATTTAGCTACAGGATCATTTGGCAATCCATCTTCTCTATCTGAATCTATAAGATAAATTAACGCCTGCTTAAGAAGATCATCTCCATCCATGTCTTCATTTATAGATTTCTCTTTAAGCCATTTTGTAAATCCAGGTGCTGGTGAAAGAGTTACAAATCTATCTAATCCTTCATTTTCTTGCTTTAATTTATGGGCTACCTTTTTAATTAAGAAATTACCAAAAGAGATTCCAGAGAGGCCATCCTGACAATTAGAAATAGAATAAAAGACTGCCGTATTAATATCTTGATCTAGAGTAATATTTCTATCAATCTTGATAACCTCATTAATAGTTTCGGGCATGTCTTCGCTTAATGCTACTTCAACAAAAATAAGTGGTTCATTGGGTATAAGCGGGTGGAAAAAAGCAAAGCACCTTCTGTCTTCTGGTGCTAGTCTGGCCCTAAGGTCATCCCATGAATTAATTTCATGAACAGCCTCATAGGCAATGATCTTTTCTAAAATATTGGCGGGGGTTTCCCAATCTATCCTCTTTAAAACTAAAAATGATGGATTAAACCAATGTTTAAATAAATTTAACAGGCTTATATCAAAAAATGCCAAGCTTGGATTGTCTTTTGTAAGAGATCTAATTCTTTCCCTAAGCCTCACTAATCTCAGTGTTCCCTCAGACACCGTATTTAATCTTCTGAATAGCTCAACCCATTGAGGCTCAGAAGATCTAGAGATTATTTCTAAGTTCTTTTGAGTCTTATTTTTAGAATATTCTTTAGATGCTTTTAATAAAGAATTTGGATCTATGTCATATTTTTCTTTAAGGGTATTTAAGAAATCAATAAATTTCTTTTCATCAAGATTTTCTATTAAATTAAAAAGATGTTCTGCATATACTAACGAAGAAACTTCTCCACTTTTTGACATAACAGACTCTAAAGCCTTGTTGATATCTTTATGCAGAACTCCAAAATCTTTTGAACGGAAATAGCCGCCCTTAAGCGACCCCCGCATTATTGATGAAATTAAATTCTGGAAAAAGCTCATATGCGATTAGGAATTTATCATATTTTCAGTTACTTCCCATAGTTTTGTAGCCTCATCAGAATCAATTGCCCAATCTGCCACACCTCTATATCTTTTCATGGAATCTTCTACATCTACTTTTAATACAGCAACATCACAATCTTCACAAAAGACTCCGCCTATGTCTTTTAACATTGGATTGGTTGCTGCCCATAAAGTTGTTGTTGCGCCCTGAGTAGGGGTTTTGAAAGCTGCTGCTGCCATATCTGATAGGGTGCCATCCTCTTTCATCCATCCTAGCGCCACCATTTCTTCACTTTCTAGATGTCTTTGTAATGGAGTCATAATTCCTCCAGGGTGAACACTATAACCTCTAACGCCGCTATCTTTCATTATCCTATCAAACTCAATAGCAATTAAAGATGAGGCTGTCTTAGATTGCCCATAGGCAACCCATTTATCATAAGGACTATTCTCAAAATGAATATCGTCCCATAAAATCCCTGTTAATGAGTGAGCTGATGATGATAGGCTGACAAATCTGGCTCCTTCAACATCCTTCATTGAATCCATTAAGCCTTTTGTTAATAAAAAGTGTCCTATCTGATTAACGCCAAATTGTCTTTCCCAGCCGTTTCCAACTCTCCCTTCTGGGCACGCCATAATACCTGCATTATTTATTAAAAGATCTAGTGATAAATTAAGATCATTAAAATCATCTACAAATTTTTGAACAGATGACAAATCTCCTAAATCCATTTCTATTATGTCTTCGGCAGGAACTATGCCATCTAAAGCTTTGGAAGCTATATCTATTCTTCTAACTGGGGTAATGACTCTTACACCGGCCCCTTTTAGTGCTCTTGTTGTTTCAAGACCTATCCCTGAGTATCCGCCTGTTACTATTGCGGTTTTATTGTTTAATTCTATTCCATCTAAAATCTGATGTGGCTCAGATTTTGCTTCAAAGCCTGAATTAACTGGTTTTTGATTATTGGATATCATTTTGTCTCCTTAATATTAATTCCCATTGGGAATGATAGTTCTGCTCTCAGTATTCTTTATAAGTTCATCTTTTTTATAAAAAGTTGGTTTCATTTTTTCTTCAACAAAAAGCTGAACCTGGTCATTATAATGCTTTGAAGAAGAATCTTGTGTTGCGCTACCATAATTATGAATACTTTTGCTTTCCAATGTCCCATCTTGATCCCATGAAAGTAAGATCCATAAACCGTCACCGGCAACTGTTCTGAGTGTTCCGTCATCTTCCTCAACCCCATATACAGCCCTAAGAGTATCTGGCCCACCCTGAATTGGCATACTGATGTCACCTCTTACAAGAAAATTAACCTCTGACCAAAGAGGATCAATTCGACCAAATGATTTTTTCATTTTATTCACGCAATCTTTAAATATTTCTTCTGGATTGGGTGCTTCTATTCGATTCATGAAAGATCTCCACTCTTCTTTAAGAACACAAACCCCTAATGCGGCAGATCTATTATTAAGATCGGTCTTTAAGTCCCAACTCTTAAGGATTTCTTGAGCGTCATTTAGATCTTTATCATCATATTTTTTATCAAGAATTGAATACAAATACTTGATAGACCTGGATTGTTTTGAGTATTCGTTATCAAACTTAGCGGCCAAAAGATCAGCCTCACTAAATTTCTTATCGTTATCAAATATTTCAATGACCCTGAATGCCCTATTCGTCATCTTAGTTTCTATCCCAAGGGTGGGTGAATAGTCATCTCTGTTTAAATTATCAGAAAGAGCGGAAGCTCTAAAAGGGTCTTGATTAGCACTAACCACCCAGCCATTTTTAGGATTCATAATTAGGGGTATTTCTTCAAATGGGGTTACTGTGTCCCAAATTAGAGAAGAATCAGTTCCATCAACGGGAAGTGACCAATCATATGAGGGATTTCTTATTGGGCCAGCTGTATTATGAAGAAGCATAATATTATCTTCTTTATCAGCATATACCGCATTAAAAGATATAATCGCTCGCATTTTCATTGCATCTAACCACTCTTCTTTGTTCTTTGCTTTATTCATCTTGAACCATTGATCTGCTTGTCTTATTTCTTGCATGCCAGCAAATCTAAGGGCATAAGATCCAGATTCAGTATCTAAGACTAGTCCGTGTTTTGAAAATTTTGCTTCTCTATTGAATGTCCAACGAATTGGCCCAAGCAGTTTTATAGGTAATTTAATATTTTTAACTTCAAAATCTTCCCATTTGCCATCAAGTAGATATTGATTTTCATTCTCTGGATTAATTTTAAGTCTGAATGCATCTGTTAAATCTGGCTGATTGACTGTCATACCCCACCCAAGGTTTTCATTAAAGCCAACAAAAATAAATGGTGCTCCTGGGAAAAGACCGCCCATCATATTCCACCCTTCATCGCTTGTGATATGGGCTTCATACCATGCAACTATACCCTCTAAGGGCTGATGAGAGTTTATGACTAACCTGGTTTTGCCATCAGATGTTTTATTAGAACTTAAGGCAAAAGCATTTGAACCAGCTACCAAGCTAGCTACCTCTAAAGACTCTCCGCCCTGTTTTAACTCATTTTTACTAATTTCCTTTGGCGCTCGCATTAACTCTTCTATCGCATTATCAATACCTGCAAAAAATAAATTTTGAATTGCAAAACTTGAAACTAAATCAATCTTACTGAGGGGGTAATAATCTTTTGTTTCCTCATCTTTATTTAATAAGAGCCAATAGTTAAGGCCTTCAACGAAGCCCTCAATCACGGCTCGAACCTCGGGAGATAAATCTTCTTCATATCTCTCTTCAACTAATTCTCTAATTCCTAATGCTTTAATTAAGTAATCGGTTATAGCTCCATCACGACCCCTATTAAGGCCAGATCTGGCCCTGGCCAGCTCCATGGAGGCTAAAATGTTTTTAATATCATCTTCCGCTTGCGCATAGGCAAGCCCAAATGCTGCATCAGCATCTGTTTTGCCATGTATGTGAGGGACGCCGTAGATATCTCTGGTTATTGTTGCTGAATATTTAATATTATTAACAGCGTAATCCTCTGAAATAACTGGCAGGCTGGCTACAAAAGAAAATAGTATAAATACTGATAAGCTATGTTTAATTAATAAACGCATCGGTCTCCTAAAATTGGTTAATATTTGAAATGGAACAACAAATATTATTTTATTTAAGTATAAACCTTAGAAGAGATCTATGGGCAAAAGATTGTTAAGTTCTTCAAGTGCATCATGGGAATTAACAACTTTAATAGTATTCATTCCCATCGCTTTTGCTGGCTTGAGATTAATACCAAGATCATCTAAAAATACTACCTCTTTAGGATCTACTTTGGCTCTTGAAAGAGCTAGATCATAGAAAGCTATATCTGGCTTGCGGACATTTTCCTCACTTGAGGCTACCACAAAGTCAAAAAGCTCCATGATTTCTTTATTTTTTCCAGCTATAGAAACATTATCGTCTGATAACTCTTCATCTGGGAATGAAATATTATTTGTTAAGCATGCCTGAATTAAATTTCCTTTAATCTTCTGGAGAGCAGCTATCATTTCTGGTCTTAGCTGGCCCTGCAAAAGACTTATAACATCTATGCCCGGTATTCCATTGCCCAAAGCCAGGCTCTCTTTATAAAATAGTTCATCGAATTCTTTTAGACTTATTTCACTGCGTTCGAGTTTGGCCCATGCGTTATTATCTGGATTAGATGCATTAACCTGTCGTATAAAATCCTTTTGGATATTATTTTTAGCTTCATAAGCATTGAAAGATTCAAAGGGGCTTGTGGTAATTACTCCACCAAAATCCCAAAATACTGCTTTAATAATTTTCATGAAATAGAGTTTACTCTATGTGGTGTTTAATTATAAAAATTTATCTAGGTCTTTTTATTTTATAGGCTTTTCTAAGAGCTATACATGAATTTAATAGCCAGTAAAAATTAGCAAATACAAAAACATAAAGCCCTGCATATATTTGAACAACTATAGCCAAAAAACTGCCAGTAGACATTGCGCTATACCCCAATATCCTTTTATTTGTCTTTTTAGAAATAATAAGAGGCGCTGCTAAGACTGTGCCAAAAAATACGCTTCCAATCTGTAAAATTGTTAAAGAATCCACCTTGCCTCCTAAAAAAAACAAGCCATTATCTGCCTTTTTTTTAAAAAGTAAATACTTTTTTTTACTATTTTTAATAAAACTTTTAGGCCACTAATTTTGAAAAAAAATTCTATAAAGCTGATAATGATTTAATGTCTAAATACGCATCTCATGTAGGTATTATTGGTGGCGGAATAGCCGGCCTAACAGCAGCATGTGCTTTAAAGATTCATGGTATAGATACAGTTGTTTTTGAAAGATCTGAAGATATAAGTGAATATGGTGCTGGCATATCTATTTCAGCAAATGGGTTAAGAGTCTTGGAAAAAATTGGTATAAAAGAAGAGTTTGCTAAAGACTCATATTCTCCGAGTGCTACAAATTTTTATTCCTTAAATAAAAAGATTCTGAACTTGGATGTTCCTCAAGAAATAATTACATCAAGCAGGAAGAAGCTGCTTCAGTCTATCTATAAAAGATATATTGATATTGGTGGTGAAGTTCTATTTGATCATGAATATATAAGCCTAGATCAAAACAATTGTGAAATAAATTTTACAAACAATCTTAAATATAAAGTCATGCACATACTGGCCTGTGATGGAATCAGGTCAAAGATAAGAGAGGATTATTTTCCATCCTCCGGCAGCCCTGTTTATAGCGGATATAGTGCTTGGCGAGGAATTGGGGTGTCTAAATCTCAAAATATTCAATTTCATTTAGGCCCGGGCAGTCATATAGTTAACTATCCTATAAACCATGAGGGTAGAACTAGTTTTGTTGGCATTATTAAATCAAAAGAAGTAGATCCAGATTCATGGAGATTAAAGGGTTCAAAATCTTTATTGCTTGAAGATCTTAAATCTTATAATAAAGATATCTTTTCAATGATTGATTCAAGTGAGGATGTATATAAGTGGGGCATATATATAAGGGCCCCTCTTAAGTCGATGTATACAAAAAATATCACACTGCTTGGAGATGCTGCTCATCCTATGGTGCCATTTCTTGGACAAGGTGGTTGTATGGCAATTGAAGATGCATATACCTTTGGAAGGCTTGCGACTAAATTGAATTGTGATTTTAAAAAAATCCAAAGTCTTTATGAAACAATTAGGCTTAAAAGAAATAATTGGGTCCAATCAACATCTCTTTTCCAAGGAAGACTAAACCACCTATCAAATCCAATAAGTATATTTTTTAGAAATCTAATAATGCGATATACCCCAATTCTAAGAATACGAACTAAAAAAATATGGGGATATGATGCAGATAAAGAAATTAAAGAAGCTTTGTATAGATCAATCTAATAATTCCTATTAAGTAAAAAAAGTATCCAGTAGGTATTAATCCAAAGGGCTCTAGCAAGTAACCGTTAGAATCAACCTCGCTTCCTATAGCTAAATAGCTAATATGACAAAGCAATCCTAATAAAATAAAAATCAATGTTTTATTATTTCTTTAAAAAGAGTAATGGTTTCAAATTCATCCCAAGAAGGAGCTTCAGTTCCATAAACACTATTTGCAGATAATTTTACAATTACCATATCTGATGCGGGGGAAACGTATATCATTTGGTTATAAACTCCAAGTGCTGTGAAATCACCGCTTAAGTCTGGCACCCACCACTGATAACCATAACCAAAAGGAAAATCAGATAAAGGATTGTCGCCCGGCATCATGTGGGGTCCGTCTGGGGTTATTGAGTCTTTTACCCATTGATTTGGTACTATTTGTTTTCCTTTTAGTTTCCCGCCCAATCTGTAAAGCTCTCCAAACTTTGCATAATCTCTGGCTGTTGCATTAAGTCCTGCAAATGCCATTTCCATGCTATCTGAATCTAATATCCAGAAACTTTCACTCTCAGCTCCCATTGGGTGCCATAACTTTCTAGTCATGTAGTCTGTAATAGAGGTCCCTGTGGCATCTCGTATTAACATTCCAAGCACCTGGGTGTCGTTGGAGTTATATTGATTGTATGTTCCTGGCTCAAAGCCTTTTTCTAAAGTGGCAGCAAATTCATCATAAGAGCCGCCAAGAGCAAATATTCTTCCTTGACGATTTATGTCTGAATTTCTATCACTATAATCCTCATTCCATGCTGAGCCTGAAGACATTTGTAGAATATCTTTAATGCGAACACCATCATATGAAGAGCCAATTAATGATGGAACATATTTTGTGACTGCGTCTTCAATACTCGATATATAGTCCTCTTCAATAGCTATGCCCACCAGGGCTGATATGAAGCTTTTTGCTACTGACATAGAGATCCATTGTTGCTCTTTGCCTCCGGTTAGCCAGTATTCTTCATAAGCTATCCTGCCATCTTTTAATATTAATAAAGCAACAGTGTCAGTTTTAACTAGAAAGTCTTGTGTATTTATCTTTTGATCAAGATAGTTAAAGCTTTCTGGTAATTCAATTGGCTCGCCCTCTTCAAGAATTAATATTTCTTCTGCTGGGGTTAGATAATTAACGGGGAAAATATCATCAATCCGGTTAAAGTTTTCATACTGCTCTGCGCCTGAAAATAATGAGGTTACTAGGGTTAATCTTTCTACTTTTCCACACGCAGAAACTAAAAAACAAGCAATTATTAGATAAAAAATTTGATTGGGTTTAATCAATTGGTGGTCTCAATATTTAATTGGCCCTTAAGTCCAGCTGCTCTATGTTTTGCACTCTCTATATAGTCAGGGTCTAGTATCATATCGAGCATTGCTTTTTTATTTGGATATTTTGCTATTGCAACCATATCCCAAAGTTCTTCAGCCTCGCCGAGCATTAAGCGGCTAACTTCTCCAGCAAAAATCATTTCGGCACCAACCTTACTTAAATGACCCATCACTTCGTCTGCATAAATTGCATACGCCTCTTTACCTGAAAGATTGGTCTCTCTTCCATCTTCATATTCTGCTTTATCTTTAAATTTTAATAAATTAACCATGTTTATAGGAGAATCTATATCTCCTTCAAGAAATCCCTGCATTTGTTCTTGATTTGGCTCGACTGCATTTTTTACTTTCATAACTGCTCCCAATCTATTTCATTTCTATCGCTTTTTTGAAAGCGGGTCTTGCGGCTATTTTCTCTACATAAGCTTTAATGTTTTCCATCTCATCGCTGACACAGCCTTGCATATTTGCCATAAAACATGAATGCCCAAGCATAATATCTGCAGCTGAGAAATCGCCTATTAGATAATCTTTGCCAGCCAAGGTTTCATTAACAGGGGCAAGTGATTTAGATAAAAGTTTCTGAGCCTGTTTTAGGACATTTTCATCTCTTCTGTCTGGAGGCAGTAAAATGGTTTGAACAACAATTTGATTCATCGGTGGCATAACCATGCCCTCACAATAATGAAACCACTGAAGATAAAAAGGGAATTCGGGTGAATCTACACTTGGCTTTAAACCGCCATCTTTATGCCTCTCAAGAATATATTGAACAATGGCACCAGACTCATAAATAGATACATCCCCATCTTCTAATACAGGAACCCTTCCAAGAGCATGCCTTGATCTATGCTCTTCTGACTTAAGTCCTTCTTTAGTAAACGGCATAATATTTACTTCATACTCAAGACCTAATTCTTCTAACAACCATATTATTCGGCCAGCTCTGGTGTGTGCAACAAAATGAACTTTTAGCATAATCTTCTCCTATTTCTTAACGCTTTTTTGAGCTCTTTCAATGAACTCTTTTGCTTTTTTCTTATCCTTCATAACATTATCTATCTTCATTGGCACTTTAATTCCTTCAAGCATTCCCGGCTGCTCGTACATTGCATCTTTCCATCTTTCTAAATGGCTTAGTCCTTCTGTGGAAATCCCAGACCAATTATGTGTCCTAACCCAACACCAATTTGCAATATCTGCTATTGAATAATCATCTGCGAGCCACTCATTTTCTGCCAAACGACTATCTAAAACCTCAAACAGTCTTCTTCCTTCATTCTGATATCTATCGATTGCTGGTTGTATCTTTTCTGGGAAGTAACGAAAAAAAACATTTGCCTGTCCCATCATTGGGCCAATGCCGCCCATCTGAAACATAAGCCATTGAATTACCTTTGATCTACCTTTACTGTCAGTTGGCAAAAGCATGCCCGATTTCTCAGCTAAATAAATCATAATTGCGCCTGATTCAAATATAGCCAAATTATCATTGTCTCTATCTACAATTGCGGGGATCCTTCCGTTTGGACTTATTTTGAGGAATTCAGGTGTGAATTGTTCACCCTCGCCCAGGTTAATAGTGTGAGCTTTGTATTCTAACTTCATGGCTTCTAGGGTGCATGATGCTTTATAACCATTTGGTGTTGGGGCTGTATATAGATCTATCATTTCTTCTCTTTTATAAAATTAATTAATAATGTAGACAATTCTTTGGGCCTAGTCCACTGATAAAAATGACCACCTCCAATATGGGGGGCTCTTTTTGCGTTGGGGCACATTGCTAAAACATCTTGCTCAATACCATTAGTAACCGGATCGTCTCCTGCAAATACACTAAGAAAGGGTTTGTCCCATGTTGAAAAGAACTCTCTTGCTTTTCTTTGCTCTTCTAAGGATTGATCTGGAATACTTGGAACATGGCTGGGCATTGCGCGTGGGCCCATTTTGTATGAGGGGTCTGGGAATGGTGCTTCATAGGCTTTTATCAGATCGGATGCGAATGGATAAAACCTTTCAATATCCAAACTTATAAAAGTATGATGTATCAACATTGATAACTTAGACCTTCTTTCCATCATAGTAGAACAAACAAATCCAACAGGAAGATTTGTTGTGTCCCAGGTAAATTTTTGCCAATACATAAATTTTAATGCTGGATGAAAAGCAGTTGATGAGTCTTTTGAAAGGCTTTTCCCATCCATTTGCATAATCTCTTTTTGCATAGTCATTGGTGTAAGTTTTAAATCGCTTGCTCTGAACTCTTTGACCTTATCAATAATTTCTTGAGGAACATCCGGGTTATAGGGCAATCCAGTATTTCCCATGGATACCTTAATAAATCTATCAGGGTCTTGTGCAACCATTCGCAGACCTATCAGACCTCCCCAGTCCTGCCCAAAAAAAGTTAAATTTGTAAAATTATTTTCTTTCAACCATTCGCCCATCCAATCTACTTGGTTTTGAAAGCTGTAATCCCCCCGAGATGCTGGTTTATCTGATTTACCATAACCTGGTAAGTCTGGAGCTATTACTCTGATGCCAGCTTTAACCAAAAAAGGAATCATTCTTGAGTAAAGATAACTCCAAACTGGTTGACCATGCATGGCTAGAAGGATTGGACCATCCCTTGGCCCCTCATCTATATGATGAATTCTAATCTTAGTTCCGTCCTTTGTTTTTATAGAGGTATAAATCGGTTCAAAAGGATAGTCTTTAATATGAGCAAAATATTTATCGGGGGTTCTAAGTACCTTCACAACTCTTTAGTTATCTAGAATTAATTTGCTACAGCCAGTTTCAGCAAAAAATTCCATAATCTCATCTTGATCATTCTGATCTAAATTATGAAACTCTTCGTTAATCCATTTCAAACATTTTGCTTGATAAGGAAAACTCTTTTGCTCCCAGTCAGCCCCATCAATAGTGGTCTTCCATGTTGGTGAATTATCATTAACTGCCTGGGCATTAGCCAATAGTGCTGGTAAATATACTTTTCCTACTTCTTTAAAGATACCCTCGAGGCTTTGTTTAGAATCTGAAAATGATAGCCAATCTTGGTTTTCGGGCTCAAGCCCACTCATGTCTTCTATTAAATCTAACCATGCAATAACACGGGGTGATATTTCATAAGCAATTGCTCTTGATGTTGGATCAAATCCAATAAGCTGTGAGAGCTGTCCATATATTGCATAGTCTGCAGATGATGGGCGGCTGCCAAATAGAAATGGTTGAGAGCTTAAGCATTTCTCAAATTCTTTAAGAAATCTTTTATAACTTGCCTCAATAATGGGTGCCGTTATCTCATTAGAGCCCACAACCCATAAACGACTAGTTTGTAAATCAGATATATATTCCTTAAATGAATTATGGGCCTCATCTTCTAAGCTGACATCATGAAGTAATGGCAATATTGTCCCAGCATTATCAATATCCTCTTTAAAATGCCATCGATAATGAAACATATATTTTGTTACCCACTCATCGCCAAAATCTTCAAGCAAATAATTTAAAAAATCTAGCTTTGGGTCAGTTGGGATAACGCCTCTAGAAGGAAACTCTTTTTCTAGATGCCTAAGGATAGGAGTTGAATCACAAATGGCTTGCATTTGGCCATCAATATCGAAGATAAATACAGGTAATAAAGTTGGTTTTGGTGCTTCAATATCAAACTTTTTTATAAATGCATTAGGGTCCCCCCATTTAACTACATATGGGATTCTTCGATAACGAAGCAAGGCAATCATCTTCCTTGAATATGGAGAAGCTGGAACCCCGGCTATAGGTATAGGATTAAGGCTCTTCATCTTTTTTTATAATTTAATAGCCGGCTGCCTCAGAATTTATTGTGTTAAGCCAATCTTGATCAAGGGCTTCGTAATGATTCGAAGATGGCTTGAGACAATATATCTTGTCATTAACTTTATTTATATCAAATGCTTCATCTCTCAATTCATTCTTTTTGAGTTTAAATGTTCCTGTGGTGTCCATTTCTTGAATAATCCTAATAAAAAGAGGTCGTGCATATTTTGGAAGATTGTTTTCAACGTATTCTGAAAACTCACTCCAATTAAAACTCTCTGCATCTTCTAAGCTAAATGCTGCCATTCCAGCTCTACCTTCGCAACCAGGAACTTTAACACCATAGACATTAGACATATTTACGTCTAAATAACCATTTAAGATTTCGCCAACCTCATTAGTAGAAACATTCTCTGATTTCCATCTAAAAGTATCTCCTACCCTGTCAACAAACTGATAGTGATCTTTCCCCAAAGCAAATCCTACATCAACTGTTTTAATTAAGTCACCGGTATTAAACCAAGCATCTCCCTCTTCAAAAACGTTACGTAAAATTTTCTTTTCACTGGCTTCCTTATCTGTGTAACCATTAAAAACAGCGTTTGGCCCAATTTCTATAATTAAGAGACCTGGATCATGCGTTAAAATCTTTGTACAAAATCCATCCTCATTTTTTATAATCTCGTCTTCTGCAACATCGTATTCAATTAATGCGACATCTGCGCTTGTCATACCAATAGTTTTATCTTTATTAAATAGATTCATGAATAGAGCGTTGCCCTCGCTAGCCCCATAGATTTCTATTATCCTCTCTACGTCAAACCTTTGCTTGAATGTATCCCACACATCTGGCCTTAACCCATTCCCTACCATCCTGGTAATGGGATTGTTTTTTTCTATTTCAGACGGCTCTTGGTTTGTAAGGTATCTGCATAGTTCTCCTATATAAACAAAGGCGGTTGTATTATGTTTATGTGCTTCTGCCCAAAAAGAAGAAGCTGAAAATTTCCTTTTTATAAACGATGCTGCCCCAACATTAATTGCTGCGCATAATCCCAGCATTAAACCTGTTGAGTGATATAGAGGCAAACAGTTATACATGCAATCATTCTCATCAATTCGATACCCGGCCATGGTTATGTTTACAGAAGCCGCTATAAGTTTTGCATTAGGAAGAATTGCTGCTTTTGGAACTCCGGTTGTACCAGAAGTAAAAATATAACAGGCTGTATCTTTAGCCTTAATTAGATTTGTTTCTTCTAAGTTTTGATCATCATTAAAATCAAGGCTATTTTTTAGGTCAATTGCCCATTCTGGTAATGAATAATCTTTTGTATCTTCTACCCATAAAAAATCTTCTTTTTTGGTAATATTTATTTGATCTAGCACCTCTCCAAGAGGTTCGGTGCGTTCTGCTCCAAAGATACACTTTGTAGAATCAGAAGAATTAATGCAATGGATTAGGGGATCACCAGTTAAGCTTGTATTAATAAGGACTCCAATGGCGCCTATCTTATTAAGCGCAAGAAGTGATATAACGTAATAAGGTCTGTTCTCCATAAACAACACAACCCTATCTCCATGTTTAACACCAGTTTTTAATAAGTATTTTGCGAAACTATTGGCTGCTTTATTTGCTTGGGAGTATGTCCAAGTCTCATCTTCAAAATATATAAAGGGTCTCTCTCCAAATTTTTCAGTTGTTTCTTGAAAAGTATGAGATAAGGAGGCGCTATCTTCGGGACCAGGCCATTGATAACGAAGAACCGGAATCATGTATTTTAATTCCCCTAAAACTCTAAAAAACTCTGCTATTCTTTTAAACAAACTACCACCCCTTAAAATCAATAAATTAATTAGATTATAATATATATAAAGATGCCGTTTATGTCATATATGGTTTTATTAAGGGGGTTTGGTTAATGAAAAAGGTTTCTGGGTATTGCGACCCCAATTTTTCAGAAGTAGGTGAAATTTTTACTAGTGCTATTGAATCAGGGCATGAGACTGGTGCTGCTCTTGCTATAGAACATGAGGGCAAAATGGTTGTAGATCTATACGGTGGTCATAAAGATTCAGCCAGAACAGAATCATGGGAAGAAGATACCATGGTTAATGTTTTCTCAGTAACCAAGGGCGTGACGGCAACATGTATTGCCCGTCTAATTGACCAGGGGAAACTAGATGTTAATAAGAAAGTTTCAGATTATTGGCCAGAGTATGGTTGTAATGGAAAAGAAAATACTAAAGTAAGTGATTTCTTGTGCCACAGATCAAATAACTTTGGCTTCCAAGATGGAACTCCTCCTGGAAGCTGGCAAAATTGGGATATTTTTACTTCCACCCTGGCAAAACAAAAGCCATTTTATGAACCAGGATCTTCACAAGGCTATCATGCGCTAACTTATGGCTGGCTGGTGGGCGAAATCCTAAGAAGGGTTGATGGTAGAGATGTTGGGACTTTCTTTAGAGATGAAATTGCTGAACCGTTAAATATTGATTTTAAAATTGGATTAGATGAATCTGATTTTTCTAGATGCGCCGATATGTTGATGCTTGATGATGCTGGCGGAAAGTCGCCACTGGAATATATAAAATATATTCCGAATATATTCTTGCCCAAGGCATTCCATAATATGAAAGACTCTATTAAAGCTGGTGACTTTTATATAGCATTTCAAAGCAGAGAAGAAGATGATATTAACTACCCCAATTCATCTGATTGGAGAATGGCCCAGATACCTTCAGCAAACGGTCATGGAACAGCGCCAGGTTTAGCTAAACTTTATGGGATTCTAAGCACGGGATGCTCGCGTGATGGCTACAAAATAATGGATCCAAAAACCCTGGAATTTGCTACTCAAAAATTCTCTGCGGGACCAGATTCAGTTTTATTTGGATCAAATATAACTTTTGGATTGGGATATGAGCTTGGTAAAGAGATGACTCTTATTGGTGATATGTCGCCTAGATTTGAAAATGCAATGTTTGGCCATGCTGGAGTTGGCGGAGCAGTTGCTTTTGGAGATCCGGATCAGGAATTGGGTTTTGCCTTTATATGTAACGAAATGCACCAATATAAAGGTTTATATAAAACAGCAAATGATTTAACTAAAGCTTTGTATGACAGCCTAAAGTAGTATTTTCTAGGTTTGACTTAGAACAAGGTATAGTTATCATAGAAATCCAAATACGCACTTTAAAAAAACCAGGAGATTTATATGCCAGAAATGTCACCATTTGGTTGGTTTCATACCATTATGGGAATAATTGCAATATTAAGTGGTGCTTATAGCATCATAAAATATAAGATTATTGAGTCTAAAAATTTATCGGCAAAAATTTTTCTTATAACAACAATTATTACTGCTGTTTCGGCCCTGATGATATATAAGCAAGGTGGTTTCGGTATTGCCCATTTATTAGCGGTGATAGCTATATTGGCTGTAATTGT
>Ga0208130_1000578_pt1 | contig 18858 bp, 22 predicted proteins | sample ETNtaG_31_FD_185771 | JGI IMG/M metagenome (GOLD analysis project Ga0208130, IMG submission 185771) | Marine microbial and viral communities from oxygen minimum zone, Eastern Pacific Ocean - ETNP201310SV78 (SPAdes) (version 2) | ecosystem: Environmental > Aquatic > Marine > Oceanic ...
TACATTTTCAGATATTTTTTTTGGTTTCATTTTCGATTCAAATTATACTATTTTTGAATATTAATTTTAAAGTATGATGAAAATCTTTATATCAATAGCCTCATATCAAGACCCACTCTTGGAATCAACAATTAGGAGTGCATATGAAAAATCTGATGTTCCTAAAAATCTCACTTTCGCAATTTGTGATCAATCATCAATTCCTTTAAATATAGAATCTATAGAATTTAATAATCAAATAAAATACGAGCATATTAATCCTTTATATTCAGAAGGGCCGTGCTGGGCAAGATCTAGAATACAAAATAGCTTTGATGATGAAGATTATTATTTACAGATCGATTCTCACATGCAATTCGAAGAGGGATGGGATTCATACCTAATAAAATACATAAAAAAAATTCAGTCTATTGATTATGAAATGCATCAACTTCCTATCATTACATGCTATCCCCGGTCTTTTGATGTATTAGATATAGATAATAATAAATTTGACCTCAATGCTAGTGATAGCAATACTCATACTATTGCTTTTAGAGAAGATGCCATGTTTATTAAAGAAAATTTCTGCAGACAAATTGGCTCTATTGCAAATAAACAGATATGTCATGGATACTTAGTTGCTGCGGGATTTTTATTTTCTACAAAAGAATTTGTTAAACAAATTCCCTATGATCCTGATTTTTATTTTTATGGTGAGGAAATATCTCTAATGTTAAGGGCTTTTACTCGAGGCTTTGGAATTTTTCATATTCCAGCTGTACCAATTTTTCATTTATATGCTGATATATCTAAAATTAAAAGAAAGCTTCATTGGGATGATGAGGAAGATGAAAAAAGAGAAATAAAATGGCATGAAAGAGAACATAAGAGCATCTCTAAACTTAACAATATTATCAATAACAGAGTTGAGGGAGTATTTGGCTTGGGAAAAAAAAGAATATTAAAGGATTTCGAGTTTCTATCAGGGGTGGACTTAATAAATAAAAAAATAATTGATGAAAACAAAGCCTTTTCAGCAAAATTTATATCATCATTGCCTTGGGATAAAAATCCTTATTAAAATATTTTTGAGCTTATCTTAAATGTTAAAATTATTTATTAAATTAAGGAGAGCTGATGAGCGATGAAATTAAAAAATTCTTTGATACATACACCGACTTTGTTACAAAAGTTACAAGTGAGCCCAGTATTGATTTAGATGCTTTGAAAAAAAGTTTTGATGACGTAGAAAAAAATTCAAATATTAAAACACCTCGTCTTTTAACTGCTGCTCTTGGCTTAGGAAGTGAAACTGGTGAATTTGTTGAGATAGTAAAAAAAATGTTTCTTCAAGGCAAACCGCCATCTGAAGATAATATTTTCCATATGAAAAGGGAGCTTGGAGATATTATGTGGTATTGGGCAACAGCATGCGCTGCGCTTGACCTTGATCCATATGAAGTGATTAGTGAAAATCAAGAAAAACTAGCATCCAGATATGGTGAAAAATTTGAAGTTCAAAGAAGTGAAGTTCGAAAAGAGGGAGATCTTTAAAAAATATTCATAATCTAAATGGAGCATCTTAAGAATTTAAATATTATCGTTACTGCGGCTGCCTCTGGTCTTGGTTCTAAGCTCGCAAAATCGCTCCAACAATCAGGTGCTAAAGTAATTATTTGCGATAATAATCCTGATGAATTAGAAATTTTTTCTAAAAATAATCCAAATATCGATACGTATGAGGTTGATGTATCAAACGAAAATCAAGTTATAACTTTTTTTAAAGAAATAAAGAGAAAAAACAAAAAAATTGATGCGCTTATTAATAATGCAGGTATATCAGGCTCTTCAGCGAAATTAGAAGATATAGATTTTAGTGATTGGAAGAAAACTATAGATGTTAATTTAAATGGAACATTTTTAATTACAAAATTAGCAGTGCCTCTTTTAAAGAAAAATAAAGGTGGTTCAATAATTAATATGGGTTCAACATCTTCTTTTTTAGGAAATCCCTTAAGGTCTTCCTATGCTGCATCAAAATGGGGGTTAATAGGTCTTACTAAAACATGGGCCATGGAATATGGAAAGGATAATATTAGGGTTAATACAGTTTGCCCATCTTCAATAAATGGTCGGCGTATAAAAAATGTTATCAAAAAAGAAGCTGAATACAGAAATTCAACACCTGAAAAAATTAAATCTACTTATTTAAATCAGACTTCGTTAAAAAAATTTATTGATGCGGAAGAAGTAATTGGAATGATTGTTTACTTATTGTCGCCTTTAGCAAAAAAGATTTCGGGCCAAATGTTAGTTATTGATGGTCATACTGAGAGTTTGGCAATGGAGGAATTTTAAAAATGAAAGCTGTTTGGTACGAAGAGACCGGTAAAGCATCGGATGTTTTAAAAACTGGCACAATTGATAACCCACGTCCTTTAAAAGGAGAAGTTCTTGTTGAAATGAAATCCTCTGGAATAAACCCATCAGACGTAAAAATTAGAGCTGGAGCTAGAGGAGAGCTTCAATATCCAATAATCATTCCTCATTCAGATGGTGGAGGCATAATTAGGGAAGTTGGTGAGGGAGTTGATGTTAGCAGAATAGGTGAAAGGGTTTGGGTTTGGAATGGTGCATTTGAAAGAGCATTTGGAACATGCGCTGAGCTCATATCAATTCCAGAGACACAATCTGTAAGATTAAATGAAAATACATCCTTTGAGGAAGCCGCGTGCCTCGGCATTCCTGCATCTACTGCCTTCTATGGAATCTTTGCTGATGGAAATGTAAAAGATAAAACTATATTAGTTTCTGGAGGTGCTGGAGCAGTTGGATCCTATGGGATTCAATTAGCTAAATGGGGAGGAGCAAAAGTTATATCAACTGTAAGTAATGATCTTAAAGCTGAAGAAGCAGAGAAAAATGGAGCTGATTTGGTCCTTAACTATAAGGAAGATGACATTATAAATACTGTTAGAGATCATACAAACGGACAAGGTGTAGACAGGATACTAGAGGTTGAATTTGGTGGAAATTTACACATAAATGAAAAAATTATTAAAAAAAATGGGGTTATTGCTAGTTATGGTTCGGCAGCTATCATGGAACCAAAATTACCTTTTTATGATTTAATGTTCAAAGGTGTAAAAATTGATACCTATTTAATTTATATCGTCAAAAAAAATATAAGAAAAAATATCATTGAAGGTCTTAATAAAGCAATGGCAGAGGATGCACTTCGTCATAGGATTGCACAAACCTACAATCTTGATGAGGTAGCTAAAGCCCATCAAGATGTTGAGAGTGGGGTAATGATTGGAAATGTTGTGGTGAAAATATAATTCTTATTAAGGATTAGTATGTTGTGAGATTTTAATATGATTTATCTACTTTCTTCACTATATTTTCTATATGGATTTGTTCTTTTTTACTCTTATGTAAAAGGTTACAGTCTCTTGAGATACCTATTAAAAAGAAAAAATATAAACGCTGTACTAACAATAGAGTTAGTTTTTATTATCTTATGCTCTTTTATTGTATTCACCTCTCAGCCTTTAAATTGGGTTATTGCATTGATAATGTTTACTCATATCAGTGGCGTTATATGGTTGATTTCTAATCCTGAAAGCTATTACTCTATGGTAGATTTCGATTCAAATAACATGGATTCGCTTGAGACGGCTTCGGCAATGATTGTTTTAGGTTATGGAGTATTTGCCTATTCGTCTAATTTTTTTCTAGGCTAGCTCTTCCAATCTTTTAAGAAGACTAGAGGTGTCTAATTTTCCACCTCCAAATTCCTGGATATCTTTATAATATTCATTAATTATTTTAGTAACATCAAGATTAATATCAGATTTTTTTGCTTCATTTAATACAATATTTAAATCCTTTCTCATTAAGTCAACAGCAAATCCATAATCGTATATATCTTGTGTCATTGTTTTCCATCTATTATCCATTTGCCATGATTGTGCAGCTCCTTTTGAAACTACTTCAAAGACATCTTGGGTTTCTAAACCAACTTTCTTTGAAAAATTGATCCCTTCAGCTAAGGCCTGTATTAATCCAGCTATACATATTTGATTAACCATCTTTGTAAGTTGTCCAGACCCAGAAGACCCCATGTATTTTATAAATTTTGTGTATGGCTTTAATATGCTTTTAATTGAATAATAATATTCTTTATCACCGCCCACCATTATTGATAACTCGCCTAAATTTGCTCCTGCCTCGCCACCAGAGACAGGAGCGTCTAAATAGAAGACTTTTTTTGGATTAAGTAATTTATTTATTTCCTTTGATAGGTCTGCTGACGTTGTTGTGTGATCAATTATTATTGATCCTGGATTAAGATTGTTGATTATTCCATTATCACCGGAAATAACATCTTTAACGTCCTTATCATCACCAACACAAATAATTATGACATTGGATACTCTTGCAACTTCTTCTGATGATTCGCAAACAGTTCCACTAAATTTCTTATTCCAGTCTTCAGATTTTTTTTTAGTTCTATTAAAAACAGCAATGTTTTCGTAATGATTGGCTAAATGGCCAGCCATTGGGAAACCCATCACGCCTAAGCCTATGAAGCCTATGGATTTATTCATACTATATAATCTTTTCTCTCTTTTTTAGCAGTCCTTTTGACTCCATCTTTAGAAAGGTATTCTGAAGTTATGCCTTTAGTGCCTTCATTTTTGCTGAGTAAGAAAAAAAATATAGCTGTCATAACTACCCACATTATTGATATTAGAATCACAACTTCTATCATAAGGTTTTATCCGACAATCTTTGCTTTAAAATCTTCAAAGGCTGTTTTATATTCAGACTCTATTCTGCCAACAAGCTCTGCTACAGAAGGTGAGTCTTTTATGTTCCCAATGCCTTGACCAGAACCCCATATATCCTTCCATGCTTTTGAATCAGTGTTTCCTCCTGATCCAAAGTTCATTGAGGACTTATCAGCGTCTGGTAAATTATCAGGATCCAATCCAGCATTCTTGATAGATGGTTTTAAATAATTGCCATGAACACCTGTAAATAATGAGGAATAAACAATATCTTCGGCAGCGCTTGCTTCTAACATTCTTTTATACTCAGGATCTGCATTAGCTTCTTCTGTTGCAATAAATCTAGTGCCTAGATATGCAAAGTCTGCTCCAAGAGCAATTGCAGAGGCAACTGCGTGTCCGTCACCAATTGATCCAGATAATATTACTGTACCATCAAACCATTTTTTGACTTCTCTAAGTAAAGCAAATGGTGATAATGCACCTGCATGGCCTCCAGCACCTGCACAAACTAAAATCAAACCGTCTACACCTTGTTCAGCAGCTTTTTTTGCATGCCTTACGCTAATAACATCATGATATACAAGCCCGCCATAGCTATGAGCTGCCTCTACAACCTCAGCTGGCGGCCTTAATGAAGTAATTATTATTGGAACTTCATGTTTAACACATGTCTCCATATCTTGCATCAGTCTGTCATTAGATCCATGACAGATCTGATTAACTGCAAAAGGAGCAACTTTTGCATCAGGATTTTCTTCTTTATATTGAGCTAATTCAGTCTTAATTCTTACAATCCATTCTTCAAGGACATGCTGAGGCCTTGCATTTAAGGCAGGGAAAGATCCAATTATTCCAGCCTTACATTGTGCAATCACCAAATCTGGACCAGAGACCAAAAAAAGCGGTGCGCCAATAACTGGTATAGAAATATTATCTTCAATATGTTTATGTATAGCCAATTTAAAACTCCTTAGTAAATTACTTTTTTTAAAATTTTGTTGGATAGTCGTCTATCAAATAAACAAAGGCTTTTACTCCCTCATCTAGAGCAGAATCATCGACATAAAAATATGGTGAATGATTTCCTGCTACATCTGTCCTTTCTCCAAAGTTAGCTGATTCTAAACCAACACCTGGCTTATTGATACCCAACCAAAAATACATTCCTGGTATTTCCTGAGAAAAATATGAAAAATCTTCTGCTCCGGTAACTGGTATATTTGATTCATAAAATTTTCCTGGCGAGGCTTTCATAAGAGATTCTTTCATTGAATCAACTAATTCTGGAGCATTATATGTAACTGGATAGAAACCTCCCACATCAAACTCAACTGTTATGTCAGTCCCAGTTCCAATGGCAACTCCTTTTGCTATTTGCTCTATTTCTTTATAAACCTCTTTTCTTAAATCAGGATCAAAAGTCCTAATTGTGCCCATAATTTCTGCATCTTCTGGAATTATATTATTCCTTGTTCCTGCTTTTACTAAGCCAACAGAGACAACTGCTGGATTATTAATAATATTTATTCTTCTGCTGACAATCGTGTTTAACGCTTCGATTAGCTCTGCTGTTGCCATTATAGGATCAATACCAGACCATGGTGTGGATCCATGGGTTTGGACGCCTTTTATTTTAATTCTATATGCTGATGCTGCTGCCATAGCAGGACCAGATTTTACTGAAAGAACCCCATTTGGAATATTTGTAACATGCAAACCAAATATAACTTCTGGTTTATGTCTATCAAAAATACCTTCAGCAAGCATCATTTCAGCACCACCGCCCTCTCCTTCGGGAGGGCCTTCTTCAGCAGGTTGAAAAATAAACATTACTTTACCTTTTAAAGTAGATTTATTTTTTGCTAAGAATTCTGCAACTCCCATTAAGATTGCAACATGAGCGTCATGTCCGCATGCATGCATAACCCCAACATCATTTCCAAGGTATGTAGTTCTTACTTTTGAAGCAAATGGAAGTCCAGTTTTTTCTTCTACAGGCAGTGCATCCATGTCGGCTCTTAAAGCCATAGTAGGTCCTGGCAGGTCGCCTTCTAAAATACCAACAACTCCAGTGTATGCGATTTTTGTTTCGACTTTAATTCCAAGCGATCGTAAGTGATCTTCTATTTTTTTTGATGTTCTAAACTCCCTGTTACCAAGTTCTGGATTTTCATGAATATCATGACGCCACTCAATCACTTTTACCATAAGTTCATCGATATCTTTATCTAAATTAACTTTTAGATCAGCTATGACATTTGCTGAGGAAATTAGTATCAAAAATGTAATAAATCTTTTCATAATTGAAAGATTATAAATAAATTGGTCATTAAATAATAATATATTGGAAATAGTTTAATATATTTATAGCGCTCTAATGTACACATTATTTCTTAAAATATGCGACAGAGTGATCTTTAAATTTACGATTTCCAATTTCAGAAAATCCAAAATATTTATGAAATTTTATTGATATCTCATTCAAAGGGTCTGTATTTACCTCACAACATATTGGTAAATTATTACTAACTGCCATTTGCTCTATTTTTAAGTAAAGACTTTTTCCAATTCCAAATCTTCTATATTTATGACTTATTGCAATCCTATCAACATATAAAAAGTTTCTTTCTTCTTTACTAAAAAATTTGTAGTTCTCAGAGTCATAGGTGGAATGTTCTCTAAAACATATTATGAAACCAATAATTTTATCTTGGGAAATAACATAATAATTTATTGAGCTTAACCTAATTAGGTTTTGTAAATCTTTAATTGAAGATAAACTACCAACTTCTGGAGTGTTCTCTTGATTGAGAACATATATTTGTTCAAGAATATCTGAATCTAATGAATTAGAAAATTTATGAATGTTATATTCAACTTTTTCTTTCACTAACGAATATCTTTATCAGCTGTTTTTTTCATACTCCTTCATGGCTTCATTAATTTTAGACATAGGCTCTGCAATAAAAAGTTCTTTTGTTAAGGTATAACTTGGATGGCCCATACTTGCTAAATCATTGGCTTTTTCCATAGCTACATTCATTAGATCTTTTGCATTTACAACCTCATCCATTAAGCCTGCTTCTTTAGCATGTTCTAAAGTATACATTTCTGCCCCTAGTACGGCTCTGTATTTATGAGAATTATTAACTCTAAATTTTATTAATTCTAAGATTGGAGTGGGTATTACCATATTTGTTCTCATCTCATTTGCTCCAAGCATAAAGTCGCCTTTCACGCCTATTCTGTAATCACAACAACATATTAAAAATGTTCCAAGAGCGATACCATGACCAGAACATGCTGCTATTACAGGTCTTGGGAAAGAAAATATCCTTGCAAGTAACTTAAAGGCATTTGAAGACATTTCAAGAATTTTATCCATATCACCGCTTTGGATTGTTTTTAGGTCAAGACCAGCTGAGAACATACCCTCTTTACCAGTAATGATAAGACAGCCCTTTTCTGTTTCAACTTGATCTAAGCAATTATTTACCTGTTGTGACATTTTTGATGAAAAAACATTAGCTTTTCCGTCATCCAGAGTAATTATGGAGATATCTCCTTCCTTCTTAAGTGTGGCTATTTTTTCTGACATAATACTTAATAATAAATATATGGAATTTTATCATGATTAAAAAAATACTTAAGTACGTCAAAAGACTTTTAATCTTAGTCTTTGGCATCTCGTCACTATATCTTGTGAATCTATTTTTTATGAAGCCTTTTTCTATAGATCATTTTTTGGGCAAAGAGCTTGTTGTTGAGCTTATTGACTCACCTGAAGCATTAACTTACATAGGAATATTTGATAGATTTAATTGGATCACTAAGCATAATTCAAGACTAACTATTCCAAGTGATGATGATATAAATGAAGAAATTGAAAGTCTTGAGAAATCAATTAAAACTCTATACAAATATAAAGACTCTAGTCTTACAGACGTTCAAAAAAATACAAAAAAAATTGCCATATTTGATTACGAAAATAATTTAAAAGAGCTAAAGGAGTTTCCTCATCATGATTATCCTTTAAATCAGATTGGTGGAATACACCTAAACACAATTGAATTTTTAAGCGATATGCACCCAGTACGAAATATTTCTGAAGCAGAAGGTTTCATAAAGAGAGTGAATTTAATAAAAAAAGTATACGAAGGAACTCTAAAAGACCTTGAAAAACAAGCTGATGCTGGGATTTATCCCCCAGAATTTGTTTATGGGCATGTAATTGAACAACTTAATGAATTTATAGGTTTTACTTATGAAGAGCATCCGTTGTTTACTCAATTTATAAAAAAAGTTAATGATTTAGATATAACTAATGAAGAGAAGGCTTCTTTAGAGGAAGCAATAAAAAATGGTATAGATGAAAGTGTCACTCCTGGCTTTATTCTATTGAGAGATTTCATGATCAGGACTCAAAAAAATGCTAATAAGAATCATGGAATATGGTCACAACCTAATGGAGATGAATATTACAAGCTTAGAATAAGAACCTACACAACGACAGATTATTCTCCTGAAGAAATTCATCAAATGGGACTTGATGAAGTTAAAAGAATATCTATAAGAATGAAAGAAATTCTAGACATGCTTGGCTATGATAAAAATAAAAGTGTTGGGGAGTTAATGAATGAACTTAATGAAAACCCTGACTTTTTATACGCTGACACTCCTGATAGAAAAGAAATAGTCGTAAGCGATTATACAGAAATGGTGGACGAAGCAATTATTGTTATGACCGATTATTTTCATACAATGCCAGAAGCTGGTGTCATAGTAAAAGCAGTTCCTGAGTATTCAGAACAGACTGCAGCCGGGGGATATTATCAGGCACCCGCTCTTGATGGAAGTAGGCCAGGAGTATTTTATGCAAATCTATATGATATTAAGCAAACTCCAACTTATAGCATGAGAACTCTTGCATATCATGAGGCAACACCAGGACATCATCATCAAATTGCCCATTCTTTAGAAAATGAAAGTCTAACAATGTACCGACGATTTGGTTATGGAACTTCGGCTTTCTCTGAAGGCTGGGCTCTTTACGCAGAAAGGCTTGCTCTTGAAGTTGGCCTTGCAGAAAATCCATATGATGAACTAGGCATCTTACAGAGTGAGCTATTTAGAGCTGTAAGATTAGTGGTTGATACTGGCATGCATTATAAAAAATGGACCAGAGAGGAAGCTATGCAATATATGAAATCTAAAACAGGTATGTCAGATACAGAAGTAAGGGTAGAGATTGAAAGGTATATTGTATGGCCAGGGCAAGCTCTTAGTTACAAAGTTGGAATGATTAAAATCTTAGAGTTAAGAGAAAAAGCAAAGAAAGAATTGGGCGATAAGTTTAATATAAAAGATTTTCATTCTGCTGTTCTTGATCATGGAAACCCCCCTCTTTTTATAGTTGAAGAGATGGTAGAGAAAATGATTGAAGAATCTAGAGGTTAATATTTTTCAGGGTGCTTTGGTTTGAATGCGCTGTAATATTTCTTTAAGTCTGAAATGTCCTTTTGATTGTCTCCTGAAAGTTTAAAAACTTTCCCAAGAAGAATTTCCTTTTTAGAATAATCTAAAGAGGCTGGAACAATTTCAGCTTTTATCTCTTTAGCAATTCGAAGGAAGCCTGTTTTCCATTCTTTTACTTTTGATCTAGTGCCTTCTGGAGATATAGCAATTAATGAGCCATTGATTTCTTTTATTTGATCTATGGCATGTTGGATAATACCTCCAGGCCTAGACCTATCAACTGGTATTCCTCCCATGTATCTTAAAAATGTTCCAAGACCATATTTAAAAGCGGTATGTTTTCCAATAAAAGTTATCTTTGCGTCAAGTCCAGCAAGTGCAGCAACTCCAAAGATTCCATCCCAATTTGATGTATGAGGAGCAATAAGAACAACTAACTTTTTGTCATTATGTTTTTCTTCTATACCACCTTTAACTTTCCAGCCGAAAAAACTCAGCACAGCTCTTCCTAACCATTGAAGAAATCTTGATCTATTAGCCCTGAAGCTTTTAGGGATTTGCTTGTTAGATGCGCTGCCCATAAAACTTATTTTTGACTAAGTTTATCTTTAATAAAATATGGTAAATATATTAAATAACAGATAATCACTGTAAGTATATAAATATCAATCATATGATATGGAGCATCACGCATCAGGTCAGTTACATTAAAACCTGGAGGTTTTTCAGCTACATACCAGTAATTAGCGGGAGATCCTAATAAGTTATTAATAGGATACATTAACAATAAAAATACAGACAAAACACCCAATACTCTATGAACATCTTTTAGTTGTGGCCTCTGATTATCAATAACAATTGCATAAGCAACTCCAAGGAGAATCATTGAGTGTCCTATCATGTGTCTTAAATAATCAATATGAGGAAATGAATACTTAACATCTGGAGTTAATATGGCCATGCCTGCGCCTGAAATTCCAGCAAAAAAAGCAAACAAAAAGAATTCTCTCCTTTTTGTGAAGAAATATATAATTATTGAAGCAGAAGAAAAGTCACACAAATGAAGTGGAAGTCCTAGTTTCCAATTGCCTATTCCATATCCTTCTCGATAAAAATCTAGGCTCTGATTAGTAAGAATTAAAACAATAATGGCAAAAATTAACATATTCTTGCTTGAGCTGCTCTTATTTATAAAAAGTCTTGGCAGAATAACAATCATTGCTATACAAATAATAGTAAAGATAATATGAGATGGGCTCGAAAGCCTAAAATCAATCATTGGCTAAGGGTTTGCTATGGGCTTTCGGGCAGATTCTCGTAATTAAGATCCTCATATGGGTTCTGAATATCAATAGCTTCAGGATGTACCACAGAAATATCGATATCGCTTCCATAGTCACCGACAATAAATCCTGTGACAGTGCCTCTAGGTGCAATGTATATTGTTGCAAACCTTCCAGACTTTGAATAAACAAGAGTTATTTCTTCGCCAACCTTTGAAGAAATTAGCTTCCAGCCAGTTGTAAGGGTTTCAGTCCCGTAAAATATGAGATTTTCAGCTGGGCTAAAACCTGAAGTTAAAATAATTCTTCCTGAAATCGCTTCACCTGTTCCAAGTAATACTGTCGGAGTTTTAACAATTTTGGCATCATCTGGTAAAGGAAGGTCTTCCAATAAATATGCAATAACTTTCCTTTGATTTTCTTGATACTCATCGGTCACAAGAGCACAACCAGAAAACATAATTAATAAAATAAAGGCTGAAGAAAATATTTTAATGTTCATATGTATATATTTTTTTAAATATTTGTTAATTCTAATACGTTAAGCATATACTTGGCCATATTTATTTTCAATAAAATCATCCCATGATAACGATTCTTGCTTAATAAACCCTTTATTTCCAATTTTTCCATCTAGGTACATTTTTAATACGCTGCATGCGCCAGAAGCGGTTGTTAATTGAATGGCGCTGTATTTTTCATCTCCATATATCTTACGCAAATATGTTTTTTCTTGTAGGACTCCATCAATTAAGCCTATTACTTTAACAAAGAAAATAATGACATCGTTTCTAGTTCTTGGGACTTCTTTATCAAATAGCTTTTCAAGAACATCTTTATTCTTTTTAAGATGAAGGTCATTGAATAAAAACTTCATATGGTTAAGGTGCCCTGGATATCTAATAGTCTTGTAAGAAAGAGTTTCTATTTTGTTTTCATAGGTCTCACACATAGTTGCGCACCCTCCGCTTGTATTAAATGCTTCAAAGCTTTCACCATCAATTACAATCTTTTCTGCTCCTTCTAAAGGCATTACCTTAATTGCCTTGCCTTCATATATTGCATCAGCTTCGTTGCAGTATTCATTGATTAGTCCATTTGTAGACCAGCTCAGATAATAACTCATTTCATTTGTGGTAAATCTAGGCAAAGCACCTACTCTCATCATTACCTCATTAACACTATCAAAATGTTTCATCATTCCAGCTGCACATATATTTATTGCGCCAGGAGCCAGGCCGCATTGTGGCATTAAAATATTTGTAGACTCCAAAGACTTTATATATTCTGTTGTTTCAACATCCTCTGTTAAATCAAAATAACCTATGCCTTTTTCTGAAGCTATCTTTGCAATATTTTTATTAACTGCGAATGGTCCTGCTGAAATTACAGCATCAATATCCTTCAGAAAATCTTTTACCTGAGAAATATCAGAAGCATCAAAACCATCAGTAATGTCTCCCTGTCTAATTTCATAGTCATCTTTCAACAACTTTCTTAAAGCCCATCCTATGTTTCCACTTCCAACAATTGCTATTTTAGCTTTCATCAAACTCTACCCCCTGAGCAAGAGGTAACTCATCACCATAATTTATAGTTGCAGTCATTCTTCTCATATAATTTTTCCATGAGTCAGAACCCGACTCTCTTCCTCCTCCTGTATCTTTTTCACCCCCAAAAGCGCCTCCAATTTCAGCGCCGCTTGTCCCAATATTTACATTTGCAATTCCACAATCACTTCCAGACTCGCTTAAAAATAATTCAGATTCTCTCATATCATTTGTAAATATAGAGCTACTTAATCCTTGAGATACATTATTTTGCATAAATATTGCATCTTTAAGATCTTTATATTTCTTAACATAGAGGATGGGGGCAAAGGTTTCTGACAACATTTCATCTTCAATATTTTCAACAAGAACTAAGGCTGGCTTTACATAATATTCTTTAGGATCTTCTATATGTAATCTCTCTCCACCAAGAACTTTAACATTCTTATTCTTTAGTGAATCTAGAGTTTGTTGCATTGAGTTATAACTGCTTTCAGATATTAATGGTCCTATCTGTGAATCTTCTTTTGTTGGACAGCCAATTATTAGGTCATCAAAACATTTTTTAAGTCTCTCAACACAATCATCATAGATATCTTGATGAACAAATAGTCTTCTAAGAGAAGTACATCTTTGACCAGAAGTTCCACAAGCAGAAAAAGCTATTCCTTTTATTGTTAAGTCTAAGTCTGCTGAAGGACAAACAATTGCTGCATTATTGCCACCAAGCTCTAGCAAAAGTTTGCCTAGCCTCGCTGAAACAATTGGAGCAAGCTCTTTTCCCATTTGTGTGCTACCTGTAGCAGACACAAGCGCAATTCGATTATCTTTACAGATAGAAACTGCCTCCTCATTGCCTCCTTCAAGGATGAGAATTAAATCAGAAAAATCTCCACTAACTTTATCCCAAGCTTCTTTAATTCCTCTGGCACATTCATTTGAATGAGGGCTGGGCTTCCAAATTATGCTATTACCGCAAACAGCAGCTAAACAAAAGTTCCATGCAAAAACTGCCATGGGAAAATTAAAAGCGGTTATACATCCAACTATTCCAAGAGGGTGCCATAATTCTTGCAATCTATGGTTAGGTCTTTCGCTGGGCATGGTTAATCCATATAGCTGCCTGCTTAATCCAACAGCAAAATCGCACATATCTATAGCCTCTTGAACTTCACCCAGTGATTCAGTTCCTATTTTCCTGGCTTCTTTAGTAATGATATGTGCTAAAGATTCCTTTTGCTGCCTGAGCTCTTCACCAAATTTTCTTATAAACTCTCCTCTTTGAGGAGCTGGTAAAGCTCTCCATTTTAAAGAAATTTCTTTAGACTTATTAACGATTGTTTCAAATTCATTATTCGCCATAAAGCGCTCCCGTCAGAATATGAAGTATATTTTACTACACTTGACCCAAAAGATATTCCAATAAAGTTTTAATCTTTTGAATGCCACCAAAATAATCTGCTTCATCTTTATCTAGCCTTTCAAGGCTTAAAACAAGGTTATTTTTTTGTTCAGGATAATCAAAAATTATCTTAAGAGGTTGAAATAAAACATTAATAGTGAAAAGGGAATAATCTTCGTGAAATCTGCAGAGAGTTTCTTTTTCAGATCTAATAAACCATTCTGAAGGATGAGTCTCTAGAGCTTTCTCCTCTTTTAAATGAAATCTTTTTGTGTCTCCATGAATTAACCAATTTTGTCTAGCAAATGGTTTCATAACTGGTGCTTGTCTAATAAATGTTGAAATTCTATTTCCAATTTTTTCATCTAATGAAACAACAGGATCATGAATATCTCTTAAGGGTCTGCCAATCTTTGTCTTCACATCCCAATAGCTTGGAGAGCATATGCTTGCAGCAATGAGTCTTTGTTCGTTTTTAGATTCCATCAAACAAAGATCATCCTGTATGTTTAAGCTTAATTCTGCTATCAAATCAGGGTAAGTTGTTTTGGTAATTTTTAAGATATCTCCTAATTTCTTTTGAGCTTCTTCAGAGTCATTCGTAGTTGCTATGACATCACTATAATTTGATTTTAGTAATTCTTTTTTATGATTGAACAAATTTTGGTCTGGTTTTCTGTCAAGCCATTTATTGAGATCAATTGGCTTTAAACCAAGTCGATATTTTTTTTCTCCATTTCCCCAGGGTGGGTCCTCCCAAAAATCTGTGTCTACGAAACTCATTCTAGGGATTGAAAAGCATCATATAAAAGCAGAATGCTTTAAAAGATCTTATGTTTGCCCTGTAAGATTTCAAAATACATTTTATGATCCCCTACAAAGCTATAGAAGGGATACTTAAAAGTGGCGGGTTTGTTTTTTTCAACAAAAAAATGTCCAACCCACGCAAACGCATAACCAGAAATAATAGCGAATAAAAGATAAAGGAAGTTAAAAGATAGAAAAAACATAGTCAGAAAGAAGATTCCAATACTTGTTCCAATAAAATGCATTAACTTGGTATATTTATTGTCATGTTCGGATAAATAGTAAGGGTAAAATTCTTTAAATGTTTTATATCTCTCCATAGTATTATTTCCTTGGTGGCAACCCACTAACTCTGGTTAAAGTTGTTGTAACACTTGCCCGTCTATGCTCTGATAGTTTTTGGTATTCAGGATCTGAATACCAATCTTCAGCATGTTTTGCAGAGGGAAAGCTAAATAATATAACCCTTCCTTCCATAGGTTTTTCACCTTCAACATTAACTATATTATCGTCATAAGTTATAAACTCGCCCGCATATTTCTTTAATAATGGAAAAAATCCTTTCTCATATTCTCTATATCTATCTGCATTATGAATTTGAAGGTTTGCAATCATATATACTTTGACTTCTTCCATTATCTATAAATTATTTTGGTCCAGCTTCAGGCTGATAATCATAGTATCCATCAAGCGGAATCATTAAATGCACAAACTTTGTTCCTTTAAACATTACATATGGAGCACCAGTAGTATAGTCAGTTGTTTGTCCATCAAGTGATGATGGGTCTTTTGGCATTAACATCATATGAGCTCCTGATTCTATATAGTGCTTATGACCTGCATCTTTTTGACCATCTGTGTAGGGTTTAAAATTATCTACTCCTAAGTCTCCATGCTTCATCCAAATCCAACCATCACCTTCTAATTTAGGAGTTGTATCTGAGATATATGCCTCTACCCAAGCAACAGCATTTGGATCAGAGCAAGCGGCTGCAGTTGCATGAGCGTCTGGAAATCCACCTTCCGGCATTGGAACAAGATTTCTGCAAGTCCATCCATTAGTTCCTTCACGTAAAACTTTACCTGATGCGCTAATTACAGTTGCATGATCTCCAATAAATGCTGGTGCAGCACTTGTATATGCTTTTATCTGCCATTCATCAGAATTTCCTTGTGAATGATCATTGTGAGCAGAAATATTAATTGAAATAATAAAGATTAAAGTAATTAAATAATTTGTTTTAATGTTCATATCTTTTTTCCTCTATAAAATTAGAATATCAATTCTAATTCTAAGAAAGAATTATAGGTAATACAAATAGATTAGTTGGTCCCTTCTTTAATATGCTTGGTTATTGATCTAAACATAGCTATATGAGCGTCTTTGGTATATTCCTTTTCAGATCTAAATCTGTGATTAGATGATGTTTTAGCTATTACGATACCTGATTCTGGATCAACATAAACAAACTGGTTATATACTCCATGTGCAGTATAGTCAGTTATTGGATCACCCGGGACCCACCATTGATAACCATAGCCCCAGTCATTTGATGATAGTTCTCCAGCGTTAGGCATCAAATGTGGTGCATCTGGAGTATGAGATGCCTTTACCCAGTCTTCTGGAACAATTTGTTCTCCAAACCAACTTCCATTATTTAAATATAGGTATCCGAATTTTGCATAGTCTCTTAGTGTTGCATTTAAGCCACCTAGAGCCATATCAACACCTGTTTTGTCAGTAATGTAATAAGCATCACTTTCCATTCCTATCCTGCTCCAAATCTTTTTAGAAAGGTATTCTCTTAAAGGCATCTCTGAAACACTTTCTAAGATCATTGCAAGAACTTGTGTATCAATACTTACATAGTGGTTGTATGTTCCTTGCTCTTTTCCATTTTCTAAAGTCTTTGCAAAATCCCTAAAAGGAGTTCCTCTTGCAGCAGCTCTTCCAAATTTATTGATATCAGAATCTGGATCTGCATAGTCCTCATTAAAAGAAACCCCTGAAGACATTTGCAGAATATTTTTTATTTTTACTCCCTCATATCCTGTACCCTTAAAATCAGGTAAATATTTTGTTGCTGGATCTTCAATGCTATCAATAAGTCCTTCTTCAAGAGCTATGCCGATTAATGCTGATAGAAATGATTTGGCTACAGACCAAGATATATGCTTACTGTAACGATCATTCCCATTCCAGTAATTCTCATAAAGTATTTTATCGTTATGCAAAATTAAGAGTCCATCCGTGCAGAAATACTCTAAAGCCTCTTCTAGATTCTTTTCTTCACCTTCAAAAGTGAACGTTTTAGGAAGCTCAATTAGGTCTTCTTCAAATATATATGGGTCATCTGACGGAGCAATTGGATCAGATGTAAAGAAAATCTCATCCATATTTATAAAGTTATGAGCTATGGTGTCTTTATTATATAAATTTGATAATTTATATAGTCTTATTAAATTTGGTGAATATATAGCTAGTCCAGTCAGCAAGATAACTATAATAAATATTGTAAATTTACTCATTTGTACAAGTTATCATAAAAATTTAGTCTGTGATATTTTTATTTGTTGTGTAAATTTCAATATGGCCAGAGGTTGCGACCTTTAATGGAAAGACAACTAAGTCAGATGTTCCGTTATTGTCAAAATCAAACAAAAAACCTTGAGTATCTTCATTATTACTATATGTAGGCCAATTAGATGTATCTAAATTGAAGTAATGCTCATCAGCATTTATGTAGATCTCAGGGACGCCTTTATTATTATCATAATCATTCCATTGCTGACTAAAAACACTTGCTATGATGTCTTTTTTTCCATCATTATTTACGTCTGTGCAATCAAAAAAATTATAATTATGATTTATTTCTTCATCTTTTATGGTTTTGTCATAAGCTATCAGCTTATCATTCTCGATCATGTATAAAGCTAACATGACAACAGGGGTTGTATCAGATTCTGAATAGAATCCGCCTTCAACAATTTCACCTGAAATAAGTTTACTTGCATTTATTGATGCAACGATAATATCTTCTTTTTGGCACATCTCAGATATCATTCCATCGAAATAATTTTCTCCACGAATATTATAAACACCGAGTTCAGTATAATAATTTGTTCCAGAATTATTCCAACTTTCAAAGTTAACTTTAAAAGACTCCTCAAACATTATTGACGAAATAATTTCATTATCTTTAATTAGTTCCAATCCTTGAGATGAGTCTTTTCTAATGCTGTTGACTATATATTCATCAAAAAGAAGAAAGCTTGCAAAGCTTAATTCAGGATAGCTGTTTGAAACATCATTCCAACCGTTTAGATCTAATTCAAATACTTGTGATTTATGTCCTGCAAAAAAAACCTTATTGTTTTTAATACGGACCGAATGCCCCCAATCCGGTTCACCTAATTTAACTATTTCATAGCCATTATCATTACTTAATAACAAAGCTGGCCTAGAATAATTTGAAATCATGGATTCATAATCATATGAGGCCCTTCCATCTTCCCAGTTCATTGCAAACGCAATATCGTTTTTACCGTCATTATTAATA
>Ga0208130_1000584_pt1 | contig 18656 bp, 19 predicted proteins | sample ETNtaG_31_FD_185771 | JGI IMG/M metagenome (GOLD analysis project Ga0208130, IMG submission 185771) | Marine microbial and viral communities from oxygen minimum zone, Eastern Pacific Ocean - ETNP201310SV78 (SPAdes) (version 2) | ecosystem: Environmental > Aquatic > Marine > Oceanic ...
CTGCAACAATAACTTTTTCATAATCAACATTATTAAGTTTGCCATCTATTTCGATCTCCAAAGAAACTCCTTTTCTTGTCTTTTTTGAACCTTTTACGAATGACCCTAAATGGATATTTAAGTTTTGTTTTCTAAACTCTCTATCTATCAGTCTTGATATATCATCATCGAGCATAGGTAGAAGTGATTTTTCAGCTTCATATATATCCACATGTGCTCCAAGTCTTGACCAAACGCTTCCTAACTCTAAGCCAATAACACCTGCCCCAATAATTGCTAATTTTTTTGGTGTTTTGTTAAATTCTAATGCTCCTGAGCTTCCAACTACTGTTGTGCCGTTCCAAGGTACAGATGGGATGTTTATTGGTCTAGAACCTGTAGCAAGAATTATATTTTTTGCTTTGAGAATTTCTTTTTTTCCTTTTGATTTTGTTACTTCTACTTCATTCGCTGATATTAGTTTTCCTTTACCATGAATAGATTCAACTTTGTTATGTTTGAAAAGATGGGCAACACCACCAGTTAATTTAGTGACAATTTCATCTTTTCTTTGCATCATTCTGCTTAAATCGTAAGAAGGTTTTGAAACTTTTATGCCATGCTCATCGAAACTTTCTGATATCTGTTGAAACTTATAAGATGAATCAAGTAATGATTTTGATGGAATGCAGCCGACATTTAGACAAGTACCGCCAAGTTTAACTTTTCCTGAACTATCTTCATCAAACTCAACACATGCCGTTTTTAAACCTAGTTGAGATGCCTTAATTGCTGCAACATAACCTCCTGGGCCACCGCCTATAACAACTACATCGTATTCCATTTAAACTCCTAGTATCATTGATTCAGGTGATTCTAAAATTTCTTTTATCTTCACGAGGAATGATACTGCATCTTTTCCATCAAGCAACCTGTGATCGTAAGTTAATGCCAAGTACATCACTGGTCTAATCTCAATATTGCCATTCACAACCATTGGTCTATCTTGAATTTTATGCATCCCAAGAATAGCTGACTGAGGAGGATTAAGTATTGGGGTAGATAAAAGAGATCCAAAAACACCACCATTTGATATAGTGAATGTTCCACCAGTCATATCCTCAATACCCAATTTTCCATCTCTGGCTTTTATAGAATAGTCCCTTATAGCTAGCTCAATTTCAGCAATTGATTGATCCTGAACATTTCTTACTACTGGTACAACTAAACCACGATCAGTAGATACCGCTACTCCAATATCTTGAAAACCATGATAAACAATATCGTCACCATCAATAGAAGCATTAACAATAGGCATCTCTTGTAAAGCAATACTAGATGCTTTTAGAAACATACCCATGAAGCCTAGTTTGACTCCAAACTTTTCCTCAAATGTCTCTTTATACTTTGCTCTTAGCTCTTTAACCTCAAACAGGTCAACTTCATTAAAGGTCGTGAGTGATGCTGTTTGAGATTGTGATTCAAGTAATCTTTTTGCAACTACAGACCTTAAGCGCGTCATGGGGACTCTTTTTGATGAAGTTGTTGATTCAGTCACAGCATTATCACTGCCAGTTTCTACTGATTCAACTTTTGATTCGGCATTTAATATATCTTGCTTTGTTATGACACCTTTTTTTGTAGTTGTTTGAATATCTTCAACAGCAACATCTTTTTCATTTAAAAGTTTTTTTGCTGCTGGCCCCATCCTAAAACCCTTAAGGTCTTTCTTATTTTCTGAATTTAGTTTTTTTGCTTCTGAAGCAGGTTCTTTTATTTCTTCCTTTACAGGAGCTGGTGCTGGAGGTGGGCTTACTGCTTCCTCAGCTTTTGGCTCTTCCTCAACTTTCTCTTCTTTAAGAACTTCGCTAGGTTTAGTTCCTTTTACATCATCATAAGTGCCAATAATTTCCGAGCTTTTAATAGTTGCACCTTCATCAATAATTATTTTTCCCATTATTCCGTCTGATGGTGCTGTAACTTCAATGACTACCTTATCTGTTTCGATCTCAGCTAAAACTTCGTCTTGTTTTATTTCTTGGCCTTCTTTTTTCAGCCAACTTGACAATGTGCCCTCGAAGATAGACTCAGGAAATTGAGGTGATTTGATGTCGATTGCCATGATGAATATTCTATAACTCTATAGCCTTAGTAACTATCTCTTTTTGACGTTTCTGGTGATATTTTTGATATCCTCCTGCTGGAGCAGATGAAGGGTGTCTTGCAATGACATTTAATTTGTATCCTTTTTTTGTTTCATTAAGAACTTTTTCTAATCTATGTCTGATCATTAACCATGCACCCATATTTTCTGGCTCCTCTTGCACCCACAAGAAATCTTTACACTTTATCTCTTTGGTATAGCTTAATAATTCACTTTCAGGAAAAGGATATAACTGTTCAATTCTAACTAACTCAACATTCTTTGCATTTGATTCTTCTATTTCAGCAAGAAGGTCAAAATAAATTTTACCAGAACAAAAAACTACCCTTTTTGTCACTCCTGAACACTTATCCCTAATAATATTTTTGAAGGTTCCATTTGATAGATCTGAAATGTTTGAAGTAGCTTTTGGATTTCTCAGTAAGCTTTTTGGCGTTAGGACAACCAATGGTTTTCTTAAAGGTTTAATTGCTTGCTTCCTCAACAAATGAAATATTTGAGAAGGAAGTGTTGGAACGCAAACTTGAATATTGTCGTACGCGCAAAGTTGTAAAAATCTTTCTAATCTACAACTACTGTGTTCGGGTCCTTGTCCCTCATACCCATGCGGTAAAAACATTGTTAAACCGGAGAGCCTATTCCATTTTGTTTCAGCACTTACAATAAACTGATCTATTACTACCTGTGCAACATTTACAAAATCTCCAAATTGAGCTTCCCAGATCACTAACCCCTCAGGCCATGTTGAAGCATACCCATACTCAAAACCAAGCACTGCTTCTTCCGATAACAATGAATCATAAATCTCAAATTTTTTATTGCCTTTATTAAGATTTGATAGAGGCACATAACCAATTCCTGTCTTTTGGTCTTTAACTACAAGATGTCTGTGAGAGAAAGTTCCTCTTCTAGAATCTTGTCCGGTCATTCTCACTGGGTAACCTTCACTAAGCAAAGTTGCATAAGCTGCCATTTCGGCAAAACCCCAATTAATAGGAATTTCTCCACTAAGCATTTTTCTTCTTTCATCATAAAGTTTAGCAACCTGCTTCTGAACCTCTATATCTTTATCAAAATTTAAACCTACCTCCATAGATTTTTGAAGAAGCTCTTTTGATGCAGCAGTTGGGTAAGATTTACTTAAATCCGGAGCTAAATAAGGAGACCAATCAAAATGTAGGCCAGTATCAGGGGTAGCCGATAATGATTCAGCTACAGTCTCACCTTTTTCCATATTAGCCCTGTAATCTTTTTTGAATTTATCAAATTGTTCAGGATCTATTGATTTACTCTTATCTAATTTGTCGTAATACAACTCAGTTACAGTACTCTTCGCTTTAATTTCACCATACATCATGGGTTGAGTTGCAAATGGTTCATCAGTTTCGTTATGTCCTCTTCTTCGGTAACAGACAAAATCAACAATTATGTCTCTATGAAAAGTATCTCTAAAATCAACAGCAAGTTTTGCTGCCATTACACATGCCTCTGGATCATCTCCATTAACATGCAATATCGGAGCTTCGATCATTTTTGCCACATCAGTACAATATTCTGTCGATCTAGCGTCTTCTTTAAGGCTTGTTGTAAAACCAATTTGATTGTTTACAACGATATGAACTGTACCTCCAGTTCCATAAGCTCTGGTTTGGGAGAGTTGTAAAATTTCCATAACAATACCCTGAGCAGAGAAAGAAGCATCTCCATGCATAAGAATTGGGACTACCTTTTTGTGATCATGATCAAGCCTTCTGTCTTGTCGAGCTCTAACTGAACCAAGAACTACAGGATTAACTATTTCAAGGTGAGATGGGTTTGATCCTAATGCTAAGTGAACTTCACCACCACTTGTCAGAATGTTTGATGAAAATCCTAAGTGATATTTCACATCACCAGTGTGTTCTATATCCTCTTCAATGTCTTCTGCAAATTCAGTGAATAATTCGCTGGGTTTCTTGCCCATTACATTTATAAGAACATTTAATCGTCCTCTGTGAGACATTCCCATAACAAGCTCTTTTGCACCTCGAGCTCCAAAATCTTCAATCAACGTATCAAGTAAAGGCACTAATGATTCACCGCCTTCTAAGCCAAATCTTTTTGCACCCGGATATTTTGATGCTAGAAATTTTTCTAGTCCTTCTGAATCGACTAATCTTTTTAAAATATGCTGCTTTTCTGAAGCATTAAATTCATAAGGAGTCTGCTTGCCTTCAATTCTCTCAAGAAACCAAGATCTTATTTTGCTATTCATGATATGCATGAATTCATAACCTATGCTTGAGGTATAAGTATTTTTTAAGGACTCCAGAATATCTTTTAACTTAAGTTTCTTAGAATTTTGAAAATTGGAAATAGAGAGCTCATTGTTCAAATCATTTTTAGACAATCCATGAAATTCGAGCTCTAAATCTGGAATTGTAATTTCTTTTCGTAAATGTAATGGGTCTATTTTTGCAACTTGATGTCCACGACGTCTGTATGCATTTATTAAGTTTTGGACATCCGACGATTTAGAAGTCTTTGATGTCGTATTAGAAACTTCTGGAGTTGAATTAGATTTTAACTTTAAATTTCTAAAGCTTTCAATTACAGAGTTATGGCTTACATCAACTTGCCCATTTTGAATAGAATCAAAATATTTTTTCCATTCTTGATTTAAGCTTGATGGATCTTTGATGTAATCTTCATAAAGCTGTTCAAGATATTGTGAATTTCCCCCGTATTTGAAACTTTCTTCAAACCTCTCCTCTATTGATTTTGTCACTATCCTATTTTTCTCAACTCCTTTTTAATTTCATTAATTGCCTTTGAAGGGTTCAAGCCTTTAGGGCAAACTGAAGTGCAATTCATTATCCCATGACACCTATATACACTAAAGGCATCATTAAGTTTTTTTAATCTATGTCTTTTTTGCTTATCTCTAGTGTCTGCTATAAACCTATAAGCTTGTAGTAAAGCTGCCGGACCAACAAATTTATCAGGGTTCCACCAAAATGATGGGCAACTTGTAGAACAACATGCGCATAAAACACATTCGTAAAGACCATCTAATTTATCTCTATCATCAGGACTTTGCAGTCTTTCATGGCCTGTTGTAACTTCTTCTTCATTATCTAAAAAAGGTTTAACTTTTTCATACTGTTCATAAAAAGGCTTCATATCAACGATGAGATCTTTAATTACTGGTAGTCCAGGTAAAGGCCGGACTTCGAGCTTACCCCTTGTAATAACATCTGCAACAGGCGTGATACAAGCTAGACCATTTTTTCCATTCATATTTACTCCATCGGAGCCACAAACACCTTGAGCGCATGATCTTCTAAATGTAACAGTTGAATCTTTTTCTTGAGCTTGTCTAATAGCATCTATCACCATCATATTTCCTGTAACTGGATATTCAACTTCATAATCTGCCATATAAGGTCTTTCGTCTTTTTCAGGATCAAATCTGTATAAACTTAAGTGTAATTTCTTTGGCATCAATATACCCTCGCCTTAGGCTTGAATGCATCAACAGTTTTGGGTGATAGATTTACATCCCTCTTAGAAACACGATTTTCATTTTTGAAGAAAAGGGAATGACACAACCAATTCTCATCATCTCTATCAGGAAAATCTTCCCTAGCATGAGCTCCTCTGCTTTCTTTTCTATCTATTGCAGAATACGCAGTTGCATTAGCTATTTCAAGAAGGTTGAAATATTCCAAAATTTCTACTCTCTCTGAATTGAATTGATTAGATTTATCTATCAAATGAATATTTTTTGTTCTTTCTGTTACATCTTCAAGTTTAGCAATACCTTCTTTCATTAATTGTTCATTTCTATAAACCCCAAAATGGTTCTGCATGATATTCTGCATCTCACCTCTAAGTGCAAAAACGCTTTCACCTTCTTTAGTTGATTGAATTTTAGTCATCAGCTCAAGAGATTCTTCAATATTTGTTTTCGAGATATCCTTTGAATCTGATTCAGCTGCTTCTTTGTTAATGTGTCGGCCAGCTGCTCTGCCAAAAACAACTAAATCCAATAAAGAATTGCCACCAAGCCTGTTTGCTCCATGAACTGACACATTAGCAGCTTCTCCAATTGAATATAAACCTTCTACCACTTCATCTTTACCATTATTAGTTGTTAGAACTTGTCCGTGTACATTTGTAGGAATGCCTCCCATCATGTAGTGGCAAGTAGGAACAACTGGTATTGGAGCATTAATTGGGTCAACATCAGCGAAAGTCATAGATATTTCCCTAATTTCTGGCAGTTTTTTCATTATTGAGTCAGCACCCAAATGATCGATTTTAAGCAAGACATGGTCTTTGTGTTCTCCACAACCCCTTCCAGCTAATATTTCCTGCACAATACAACGCGAGACAACATCTCTAGAAGCTAAATCTTTTGCTTTTGGAGCATAATTAGGCATAAAACGCTCACCTTCAGAATTGATAAGATATCCCCCTTCTCCTCTACATCCTTCGGTCATAAGGGATCCATTCCCATATAAACCTGTTGGGTGAAATTGCCACATCTCCATGTCTTGTAGTGGGTAACCCTGTCTTAGTACCATGCCCAGACCGTCTCCAGTACATATTAAAGAGGTCGTATTTTGTTCATAAACTTGTCCAGCCCCGCCAGTTGCCAAGACAACAGAGTTACATCTAATTATTGAGACTTCACCTGTCTCCATATCAAAGCAACTAACTCCCTTTATTGCACCTTCATCGTTTTTGATTAGATCGATAGCAAACCATTCATTAAGAAAATTTGTTCCAGCTTTTAGATTCGCTTGATAGAGCGTATGAAGAAGAGCATGGCCTGTTCTATCAGCTGCAGCACATGTCCTTGCAGCTTGACCACCTTCACCAAACTCTTTTGATTGACCTCCAAAAGGTCTTTGATAAATCCGTCCATTCTCAAATCTGGAGAAAGGCAATCCCATATGTTCTAATTCAAAAATAGCATCAGGACCTTCTGAACACATATATTCAATGGCATTTTGATCACCGATATAATCTGAACCTTTGACTGTATCAAACATATGCCATCTCCAATCATCATTTGGATCTGCACTTGCTATAGCACATGTAATGCCACCTTGAGCTGCTACTGTATGTGATCGTGTAGGAAATACTTTAGAGACTACAGCAACATCTAGACCTGATTTAGAAATTTCAAGAGATGCACGAAGGCCTGAGCCTCCGCCTCCAACTATTACCACATCAAATTGTTTCTCTGATACAGTTATTCCACCAATTTCCATTATAAATTATGCTTATATGTAATTATAAACGCCATCTATTTAAAGTTCCATTAAATAGCTAAATACCACCACATAAGCTAATACCAAAATTACTAACCCAATAAATGCTCTATATGAATACCTCAAGATTTTTGCCAAATATGTCATGCCAGGCATAAACATTCCTATAGTGCGTTCTGTAAAGTAATCATCTTCAATCGCTTTTAATCCTTGAAGTGCATGGCCAACCATGACAACTAAAAAAGCACTAGTAAAAATCTTCATTGTTATTGTGTGGATATCAAAATACCAAATACTGGCATCATATTGATATGGCTTTATAAAATAGCTTATTAAAATAAATAGAACATAGCTCAAGATAATTATTGAACTGACTCGCTGAGCAATCCAAAAGAAAGTGCCCATTTACCAAACCTCCATGATTAAAAATATAGAAACAATGAAAGTTAAAATAAATGCAACTGCAGCTGAAAATTTTGCCTCATGGAACTCATGCCCATGGTTTGTAAAATCCGTAATTAAATGTCGTAGTCCGGCAAATATGTGATAAGTTACTGCAAGTATTGAAACTGAAATTAATATCTGAACTTCAAAATTGAATTTTTCTTGGTGCCAATTCATATTTTCATCTACCAAATAGTCAGTTAAAAAGAAGAGCACAAAAGTTGGTATTGCAATAAAGAAGTTTACTATCCCAGATAATCTATGCGTTATCGAAGAAATAGCAGTAATAGGCAGCTTTATTAAGAATAAATTTATAAAAGTTGGGCGCCTAGTCATTTTCAGCAGTATTATAGAATATCTTAATGCAATTACGCGTATAAAATTAAGATTTATAAGGATTTTTAGAAGTTATAAATTTTAGTTTTATGGTTATACCAAGTAACTCCAATTTTTTCTGATAAAAATTTACAAGAAACCTTTTATAACTACCCTCTATTTTTTCTAAAGAATTACCATGCACTGTTATAACATGTGGGTTCTTGCCTCCTTGGTGCACAAACCTAATTTTTGGCCTGAATTTCCCTTTAAAAGGAATTGATTTAGCATCCATGGCTTTTCGAAGAATATTGTTTAGCTTATTAGTGGAAATATTCTTCTTTACATTTTCTAAAACTCTATAAATATTATCGAAGAGATGTTTCAGACCTTCTCGGTTTTTTGCTGATATAAAACAACAAGGCAATCCAACAAACATTGGATCTGTCTTTAAAATATTTTCAATATCTGATTTTGCTTCTTTATCCAAAAGATCTGTTTTATTTACAGCAATCACTATTGCTCTGCCATTATCTCTGGCTTTTTCGATAAGCTTTCTATCTTGATCAAGAAGAAAGCTTGAAGCATCAAGCATTATTATTGATAAATCTGCATTTAGGTTTGATTCAAGAGATTTAATTACCGAAAATTTTTCTTCTTTCGAAACAGTTTTATTTTTTCTGCGGATGCCTGCTGTATCGATAAATAGATAGTTTTTGCCTTTGTATAAAATTTTTGTATCAACTGAATCAATTGTTGTGCCAGGCACATTTGAAACAATCATCTTTTTTTGATTAATAATAGAGTTAATTGTTGAAGATTTACCAACATTTGGTTTTCCCATTACACAAATTTTTGGTAATTCTTCCTCTGAAATTTCTTCATCCTGATCAACCTTTGAGAATATTAAATTCTTTAGGTCTGCAATATTTATATTGTGTTCTGAGCTTACTTCTATCTTTTCATTGAATCCGAATTCATCAAATATTGAAGTGCCTTCTATAGTTTTAACATCTATTTTATTAATAACTAATATTACTTTTTTATTACTCTTTCTAATGATGGAGGCAATTTCTTTGTCGTATGGAGAAATACCAAATTTTTTATCTACAACAAATAAAATAATTTGAGATAATTCAATTGCTTCAAATGCTTTAGCAAGAATCATCTCCTCGAAGTTATCTTCCTTAGAAGTATAGAAACCTCCGGTATCTATTAGATTGATTGTTTTGTTATCTTTTTTTATGGTCGCAGTTTTTATGTCTCTAGTTAAACCTTCAAGTTCAGATACCAAAGCTGACTTAGACTTAGCTAGCTTATTAAATATTGAAGATTTGCCGACGTTGGTTCTACCGACAAGTGAAACCGTGGTAATCATTTAATTCAGATCAAATCCAGAGATAGATCCATCTGTATCTTGTGCTATTAATTTATCTGAATAGATTGCAATCTGTTTAATAGCTTTTAAATTAGTTTTTGTAAGTCCAGTTATCATTCCATTTACAGGATTTATTTCATGTATATATCCCTCAAAGTCACCAAAATATAATCTATCATCATGTAAAACAAGGTCAGTTATCTCACGATTTTTGAATTTCTGACTTCTCCATATTTCAGTCCCATTTGCTGCATTAAACCCAAGAATTTCTTCATCTGTGTTGATTGAAGCGATAATATTTTTATGCAAAATAATAGGCTTCAAGGTTGAATGGTCAACTGAGAAAACTTTTTCGCCACCTCTAATGTTGAATCGTGTTAAAGACCCATTGTAATTAGCAGCAAATATATCTTCATTAACAGGTACTGCTTGTGAATCAGCATCCATTAATTTCTCTAATTCTGTTGAGCCTTTTAGTCTTGAGATTGGTTTTTCCCACAACTGTATTCCATCTATCTCTCTAACTGCAGCTAACCTACCATTTGAAAAGCTAGTAAAAATCAACCCTTCGAAAGCTACTGGAGATGATGTGCCTCTTATTGAAAGCAGCGGTGCTTGTGCTTTCTTTGACCATTGTGTCTCCCCATTTTGAAGATTTAATCCATAAAGAACATCGGATGAGGTTTGGACATATACAGCTGTAGAGGTAATTAATATTTCTGAAAGAACTACGTCTTCTAAAGCTTTAGTCCATTTTAAATCTCCTGAGGTAGAATCATGAGCATAAACAACCCCATCTGCATCAGTGTAGAGAAAAGTATTGTAACCAACAGAGACTCCAGAAATTATCCGACCAGTTTCTAATTCCAAGCTATTTAGCAACTCACCTGAATCATAATTAATTAAATCTAGTTTATTTTCATTTAAAGAAAATATTGTTGTTCCATTAATGTCAAAAAACATCTCTGACTCAATATTTTCACCAAAAAAATTAAAGTTAATTAATGGAGTTTCAGCCTTGTTAACCCAAGATTCTGACATAAAGCTTTCATAGTTCAGATCGAGCTTAACTGGACCATTTGGATCTTCTTGAGTAAAACCCAAAGTTTGACATGATGCCAAAATAAAAATTGAAATTATTTTTATTATCTGTTTCATATTATTTAATAGGTCTCTTTAGGTTAATAAGGTTCTTCTGAGATTCGTCTATGTCAAAGCTTATAGCGCGGTCATAATGAAAATTAGATTTATCAGTCTTGTCAAAATATTTATAGAAATCTCCTGCAACATCATGGAATCTAGAACTATTGAGTTCATTTTCTATGATGAATTTATCACCACTCTCAAAATCATCTAATTCCATATATATTCTCACAATATTTTCTGAATATTGTTCAGTCAGAACCTCTTTTGTTTCACTTGAAATATTGCTGGTTGTAACTTCAGTATATATTTCATTAAAAAGGATTGAGGCATTCAAATAATCTTTTTCATCAATGGACTTCTTAGCTAAGACAGACTTTGTAATCATTTCAAATCCCAAAGAATCAAATTCTAAATTTAGTTCACTGTTTTTTACTTCTCCTTCTGTTTGGGAAGCTAATGATGCATTCACTTCTTGAAATTTTTCGAATTCAACTTCATTTGCTCTCTCTTTTGAGTAAGTTAAAAAAGAATTAATTACTATACCTAAAACAATGGCAGCCACTGCGCCAATAAAATAGCGATTTTTTAAAAATTCTAAAATTCTATCGACCATCAAAATACTCCATTAATTCTTTTTCATTTAAAGTTAATTCTTTATCCTTTTGCAGATCTTTTACTTTAAATTTTTTAGCGTTTTGCTCCTCTTGGCCGATTATGATAACAAATTTAAAGCCTTGAGAATTAGCTTTTTTAAGTTGTTTTGAAACATTTGCATTACCTAGATAATTTTCAATTACCAAATTATTATTATTGAGACGTAATTTGTTGCCTATATATTGTGCATATTTTATTGATTTCACATCAGCACAACCTATGAAAATATCATTATTAGCATCCTGAATAGCAACAATCTCAGAGAGTCTATCTATACCTAATGCAAACCCAATTGCCGGCACTTTTCTTCCGCCCAGCTCTTCAATAAGATTGTCGTACCTTCCTCCACCAATAACAGCATTTTGTGCCCCTAGACTATCAACGGTAAATTCAAAAACAGTTCCTGTGTAGTAGTCCATTCCTCTTACTAAGTTTGTATTAATCTTGTACTCAACTTGAAGCAAATCTAAAGCCTCTATTGTTTCTGCAAATGCTAATTTTTCATCTTCACTTAAGAAATTTGTAATATCTTTTGCGTTTTTTAAAACTTCTTTTATGTTTTCATCTTTTGAATCAATTGCTCTCACCGGATTTCTTTGCAACCTCGAATATAACTTTTCATCAAACTCTGACTTATTGGCTTGAAGAAATTCTCTTAAATATGATCTGTAGGAATCAAGTGATTTTTCCCCACCTAAATAATTAATTTCTAGACAATATTTCACATCAAGCTTGTCAAGAATTGTTTTGGCAATCAATAGAACTTCCACATCACTTTTTGATGAACTTTCTCCTATAAGCTCCACTCCAGCTTGAAAAAATTGTCTTTTTCTTCCTTTTTGTGGCCTTTCGTACCTAAACATTGGGCCGATATAAAAGAATTTTTTAATTTCTTCACTTATGAGGCCATTTGTTATTAGCGCTCTGACAAGACCAGCTGTTCCTTCAGGCCTTAAACAAAGCTTTTCCCCATTCCTATCCTCAAATTCATAAACTTCTTTTTGAACAATATCAGAAGTTTCACCAGCTGATCTCTGAAACAAAGACTTGTTCTCTATAACAGGAGTTCTGAATTCTTTGTAATTAAAAGCTTTAAATACTTCGAGGCAAGAATTCTCCACGAGAGCTATCCTCTCTATATCAACATCATAGAGATCTGGCATTCCTCTTATAGTTTTTAAATCTTTCATCCTTTTAGTATTGTATTTCTTTTTTGGTCAGCTAATTTAGTTACCTCTTTTATTAGAGCATTTTCTAACTCATTAGTTTCAACTTTATAAGCAGGCTTTCCGTTCAAATAAATAAGATGCATTGGTGATGCTCCTGTAACACCAACATCTGCAACTTTCGACTCGCCTGGACCATTAACATAACAGCCTATTACAGCTAAAGTAACTTCTTCTTTTAAATAAGAAAGTTCATTCTCAAGCTTATTGACAGTATTAATAACTTTAAAATTTTGTCTCGAGCAGCTTGGGCAAGCGACGATTTTTACACCTCTTGATCTTATTTTCAAGGATTTAAGCATTTCCCATGCAACATGAACTTCATCTATTGGATCTGATGCTAAAGAAACTCTAACTGTATCGCCAATGCCTTTCATAAGCAGACTACCTAATCCAATAGAGGATTTTACGGTCCCAGTTTTCAGAGAACCTGATTCTGTTATACCTAAATGAAGTGGTTGATCTATCAAATCAGAAATCTTTTCATAGCTCTCAACAGCCATAAAAATATCAGAAGACTTAATGCTTAACTTAAAGTTTTCGTAGTTGTTATCAAGAAGAATATTTACATGTCTCATTGCTGATTCTACTAGAGCATCAGCATTTGGTTCACCATATTTTTTTTGCAAATCTTTTTCTAATGAGCCAGCATTAACACCAATTCTAATTGGTACATCCATATCTCTTGCAGCTGAAATAACTTCCTTGATTTTCTTTTCACTGCCTATGTTTCCAGGATTAATTCTCACACAATCAACTCCGTATTTAAGAACTTGAAGAGCAATTTTATAGTCGAAATGAATATCAGAAACCAGAGGTATGTTTGTATTGGATTTTATCTCTTTAAAAGACTCAGCAGCTTCCATGCTAGGTACAGAAACTCTAACAATATCTGCTCCCGCTTCTTCAAGGTCATTTACTTGCTTAACTGTAGCTGAAACATCTGTAGTTTCCGTATTGGTCATCGATTGAACCGATACAGGTGAACCACCGCCAACTGGAACGTCTCCTACCCAAATTTTCTTTGTTTTTCTTCTTTGAACAGGCTTATTTTCCAATTTTTAACTAAATATTTCTGTGCTCTCGAAGAAATAATTTATTTCTCTTTCTGCACTAGATGGTGAATCAGACCCATGAACTGCATTTGCATCAATTGATTCAGCAAAATCAGCCCTGATTGTTCCCGCAGCTGCTTCTTGAGGATTTGTATTGCCCATAAGTTCCCTATTAAGCAGGATTGCATCTTCACCTGCAAGAACTTGAACAACTACTGGACCAGAAGTCATAAATTCAATCAAAGCATTAAAGAAGGGTTTTCCATCGTGTTCAGCATAAAAACCTTTTGCTTTATCAGCACTTAAATGAAGCATTTTAGATGCAACTATTTTTAAACCTGCATCCTCAAACCTTTGTTCTATTTTTCCTATAACATTTTTAGCCACTGCATCTGGCTTGATAATTGATAGTGTCATTTCCATATTAATCTTTCTCCTTTATCCAATTCTGCTGAATAGACTCCAATATTTTTTCATTGACCTTGTCAGGATCATCTTCGAATTCCTCAAGAGCTAACACAAGGTTTCTTAAATCCACAAAATTTATCCATTGAGGATCCTCATCAGGATATTTTTCTTCCAGTTCAATCGCTATATCTAAAGTATCTACCCACTTAAGCATTGTTATGTTAACTCAGAAACTTGGTTAATTGTATATTTTGGTATCTCTATTACAGTCATATTATCTACTGGATAGACTTGGCAGCTAAGTCTGGAATTTGACTCTAGTCCCCATGCTTTATCAAGAAGGTCTTCTTCATCGTCACTTGCATCTTCTAAGCTTGCAAAACCCTCTTTAACTATTACATGGCAAGTTGTACATGCACATGCTTTCTCACATGCATGTTCTAGATTAATTCCATTTCTTAAACATGCATCAAGAATGGTTTCATTCTCATTCATTTCTATGGTAAGACCATCAGGGCAGATGACTTCGTGAGGCAGTATTTTTAATTTTTTTTTTCAGCGGTTTTAGGTGCTGCCGAAAATTCTTCATCTCTTACTGTGAAACTTTCTCCACACCCACATACTGCACTTGCATTAGGGTTTATGAATTTTACACCTTGGTTCAGTCCTTCAATAGTAAAGTCAACTTGGCTGCCTCTAATTATGTCAACAGAATCAGACGGAATAAAAAAATCTATATTATCGACAGATATTTTGTGATCTGACTTATTTGATCTGCTTGTAAACTCAAAAAAATAAGCATATCCATTGCAGCCCATTTTTTTAACACCTAATTTGACTTTATTCTCTTTGCCTTGCATTGATACCATATGCTTAAAATGAGCAAGGGCTTTTGTGGTAAAGTTCAGGAGTTCAGGCTTATGCTTTCTTGGATTCATAATCCGCTATTGCTTTTTTGATACTATCTTCGGCTAAAACGCTACAGTGCACTTTAATTGATGGCAATTCTAGCAAATCAGCTATTTCTCTATCTTTAATATTTTTTGCTTCTTCTAAAGTTTTACCAATTAACATTTCAATCATTTGTTGGCTTGATGCGATAGCTGAACCACACCCATAAGTCTTGAATTTACAATCTGTAATAATATTTTGATCGTCAACTTCAATTTGCAATCTCATTACATCTCCACAAGCTGGAGCACCAACCATACCTGTACCGACATTTTTTGCATTAGCATCCATACGCCCAACATTGTGAGCTGAAGGATTATTCAGTGTTTCTTCAAATTTTTGAATTACTTTTCTCGAATACATAACTACTTAATGGGTCACCCACTCCACTTTTTCAAGGTCTACACCATCTTTATACATATCCCAAAGTGGTGATAGCTCTCGCAATTGGTTAACAACTTTCTTGGTAGTTTTAGCTACCATCAAAACTTCATCTTCTGTTGTGAATCTGCCAAATGAAAATCTAATTGAACTGTGTGCAAGTTCATCTGCTCTTCCTAGAGCACGCAAAACGTATGAAGGCTCTAAACTTGCTGAAGTACATGCAGAACCTGAAGATACTGCAACATCTTTTAATGCCATTATTAGTGATTCTCCTTCAATATAAGCAAAACTTACATTTGTAATATTTGGCACCTTATTTTCAAAACTTCCATTAAGATAAATTTCTTCAATATCTGAAATCTCGTTCCAAAAAATTTTGGATAGTTTGGCAATTTTCTTATTGTCTTGATCCATTTCATCGGCTGCAATTTTATAAGCTTCTCCCATGCCTACTATTTGGTGTGTTGGCAAAGTTCCAGCTCTGAAACCTCTTTCGTGGCCACCACCATGTATAAGCGCCTCAAGCCTTACTCTTGGTTTTCTACGTACATACAATGCACCTATCCCCTTTGGAGCATAAGTTTTATGTCCAGAGAAAGACATTAGATCAACTTCTAATTTAGATAAATCAATAGGAAGCTTTCCTGTGCTTTGTGCAGCATCAACGTGAAAAATAATATTATTCTCTCTAGTAAATTTACCTATTGTTTCAATATCATTAACAGCACCTAGTTCATTATTTATGTGCATTATTGATAATAATATTGTTGTATCTTTGACATGTTTTTTGATATTTTCTAATGAAATAACACCGTTTTCATCAGGATCTAGATAAGTAATTTCAAAACCTTCTCTTTCTAATTGTCTGCATGGATCTAGAACAGCTTTATGCTCTATCTTGGAAGTAATGATATGGTTGCCTCTATCTTTATAGAATTTAGCTGCACCTTTAATGGCAAGATTATCTGATTCGGTAGCACCGGATGTCCATACTATTTCCCTTGAATCTGCATTTACGAGATTAGCTACATGCAATCTTGCTTTTTCAACTGCCTCATCAGCTTTCCACCCAAATTCATGAGACCTGGAAGCTGGATTACCAAAGGTGCCATCAATTAAGAGACAATCCTGCATTTTAGCTGCAACTCTTGGATCAACTGGGCAAGTAGCCGCGTAATCAAAATAAACTAGGTTTTTGTTCATAGGTCAATTATAAGATAATGTGGGGTCTTAGACTAATTTTTAAATACTTATTCCAAGCTTGTGTGCAACAATTTGGTAAGATTCAACCACATCACCTAAATCCTTTCTGAATCTATCTTTATCTAAGCTTTCACCTGTCTCTTTATCCCAGATTCTACAGCCATCAGGGGTAAATTCATCCCCTAAGATAATCTCATTTCCTTTTCTTCCAAATTCAACTTTATAATCAACTAGAATTAGCCCAGCATTAGAAAATTTTTCACATAATAACTTGTTAATGGCTAAAGTCTTTTCTTTCATAATCTCTATTTCCCTTTCTGTGCCCCAATTAAAAGCTACGATGTGATTATCATTAATAAGAGGATCTCCAAGGTCATCATCCTTTAAGAAAAATTCAAATAAAGGCTCTTCAAACTCTATGCCCTGCTCAACTCCTAATCTTCTACATATTGAGCCTGTAGCAATATTTCTAACTACACATTCGACAGGCAACATATCTAATTTATGCACCAAACTTTCATTCTCGGAAACAGTTTTAATATAATGAGTGTCAATTCCGTTATTAGAGAGATAATCCATTATATGGGCATTGAACCTGTTATTAATCTCACCCTTTCCTTTCAAAGCTTCTTTTTTCTTACCATCAAATGCTGAGGTATCATCTCTATAAACCATCATGAGCTCATCATGATTTTCTGTTTCATAAAGAGATTTTGCTTTGCCTTCAGATAATAAATTTCCTTTAGTGATCATGATAATGATTCGTTGATTATGTCTACAAGCTCATCAACTGAAATCTCAGTATCAGATAGCTTTTTGAATTCTAGAATAGTATTCCCTTCTGATTGAGAAAAGATAAGTTCATAGTCTGCTTCAACCTCATCTTGATTTTGAGCATTAAAGAGGTTTCTAAAAAATCCCTCTTCTTCTTTATCAAGCTTTATTTGAATGTATTTCAAATCTCTATTTCTGTCTGCAATTTTTAAGTCTGCTTTTTCGACAGCTTTTGATATTGCTGACCATGTTCTATCAAAAGGCAATCTGAACTCTATTCCAATCTCTTTTTTTACATAAACAATTCTGGCTTTCTTATTTAGATTTAAGCCTTGAGCTGCAATAGAATTACCTTCATATCCTGGTAGATTCTCAGACATATAAGCTGCTAATTCTTCGAAATACACAAGCTCCATACTGTTATTATTTGAGTCTAGTAGATATACCTCAGAACTATTATTCTTTATGCCATGTTCTAATGTTAGAAAGAACTGCGATGTTTTCTCAGCAGTTATTTTTCCTAGTGTTGGGTCATCATTTAGCAATTCATATTCATTGTCCAACAAGAAATCTTTTATTAAAGGCCATGATTTTGAAGGTAGAGCTTCAATATATATCCAATAAATCTCACCTAATCTTCTTACTTCAACGTTTTCTGAGCCTTGTGAAGAAAAGATCTTTTTTGGTCTTGGCACTTCACCTTCTTTGATAAAACTTGGGCTTTTTGGTGGATATGGAAATTCATCTAACACTTCTAATGATTGAAGTTGGTCATTGTCTTCTAGCTCTTTCCCCTCTTCACTATACCTTTCATTGGGATTTTCTCTTTTTTCAAGAAGGCAGCCATTTTCTGGGCAATATGGCTTTCTACTTTCTGGAATTGTGCAATTTTGAAGCACAAATATGCAAATTAAGATAACACTAAATATTTTTGAAAGTTTCATAAATTTTTTCCCTGTATTCCTCTGAAAGTGGATGTAACGGTAACCTTAGATTATTCTCTAGTAAAGACATTTTTTCAAGTAAGTATTTACATGGACTTGGACTTGCTTCAGTAAATAAAAGTTTAAAAAAATCCAAATAATTTTTATTTATTTGTTCTGCTTCGTCAAAGCACCCCTGGAAGCAAAGATCTGACAATTCTCTCATTTGCTTGGGCATTACATTTGCAGCTACAGATATGACACCATCTCCCCCGTATCTCATGAATTCAACAAATGTTGGATCATCTCCTGAGTAAAGGAGAAAATCATTTCTTGAAGATTTAATTTTCTTGAGTGCTTCAAACCTTTCGGTTGAATCAACTGCTTCCTT
>Ga0208130_1000585_pt1 | contig 18656 bp, 20 predicted proteins | sample ETNtaG_31_FD_185771 | JGI IMG/M metagenome (GOLD analysis project Ga0208130, IMG submission 185771) | Marine microbial and viral communities from oxygen minimum zone, Eastern Pacific Ocean - ETNP201310SV78 (SPAdes) (version 2) | ecosystem: Environmental > Aquatic > Marine > Oceanic ...
AAGAAAATTTGTTCATACTCTCTAATATAATCTACTACAGTTTTTCTTCTATCAAAATCTAATTCAGATAATATATCATCAAGCACAATTATAGGTGTGTCAGATAAACTATTCTTTAATGCATTAGCCTCACCTAATTTAATAGAAAGTGTTGCTGTCCTTATTTGTCCTCTTGAGGAAAATTCAGATGAAATTTTATCATTAATTTTTATTTCAAAATCATCTTTGTGAGGGCCTAAAAAAGTGGAACCATATGATATTTCTTTGTCAAAATTTTCATTAAATATTTTTGTTAAATCTTCAATATTTAATGAATTAATATTTTTAAATGATGGTATAAATCTAATATTTAATTTTTCATTATTTTTTGATAGTTTCTGAAAAATTTTTAACGTCTCTATGGATATTTCCTCTAGTTTTTTATTTCTTATTTTTGAAATTTTTATCCCATCTTGAATTAATTTTTCGGTCCAATACTCAAGCTCATTTTTTGATGATTTTCTTGCTTTAATATCTTTTAGGATTCTATTTCTATTTTGCAAAACTTTATTGTATCTTTGCAATGATTTTAGATATGAAATGTCTTGTTGTGAAATATGAATATCTAAGAACCTTCTCCTATAAGATGGGCTTCCAATTATGATATCTAAATCTTTAGCTTCAAAAAATACAATATTTAATTTGCCAATAAAATCAGAGCTTTTAACTACAGAGCTGTTGTAGATATATACTTTCTCGATTTTACTTGAGTCGTCTATTCTGTTTAAATTGATGCTTAAATCAAATACATTATTATTCTGGTGAGCCATTCCAAATATATTAAGCTCATTTAAATCCGTATCTTTATTAAATAAATTCCTATTGTTAGATGTTCTAAATGATTTACCTATTGATAATGCATAGAGTGCTTCCATTAAGTTACTTTTTCCCTGGCCATTCTTTCCAACAAAGAAATTTAATCCTTGATTCAAATCAATATTTAAAGTGTTAAAATTTCTAAAGTTTTCTAATTTAAATTTAGATAAGTAAATTTTGCCCTCAGCTTAACTTTCCAATTAAATTATGATTATTGATATACCAATCTACTGTGCTTTCTATACCTTTTTCTATGCTAAACACAGGGACCCATTTTAATAGATTCATTGCTCTAGAGTTATCTGCATGAGTTTTAAATACATCCAAATTATTTTTTGGTTCATTTATAATTTTGGCTTTTTTATTTAGCTTTTTCTCAATAATATTCACAATATCATTTAATTTAACTGGTTTTGAATTTCCTATGTTTAAAATATTAAAATCAACTAATTTTGAACTTTTAAAAGTTGCATCACATACATCTTCTATGTATGTAAAGTCTCTTTCCTGATTGCCATCACCATAAATTGTGATAGGGTTTCCATTAAAAATATTATCTATAAATCTTAAAATACTCATATCAGGCCTTCCAGCTTCACCGTAAACAGTAAAATAACGCAAAATTGAAACATTTAAATTGTTTGAAATTGAATAAAGTTTACAAATTTTTTCAGCAAGAAGCTTGGAATTTGCATAAGGCGAAATTGGATTTAGATTGTCTGTTTCTTTGGAACTATTCTTGTTGCCACCATAAACACTAGATGTTGAAGAAAATACTAAAGAATCGACATTAATATGACTAGCTAAATTTAAAATGTTTAATGTTCCTCTTAAATTAGCATCATAATATTTTTCAGGAATTTCTAAAGATCTCCTAACTCCAGCAAGTCCGGCTAAATGGAAAATACTTTTGAATGAAGCATTATTTTTATTTTTAAAATCATCTAATTGATATTTATCGGAAATGTCTACACAGAATGTTTTTACCCCAATTTTATTAAGTTTTTCATTTCGCCATTTTTTTAGATTGTTATATTTTTCGTCTAAATCTAAACCAAAAACATTATGACCTCTTTTGATTATGTAATTGCACAGATTATAACCAATAAAGCCAGATGAACCTGTAACTAAATATGTATCTTTACCCATAATTACTTATTCTAGATCAACATATATAATTATTACCACTAATGGATATAGCTAAAATAAAATTAATTTCTTTTGATTTATGGGAAACTTTAATTTTTGATCTTAAAAACCATAATCAAAGAAATCAATTAAGAATTAATAATCTTAGATCATTGTTTGTTAAATATAATCAAAATATTAGCGATAAAATGATCAAAGAGTCCTTGTCTTTCGTAAGTAAAAATTGTTCACAAAATCATAATTCAGGCTTTGATAGAAAAACTGAAAAAAGAATAAAGGAAATATTAAGTTTTCTTAATATTAAAATAGACAATAAATCATTTGAATTAGAAGTTCTTGATGCTTTAGATAGCAGCTTCATTGAATACCCTCCTTCACTTTTTCCAAAAACAATAAAGGTTTTAGACTCTTTAAAAAATAATTACTCTATATGTTTGACGTCAAATACTGGAATTACATCACCAAATTATTACAGAAGATATTTAAATAATGTAGGCATTTTAGATAAATTTCAAAAATTATATTTATCAAATGAACTTCTAGTTGCAAAACCATCTTTATCAATATTTAAAATTATATGTGATGACTTCAAACTAAAACCGTATGAAATTGTGCATATAGGGGATAATTTGTTTACTGATATATTTGGAGCAAAAAAGTGTGGGTTTGGCGCTATACACATAAATAAACGAAATAGTGTAAATGATCATATAAATATACATCCGGATTACACGGTAAAAGATATTTCAGAATTATTAGATTTACTTCTTTAAGAATTTGAAGGAAAAAAATAATAAGAAATTAATACTAATTGAGGAAATTAAAATTAGTATTGCAATGTCTCTAAAAAAGTTTTCAGGATACATCATTAATAAATAGTCTTCATTAATATTTAATTTCCATAAATCATTTGAAAATGCTATTTCATGAAAAATTATGAACATTTTATTGAATGAAATAAGGAAGCCAAGCGCAATAGTTATTACAATGAATGTATAAATTATGCTTGATAATTTAAAAACTGAATATACATTTAATTTATACCTTTTAACGCAAAGCAATGTAATTAATACAAATAGAATTGATAATAATTTTCCATAAATGAATATGTTGTTTATTATTTCTTTGACATCTTTCATATGATAAATTTCTTTATCATTAAAAATGCTTACATCAAGATATTCTGATTCATCAAAAAAATAATTTTTAATCTTATTATTAATTTCCCTTATCTCTTCAATTTCTAATGAAGTTCTTTCAGTGATAGGATAAAAATTATAATTATATTCATATATTAAATCGTATTTTAATAATAAAAATAATACTCCAGATACTGAGATAAATATAAAAAATATTGATGCAAGTATTAATAATATATATTTAAAACTAAAATTTAATGACATACATTAACAATAAACAAGAATTATGAATTCAACAAATAAAATTAATAAAGAAATTATAGAATTGTATCAAACTGTTAAGCAGCTTAGATCTGATAAAGGTTGTCCGTGGGACCAAAAACAAACTTCCGAATCATTAGCTCAATATTTATTGCAGGAAACTTATGAAGTTCTTGAAAGTATTGATAACAAAGGCAAAAACTTAAAGGAAGAATTGGGTGATTTGCTTTTTCAAATACTTTTCCAATCTGTAATTGCTGAAGAAAATAAAAAATTTAACTTTGTTGAGATAATTAAATCATTGAAAGAAAAGTTAATAGATAGGCATCCTCATGTATTTCAGGAAAAATACAAAGAATTAAACGAGTCAGAAGTAATAAATAATTGGGGTAAAATGAAAAAAGATAAGTTAGAAAACGAAAAGGATTATATAAAAAATATCACTAAAACGTTACCTTCATTATCTTTTGCTTATGACTTAATCAAGAAGAGTAGAGATATTAAAAAAGATTTGATCAATATAAATTCATTTAAAAAAAATGAAAAAGATGATTATCTTGATGATCTTTTTGAAATTACAGTTAAAGCCTCTGAAAAAAATATAGACCTAGAAAATGAATTTAGAAAATACCTCAATAAAAAACAATTAGATATAATAAATGAATTATGAATAATTTGAAGTTTGAAAATTTAAAACATTTATTTCCTGACAAGACATCTGTTAATAAAAGTGGAAGACTAGAAATTAACAACAATGACATATCTGATCTCGTAAATGAATTTGGTTCACCTCTCTATATTTATGATGAAAACACAATTAGAAATGTTGCAAAAAACTATCTTAATAAATTCAAGTCACAATATGAAAATGTTCATGTTTCGTATTCTTCTAAAGCATTTTCAAATCCAATCCTTTCACAAATATTAAATGAAGAAAATCTTGGCATTGATGTGGTTTCTGGCGGAGAACTTGAAATTTTAATTAGATCAAAATTTCCTATGAATGAAGTAAATTTCCATGGAAATAATAAAAGTAATGATGAATTAATTAAGGCCGTTCAAAACAATATAGGACTAATTACTATTGATAGTTTTTATGAACTTGATTTACTTAATGATATTTGCAAAGGGCTTAATAAAATTCAAGATATAACTTTAAGATTATCACCAAGCGTAGATCCTAAAACACATGAATTAACATCAACAGGAATATTGGATACAAAATTTGGCTTTTCTATTGAAACTGGCGCAGCAAAGGATGCAATCCAAAAAGCCATTGAAAAAGAAAATTTGAACTTAAAAGGAATTCATTTTCATCTTGGTTCTCCAATTTTTGAGCTTAGTCCCTATGAACAAGCCATAGACTATGTATTTAAATTTGTTAAAGAAAATTACCCGGATTACAAGAATATAGAAATATTTAATGTAGGTGGAGGCTTTGCAGTGCCTTATTCAATTGATGACCCAATTGTAGAAATTGAAGATTATGCATCAATTATATGTAGAAAATTAAAAGAAAATATTAAAAAATATTCTATTGATAATGTTAAGTTGATTATAGAGCCAGGTAGAGCAATTGTTGCAAGATCAGGTGTTGCAATTTATACAATTGGAGGAATTAAAGAAATACCAAATCTTAGAAAATATGTTTCTGTTGACGGTGGAATGGCGGATAATATTAGACCTGCCCTATATGGATCTAAGTATAGTTTATTTTCTGTAAACAAAGCTTCTTTGCCTCATGATGAAATTGTTACTATTGCAGGAAAATATTGTGAAACAGGTGATAAATTAGTTGAAAATGTTGCACTTCCCATGCCTGAATCAAATGATTTGATTGCTATACCAGTTTCAGGTGCATACAATTTTTCTATGTCGAGTAACTATAACGTAAGTTTAAGGCCAGCAATTATTCTAATAAAATCAAATGGGGATCTAAATATTTTGAGAAGAAGAGAAACCTACGATGATATTTTAAAATTAAGTGGAATTTAGGTTTTTATGGATTTTGCCTGGAAAATAATTGGCCAAAAAAATATTATTAATAATCTAATCGATTTAAAAAACAAAGATATATTACCAAACTCGTTTATTTTTTCTGGATCAGACGGGATTGGTAAATCGACCTTAGCTTCAGAATTTGCTAAATTTTTAAATTGCTCGAATTTACAAGATTGTGATTCTTGTTCAAGGATAGATAGTTTAAATCATCCTGATTATATTTTTATTGATTCAAATTCTAAATGTTCTGATGCTTCTTGCTGTAAAGATTCTAATAGCTCAGTAATTAAAAACTGTGTCATTAATGAAAATATAATATCTTCTATTAAATTTAATGCATTATTTGGTAATTATAAAGTTATGGTTATTAATGAAGCAGATAAATTATCAAAAATTTCATATGAATCACTTTTAAAGACTCTTGAAGAGGTAAATGGAAATATTATTATTATACTTTTAGTAGAAAAAGTGAGCATAATACCAGAAACAATAATCTCACGATGTCAATTGTGGAAGTTAGAAAATATAAGTCAAGATAAATTAAAAGAGGAATTAATTAACAGGTTTCCAGACAAACTGAATGACATAGATAAAATAATATCCTTCGGATCCCCCACAATTGGAGACTCAATAGAAATGCTTAACGATTCAATATTTTTCGAAGAAAGGCAAAATTGCATTGAAAGAACTATTAATTTGCTAATTTCTCCTAGTTCAAAAAAACTTGAATACTCAAAAGAATTAACAACAATTTATCGTAAAGATAAAGAAAGATTGTTTTTTGAGCTTTCGATATGGAAAAAATTATTTTATGAAATTTTAATTTCTAAAAACTTAGAGCATTTGGAAAATAACTTTGAAATGTTTGAAAAAATAATTTCAATAAATAAAAGAAAATTAATTAAAAATATAAATTTAATAAAAAAAACTGAAAACATGATGAAAAAAAATGTTAACCCAACATTATGTTTAGATAATATGGTACTAAGCTTGGAGGTAAATTGATTATATCAATTGATGGCGCTGCTGGGACAGGAAAAACAACTGTTGGAATAAAATTAGCAAAAGCATTAAATTATCAATTTTTAGATTCAGGAAAAATTTACAGGGCATACACATACAAAATGATTAAAAATAAAACTACAGAAACAAAGGATATTATTAATCAGCTGAGTACAACAATTATTGAATATAAATATTTAGACAACAAAGAAATATTAAATTTAGATGGTGAAAATGTATCAAATAAATTGCACAGTGAACAAATTGATAATCACGTTTCTGACATATCTAAAATTCCAGAAATAAGAGTAAAAATGACAGAACTTCAAAGAAAAATAGCTAAAGAAAATTTTATTGTTGTAGGACGCGACATTGGAACCATTGTACTACCGAATGCAGAACTAAAAATTTTCTTAACTGCATCTATAGAAGAAAGAGCAAGAAGAAGATTCAATGAAAGAAAAAATGAAAACATAAAAGATATTGAAAAATCAATCAGAAATAGAGATTACATTGATTCAACAAGAAAAGTTGCTCCTTTAAAAATACCAAAAAATGCTGTGGTTATTGATACTGAAAATAAAAATGCAAATAAAGTAAGTCAAGAAATATTAAATTTGGTCGAATGAACTTTTTATATAACATCTGCTCAAACACCCTATGGCTTAATTTAAAATTATGGTGCACATATAAGGTAAAAAATAGGGATCTTATTCCAGAAAAAGGAAAAATGATGATTATCTCTAATCATCAATCTAATATAGATGCAGGTTTATTAGGTGCATCCATAAATAGAGATTTAAAATTTCCAGCCAAAATTGAATTATTTAAAAACCCTTTTATGAGTTTTTTTCTTAAATCTTATGGGGCTTTTCCAATCAAACGAGGCATTGTAGATATAAACTCATACAAAAATATAAAAAAAGTACTTGAAAATAAAAATGGAGCTCTCTCTATTTTTCCTGAAGGAACTAGAGATGAAGGAAAGTTGGTTAAAGGCAAACCTGGTGCTGCAAAAATTGCAAAATCACATGACCCTATCATTGTCCCAGTAGGAATAAGCGGGACTTTGCACTTAAAAGGACTTTTTAGGGTGTTTAACCCAAGCGGCAATATAACTGTTACAATAGGAAATCCTTTCAAATTAAAAAAAACAGAGCATCATAATGATAAGAAATACTTTGACAATTTGACTGATGAAATGATGATAAGAATTGCTAAATTATTACCAGAAGGAAAAAGAGGATATTATTCTAAATCGGATGATAAATATATATTAACTGAGGAAATTTAAATGTGTGGAATTGTAGGCTACATAGGAAAAGATAATGCTCTATCCAGGGTTAGATCAAAAATAAAGTTATTAGAATATCGAGGATACGATAGTTCAGGTTTTTGTGTAATTGACTCAACAAAGAATGAATTCTTGATTAAAAAGACTATCGGGACAATTGATAAAATTAAAAATATTCCAGATATTGAATCTTCAATAGGCATTTCTCACACAAGATGGGCAACTCATGGAAAAATAAGCGAATCAAATGCTCACCCTCAACTAAGTCAAAATAATCAAATTTCTATAGTTCATAATGGAATAATTGAAAATTACCAAGAGTTAAAACTTTTTTTAAAAAATAAAGGTTATTCATTTAATTCTGAAACAGATACTGAAGTAGCCTGTAATTTAATAGAATTTTTCTTACAGAAAAATAATTTTGAAAAAGCTTTAATAAAAACTCTTGATAAAATTGAAGGATCTTCGTCAATTGTCGGAATAAACATAAATCAACCAAAAAAAATATTTATTATTAAAAAAGGCAATTCAGGCGGATTAGTAGTTTCACAATCTGGTAATGAAAAAATAATTTCTAGCGATCCAACAATATTGAAAGGTTTTGCAGACAGTTATAGATATCTTGTTAATAATGAGATAGCTATATTAGATGAAAATGCTATTCAATTCATTAAGGAGCAGTCTGGAAAGGAAAGTAGAATTGTAAAATTAGAAAATCAAAATTTTGAAGATATCAATGATATTTATCAATATAAGATGGAAGAGGAAATACATTTTCAACCAAAAGCTATAGAGAATATTAAAAATAACTATTCATCTCTGATTATAAATAAAATTGAAGATTCAAAAGTTAAATTTGATGAAATCAGCAGAATATTGATTGTTGGGATGGGAAGTTCATTTAATGCTGGCTACATAGGATCATATTATTTTGAAAACCTGTCAAAAATCCCATCTCAAATTATTAATGCTTCCGAATTTATAGATTCAGGAAAAATAATTCATGAAACAGATCTGGTAATTGGAATTACTCAATCTGGAGAAACTGCAGAAACTATTAAAGCTTTAGAATATGCAAAAAATAAAAAAGCGAAAACTCTTGCTATTGTTGAAAAATCTTCTTCACAAGCATCAATAATTTCAGATTTAACAATAAATATTGGATGTGGTTCAGAATATGCAGTTGCTTCAACAAAGACTTTTACTTCTACAACAATCTCTTTATATATACTGTCTAAATATATTTATTCAAAAAAGCAAAATATAAATTTTAATCATAATGAAATTGCTCAGGAACTAGATGAGTTAAATAATAAAGTAGCTTTAATTTTAAATAACCAAAATAAAATAAAGGAAATTTCCAAAAGAATTTCCAAATTAGAACATATTCTTTTTCTTGGAAGAGATATTATGTACCCAGTTGCTATGGAAGGTGCTTTAAAAATGAAAGAGGTATGTTACATTCATGCAGAAGCATACCCTGCTGGAGAAATGAAACATGGGGTGAATGCATTGATTGGCGAAAAAATGCCTTCACTAGTTATGGCACCAACAGGAATTTCATTTAACAAAATGTTAAGTACTGTAAATGAAATTAAAGCAAGGGACGGAAAGGTAATAGGATTGACAGATAATGATAGTAATGAATTCATATCATTATTAAGTAGTTACTTAATAATAGATAGTTTTAATTTTAATTTGGATGTAATACTATATTCAATTAATTTACAATTATTGTCTTTTTATACCTCTTTGTTACTAAAAATTAATCCAGACAGGCCTAGAAATCTTGCAAAAACGGTCACTGTTGAGTAATTTTTAAGTTAATTTAAATTACTTTTTTTTAATTCTAATTTAAGATTTACATTTTTATTAATTTTGGGTGTTAAAATATAATTATGTCTTTTTTAAAATTAAATTATATACACTACTTATTAATAGCATTTGTGCTTTCTGTATTCATTTTTTTATACATTACTATTAATAATTCTGAGGAGGCTATAGGAGAAACAATGATAATTGATAATTTAACTACTGAATCAAATCAAAGATGGGTTTTTTTTACTGACAGAGTTATGGGTGGAGTATCTTCAGGTAGCCTTAAACTTGTTGAGGAAGAGGGTGATAAGTTTTATAAAATGACTGGAGATGTCAGCACAAAAAATAATGGGGGATTCATCCAATTTAGAGCAGATTTAAGGGGTTTAAATTTAAATGAAAATGATTATGAAGGGCTAAGATTGCTGGTAAGAGGGAATGGAGAAAACTATAATATACATATTCGGACTGGCATGACATTCATGCCATGGCAATACTATAGTGTTGAATTCAAAACTTCTCCAAATTGGAATGAAATTATTATTCCTTTCAGCAACTTCAAAAGATCTAATTTCTATCAACCAAGAGGTTTTAAAAGTAAAGACATTGCAACTCTTGGTATTGTTGCATATGGTAGAGATTATGAAGCTGATATAGATTTAGCAAAGATAGAATTCTATTAAGGACTTGATTGAGTAAATTTTCAAAAAATATTTTTTTAAAATACTTTAACGATACAGAAAATTTATTATCCCCACACGCCGTTAGTACTAGAAACACTTTAGGCAGAAAAATTAATGAAAAAAATGACGACTATCGTAACCCTTTCCAAGTTGACAGGGATAGGATTATTCACACGAATTCATTCAGGAGATTAAAACATAAGAGCCAAGTTTTTATTGCGCCGCTTGGAGATCATTATGTTACTCGCCTGACTCATACTATAGAAGTTTCTCAAATTGCTAGAACAATATCCAGGGCTTTAAAGTTAAATGAAGATCTTACCGAAGCTATATCTTTAGGGCATGACTTAGGTCATTCTCCATTTGGACATGTTGGCGAATCTGCTCTTGATAAACTTTCTAAAGAAGGTTTTCATCACAGCAGGCAAAGTGTAAGAATAATTGAAATACTAGAAAAAAATGGTCAGGGATTAAATTTAAATTATGAAGTCATTGATGGAATAAAAAGGCATTCAAAACCCCAAGGAAAATTTTTAAACAAAGAATTAGTGAAAGATCTTTCTCTTGAAGGTCAAATTGTAAGGATTTCGGACATGATTGCCTACACTACTAGTGATATTAATGATGCAATACGTGCTGATATATTAAAATTAAATTCAATACCTAAATATATAATTAATTTTATTGGATCAAAGCATTCAGAGAGAGTAAATACTTTAGTTACCAACGTTATTGAAAATTCTGCAGATTGTTCTCATCAAGAAACTAATGATCCTTGGATACGTATGTCAGATGATCTTATCGAAATAATTACTGAATTAAGAAACTTTATGTTTGAAAAAGTATACCTACCTGTTTCGGATTCAAAGCCAGCTAAAAGTGCAATGAAAATAGTAGATATAATCTTTGAATATCTTGTAAAAAATCCTGAAAAAATTCCAAATCATTTAATGGAAATCTGCAACAATAATATTGAGAAGGCCTCAATAGATTATATTACTGGAATGACTGATGAATTTGCTTTAAGATTTTCAGAAAAATTCGATAAAACATTAGCACAAGATGTGTTTGAAGGAAGGCTTTAGATTTTATAGAATGGTCATATGACCGTATCAAATGAAAATCAACATGACTTAGTTTCACTGGTAAAATCAAAGCTGGATATTGTTGATTTAGTATCAAAATATGTTGACTTAAAAAGATCTTCAAGGACATTAAAAGGATTATGTCCCTTTTATCCTGAAAATACTCCATCCTTTGTTGTGTATCCTGAAGAACAAACATTTAAATGCTATTGTGGTTCTTGCGCAGGACTTTCTGGTGGTGATATTTTTACTTTTTTAATGAGGTTAGAAAATATTGGATTTAAAGATGCACTATTTAAATGTGCTGAAATTTCAGGTGTTGATATAAATTTTCAAGAAAAAATTAAGCCTCAACCAAAAAAAGATATAGATCAAGCCTTACAGGCTGCTTCAAATTACTTTCGAAATTCATTAGAAAGCAGATATGGATCACAAGGCATTAAATATTTAGAGCAAAGAGGAATAAAAAATGAACAGATAGAGGAATTTGGATTAGGCTTAAGTCTTGGTGGAATAAATACATTAGTAGACCATTTGAAAAAAGTTGGTGTCAAAGGGGTTGCTGCAGTCGAATCTGGTTTAGTTCAAAAATGGCCTGATGGAACTTGGCATGATTTTTTTATTGAAAGGTTAACTATTGAAATTAAAGATGAAGATAATAATCTTGTTGGCTTTGGCGCTAGATCGTTGGATAATAAGTTACCTAAATACATAAATACTCCTCAAACCTCACTTTTTAATAAATCTAATATTCTTTTTGGCTTAAACGTTGCAAAAAATTACATAGAAAAAGAGTGCATAATAGTTGAAGGTTACATGGATGTTTTTGCTGCTCATTCCGAAAATTTTAAAAATGTTGTTGCATGTATGGGGACGTCAGTAACTAAAGAACAATTAGAACTCATATCTAAATACACTAATAAAACTATACTTTGTCTTGATTCAGATATTGCCGGAAGAAGAGCATCAGTAAACAATTTAATCAAACTAATAAATTCTGACATTAACTTTACAAATCTTAACCTAGAAATTGAAATAGCTTCAATTACAGAAGGAAAAGACCCTGATGAATTAATAAGGAATAACCCATCTGATTGGAAAAAAGTAATTGAAAGTTCTGTTCCTTTACATACCCATCTAATAAATAATTTAGAGCTTGTTTTTGACTTAAATGACTCGCTTCAAAAAAATCAAGCGGCAAATTCAGTTTATAAAATAGTTTTTGAAAATCAGAATAGTCATATTCAAGATGAGATTTTAAACTTGTTGTCAAAAAAGCTTAATTTATCAAGAGAAAATCTTCCTAAACCAGAAAATAAAAATAAAAATTTAAAAATTCCTGAAAATAAAAACAACTATACTGTAAACAAAAACTTGGTAGAAAGGCATGTTTTAGCTTTAGTAGTACAAAATGAATATCTTAAAAATTATATTAAAGAGCACCCTGAAGAGATTTTTTCAGAAATTAAATTTAGAGAACTTTTTTCAAAACTTAAAGTAGAAGAAATTTCTGCTTTAGAGAATGACGAATTGCTAAATGAGTCAATTATTGAACTAAAAAATATATCTTTACCTCAAAGTTTTGAAAAAGATTTGATTAGTGAACTAAATAATTGTATAAACAGATTATACGATCTTCATTTAAAGAGGCAAAAACGAGAGCAAGAAAAGATCTTTTATGATTCTGATGTCGATTTTAATGATGAAACAATTAAGTCAGTAATTACTGATAGCTTAAAAACAAATAAATTAATCAAGAGATTGCAATCAGAGCAAAATAAATGACACAAGAAGAATCAAATTCAATATCAGTTTCATTTTCTTCAGATACAGATGATGAATCCGGCAATCAAGATGCATCAAGGGTATTAAGAAAATTACTCCCTGGCGCAACAGCTGAATTTGCTGACTCATGGGGAGAGCCTTCCAATGATCAAGTAAATGAAATTGCCGAAGACCCAACTTGGGAAGCAAATATAGCTGAAGCAGATATAACTGATGACCCAGTAAGAATGTATTTAAGAGAAATAGGTAAAGTTAATTTATTAAACGCTCAAGGAGAAAAAGATTTAGCAAAGCAAGTTGAAAATGGAAAAATAATAAAAAACTTTCTTAGGGAAAATGCTGACCAAGATAATCCCAACGTGTACATGCTTAAAACATTCGCCAAAAATATTGCATCAAATATAGATTTAATTCAAGAATTAAAAAAGCATTCCAAATTAGAAGATTATGAATTAACACCCTATTCATTATTGACCGGACAGTCTGAAGATATTTTAAATGGTGCGACTAAGTCTGAAGAAGAAGAGCAAGTAATAAATGCAATTTCTGACGCATTAAATATGGATGAAGAAGATATACATCTTAACATAAGTAATTTATCAGCTGGAATTCAAATATTTCCTAATTGGCTATATGAACACTTATTTGATGATAAAGATGATTTAAAGTCTTTTAAGAAAAAGCTATCTAAAAAAAATATTAATCTGGGCAATTTTAAAGATGAAGAGTTAGAAAATTTATTAAAAAATCATGTTAATAAACTTGAATCCGGCGCAAAACAATGTAGCGAGCATCTTGTTCAAGCTAATTTGAGACTTGTAGTGAGTGTAGCAAAAAAATACATTGGAAGAGGAATGTCACTTTTGGATTTAATTCAAGAAGGTAATATTGGATTAATTAGGGCTGTTGAGAAATTTGAATTTAGAAAAGGTTATAAATTCAGCACTTATGCAACTTGGTGGATTAGGCAAGCAATTACTCGTGCAATTGCTGACCAAGCTAGAACAATTAGAATACCAGTCCACATGGTTGAAACAATAAATAAATTATTAAGGGTTAGCAGAAAACTAGTTCAAGAATATGGTAGAGAACCAACAACAAAGGAAATTGGTGATGAAATGGAATTATCTCCAGCTAAAGTAAGGGAGATTCTAAAAATATCTCAAGAACCAGTATCTTTAGAAACACCAATTGGTGAAGAAGATGATTCTCATTTAGCCGATTTTATTAAAGATGAAAAATCATTATCTCCTGTTGAAGCAGCATCAAATAATCTGCTTAAATCGCACGTTGGTTTAGTTCTTGAATCATTGAACCATAGGGAGCAAAGAGTTCTCCAATTAAGATTTGGACTTGAAGATGGAAGAAGTAGAACACTTGAAGAAGTTGGTCGTGAATTTGGGGTAACAAGAGAAAGAATAAGACAAATTGAAGCTAAGGCATTAAGAAAACTAAGGCACCCTACTAGATCGAAAAAACTTCGAGATTTTATGGATCCAAGTTATTAAGTATTAATTATTAACAATTATTTAATAATTACAAAAAATATTATAATATATCATTATGCTTACTGATATAAGAGACATAATTATAATTATTGGAATATCTTCTTCTTTCTTACTATTGTTAATTTCAACTATATTAGTTATAAAAACATTTTTAAAAATTAGAAAATTAACAAAATTTATTGAAAATTCTCTTGAAGAAATTTCAGAGATAAGAAACAAAGTCAAAAATACTATTCCTAAACCTGTATCTAGCATGATAGACGGAGCTATTACTATTAAAACTTTATTAGATAAAGTATTCATTAAAAATAGAAAAGAAAAGAAAAAAAAGGAGAATAAAAATGGCAAATGATAATGACACTAATTTTTCTAGCGGATTTATAATTGGGGGCATATTAGGGTTAATTGGCGGATTAGTTTTTGCACCTCGACCAGGAGAAGAGACTAGGGCTATATTAACCGAAGCTGGCAATGAGTGGAGAGATAAAGCCAAAGATCTCACTGATTTTGCAAAAGAAAGAATAATTGAAGCCACTAATGAAGGTAAAAGAGTAGCTGATACTTTAAGGGAAGAGTTTGAAGATAAATCTGATAATTAAATAAATTTAGGGTATGAACCAAGAAACTTTAATGAAGAAATTTCTTTTATTTCTGATAAGCACTCTTTTATATCTTTGTCCTCAAAATGCCCTTCAATATCAATAAAAAAATAATAATTTCCTAATTTTTCTTTTGTTGGTCTAGATTCTATCTTGGTCATATTAATATTCTTTTTTGCCATTGGTTCTAATGCTTTAAATAATGAGCCTGGAGAATCTTCACTAAAAGAAATAACAATTGAAGTTTTGTCAGAAATTGTTTTTTTATTTTTATTTTTATCACTTATAACAACAAATCGAGTTACATTGTTTTTTACTGACTGAACATTCTCTCCTATTACCATTACAGTTTCATTATCTTTCATCCAAGGAGGGCCAATAAATACACCTTTTTCTGTTGAATTGATCAAGTCATTATATGAATCAGCTGTACTGTTGGATGCCTTATGTTTAGCATTTTTAAAATTATTAACTAAGTAATCATAACATTGTGCTAAAGCTTGTGGGTGACTGTATACTACACTCACATCTTCATTATTAATTCTATCTAAACAATAAACTGAGTGATTAATTTCAATATTTAATTCAGCAACAATATGATAGTTATTCTTTGAAGCTAAAAAATCTAATACTTCGACAATTGAACCGTTGATGCTATTTTCAAGAGGGACTACAACTTGGTTTGTTTCAGAAGATTTTAATGAATTTAAAACTTCATTAATAGTATTAAATGGAATTTTTAAATTTTCACTATCATATAGCTTTGCAGCATACGAACTATAAGTTCCTTCTGGTCCGAGATAACCGATTTTAAGCATTTTTATTTCCTTGAAAAAATCTTGTCATTGTTTCTTCATTTCTATTAGATGTAATAATAAGAATGTTATCACCTTCTTCAATATCAATATTCTCAGTTGATTGATAAGGATTTCCCTTAGAATCAATTTTTCCAAAAATAATTGCCCTAAAAGGAAGATTTAATTTTGATAAATCCATACCAATTGCATTTGATTCTTTTGGAATCTTAATTGACCATAATGAGGTGCCTTTATTTCTTATATCAAGCAAACTGATAGGTAAAGTAATGCCGGAAGAATTAATTATTAATTCTAAAATTGATCTTCCCTGAAAAAATAACTCAGTTATTCCGTATGCATTAAATAAAGGAAGATTTTCTTTGCTATTTACAACTGAAACAACATTTTCTAATTTGTATTTATATTTAGCTATCTCACAAGAAATTAAATTAACTGAATCAATTGGTGTCATGGCTACAAATATTGTATCCGAATTAGATCTATTGATTCCTATAAATTCTAAAAATTCAGTTGAACCTGAATTACCGTAGAAGGCAATTGTTTGGGCAAATTCATTATTTAAATTTCTAACTTTATTTATATCAGAATCGATAAAAACTATATCTTCAAACCCATATTCTAAAAGTTCTTTATATAATGTAATCGATTCATTATCTATTCCATTAATTATCATATTTCTATTCATATTAATTACCTAACTTATTTAGCAACCTTGTTATTTTTAGATTATGTGAATCAAATATAATAAAACCAAAAGATTCAAAAATTTCAGCTAATGATAAATCTTCAAGAATTACAAAGATTGATGAATTTGCATTAATTTTTGATTTTTGAGCAATAAATAAACTTTCCATATCATTTTCAGAATGGACTATGATAATATCTGAATCATTTAATCCAGCATTAATCAAAGTATCAATTTTAGTAATATCTCCAGAATAATAATTAATTTTCTTTGTTTTTGATAAGCCCCAATTTAAAAAGTTATTAGTGGTTGTGTCTAGAAAATTTATACTTTCAACTTTATCTACTATTTCTTCAGAAATTTTTCTTAAAGTAATTTTTGAACCTATTGATAAAATATTCATTTAATTGTCATCCTGCCAAAGAAGTATTGAACTTTTAAAATTTGAAATTAAATTATTTATCCCCTTTACACCTCTAAATGGAATACTTTCAATTGAATTATCAGAATAATCAGAATTTAAAATTTCTGAAAAATTTTCAAAAACAGATTTAGGTAAAATTATTAGATCTGAATTCACTTCTTGTGAAAGTTCGATTGTTCCAAAAAAATAGTCTCTAACCTTATAGATTAAACCATTCATTCTTGAATAAGGTACTTTAATTTGATTGAGGTTTGACTCAAAACTTTTTAACAAATGTTCTGACTTCTCGAATTTTTCTTGAAGCTCTTTTTCTTCGCTATCAATGGGGTATTTAAAAGGTATTTGTACGATCGAGCTATATGTAATATTAACTCCTTTTGATTTAATAATTGAAGAAAATTCAGTAACTAGCCTAGAATTTTTTTCTGTTTTATTTTCTAATACTATTAATATATTTTCCATTTCAATCTGCATTAATGTTTGTGGGCCTTACAACATCTGAAATTTTTTCATCTGGCCCTGCAATAATTAAAATATCATTTGAAATTAAATTCTGATTTTCATCAGGATTAATTATGATATCTTCTCCTCTTTGTATAGCAATTAGGGTTACCCCGTACCTATCCCTCAAATTCCCAAATCCACTATTTTTGAGACTTTGATTAACTAGCCTAGGGGGCACTTTTATTTTACTAATCCCATATGTTGAAGTTAGTTCCATATATTGCTCTATTCCAGGTAAAAATAAATCATGGGCAAGCTTTGTTCCCATTTCAGTTTCAGGATATACAACTTTATCAACTTTTATCCTATCTAAAGTTTGCCCCTGAAGCTTAGATACAGATCTTGCAACAACATTACTTATTTCCAAGGATTTTAGTAATACACTCACCATAATGCTTGCTTCTGTATTGGAGCCAATTGCAACAACGGCATATTCAAATTTTTCAATTCCTAATTCTCTTAAAGCATCTTCATCAGTTGCATCTGCTGCAACAGCATATGTTACTTGTCCAGCTAATTCTTGTACTTTATTAGAGTTTTTATCAATTGCTAAAACATCATGACCCATTTGGTAAAGTGTTGTTGCAACAGTAGTTCCAAATCTTCCTAGCCCAATTACTACAACCTGTGTTGTTTTCAAAATTTACTCCTTTTAACCTATTCTAACCTTCTCTTCAAAAAATCTGTACTCTATCTGTTTTTTTGATCCAGAAATTAATAAAGCAAGGGTCATTGGACCAAGTCTTCCAATGAACATGCCAAAAATAAATATTATTTTTGAAAATTCACTAAGATTTGATGATGTTCCAGTTGACATACCATTTGTTGCAAAAGCAGAAAATATTTCAAATGTTAAGTGCGCTTGATTGTATTGATCTTCTATAATCATTACTATAAAAATTATGAATAGCACAATAAAAAGGCTAAGGACCAAAATAACTAATGACCTTACTCCAAGATTATAAGGAATCTCTCTTCCAGAAAATGAAATGTTTTCTTTACCTTTTAAGTGACTAAATATCATCATTATTGAAAGTATGAAAGTG
>Ga0208130_1000586_pt1 | contig 18640 bp, 16 predicted proteins | sample ETNtaG_31_FD_185771 | JGI IMG/M metagenome (GOLD analysis project Ga0208130, IMG submission 185771) | Marine microbial and viral communities from oxygen minimum zone, Eastern Pacific Ocean - ETNP201310SV78 (SPAdes) (version 2) | ecosystem: Environmental > Aquatic > Marine > Oceanic ...
TTCTTGAAGAAAGATTAGTATACAAACCGTTTAAATACCCTTGGGCTTATGAAGCTTGGCTTAAACAACAAAGAATCCATTGGCTTCCAGAGGAAGTTCCTTTAGCAGAAGATGTTAAGGATTGGGAGAAAAACCTTACAGCACCTGAGAAAAATCTTCTCACTCAAATTTTTAGGTTCTTTGTTCAGGCTGATGTTGAAGTAAATAATTGTTATATGAAGCATTATTCAAGGGTGTTTAAACCAACAGAAATTCAAATGATGCTTGGTGCTTTCTCAAATACAGAAACTATTCATATTGCTGCCTATAGTCATCTTTTAGATACCATAGGAATGGCAGAAGTAGAATATAGTGCTTTCCTTGAATACGAAGCAATGAAAAACAAATTTGATTATATGAGACTATGGGGTGTTGATACAAACGAAGATATCGCAAAAACTCTTGCAGTCTTTGGAGCATTTACCGAAGGTGTTCAACTTTTTGCTTCTTTTGCAGTTTTAATGAATTTCCCAAGACAAAACCGAATGAAAGGAATGGGTCAGATAGTAACCTGGTCTGTAAGAGACGAAACTCTTCATACTGAGTCAGCAATAAGATTGTTTAGGACCTTTGTTGAAGAAAATCCATCAGTTTGGAACGATAATGTTCAACAAGAGATTACGAAAGCTTGTGCAACTGTTATCGAACATGAAGATGCTTTCATTGATTTAGCATTTGAATTAGGTGGTGTAGAAGGTATGGAGGCCGATGAAGTTAAACAATATATAAGATATATTGCCGACAGAAGACTAACTCAACTCGGTTTACCAGAATTATACAAGATTGAGAAAAATCCACTTCCGTGGATGGATGAAATGTTAAATGCAGTAGAGCATACAAACTTTTTTGAGGGTAGAGCAACAGAATACTCAAGGGCTGCAACTACCGGTAGTTGGTCAAAGACATTTGAAGAAGCTTTTGGAACATAAATAATTAGTGAGATCTTTTTCCATCAAAAACGCAAACAAAATATAACTCTTCATTGCTATTATTAAAAACTCTATGGTGTACATCGTCTTCAATTAAAACAATGTCACCCTCAGTTACAGAAAAGCTCTCTTCTTTATTATCAGGGTAAATAAGAGTCATATCACCTGAGCCTCTTACAAATAAATATACCTCTTCTTGGCCAGCATGCTTATGACCACTAGTTGAATGCCCTGGATTAAGACTGGTACTACTAAGAACTAAATTATTTAATGACGAATTATCAACGACCTTATATCGTTCATCCTCTTTAGCTATTATCCCACCGACATCAAACTTACCGTTAAGCTTCATTAAAAAATCCTTTTAAGTTAAAGTTTTACTAAAGTTTTACCAACATTCTCACCCGTAAAAATCTTTTTGTATGATACTAAAACATTTTCAAGACCATTGGTAATATCTGCCTTAAACTTCAATGAACCCTCTTTGTACCATTCAGCTAGTAATGACTCGATTTTAGGACCATCTTCTAAAAAATCAGGACAGAAAAAACCTGTAATAGTTGCCCTTTTCATCAATAATTGATCAAAATTATCAGGCCCAGGTAGTCTGGCTCCTTCCTTATTATACTGAGCTAAAAGACCACACAATGGAATACGAGCATTCAGAGCTAAATTCTGCATAACAGTATCAAGAATATCGCCAGCAACATTATCAAAGTATATATCAATACCTTCAGGACAATGCTTTTTTAATGCTTCATCAAGATTCTCTTCTTTATAATTTATAGCCACATCAAAGCCTAAATCATTTGTCAACCAGTCACACTTTTCACTGCTGCCAGCAAGTCCAATAACCCTACACCCTGCTTTTTTTGCAATTTGACCAGCTAATGAACCAGTAGCTCCTGCTGCTGCAGAAACAAGAAAATTTTCACCTGGTTTAGGTTTTCCAACTTCCATTACGCCCACATAAGCTGTCCAACCATTAAGCCCTAAAGCTGAAAGATATGCCTCATCACAATCGAGACCTTTCTCAAGAACTAAAAAGGATTCTGCATCAACATTTGCGAAATCTGCCCATTCGCCAAACCCTCTTACTAGATCACCCTCGCTAAATGATGGATTTGACGACTTAACAACTTCAGCCAGGCAAACACCTACCATAGATGATCCTAATTCAATAGGAGGTTGATATGAGTCTTGTCGATCACTCATCCACATTCTAGTTCCTGCATCCATAGAAATAATTTTTAATTTAATTTGTATTTGCCCATTCTCAGGATCAGAAATATCTTCTTCAACTAATTCCAGAGCTTCTTCAAAATTTATTCCATCCGGACGAGCAATTAATTTCCATACATTTCTTTTCATATCATTCCCTTTATTAATAAATAATATCTTTTGGTTTAATACCCTTAAAATACATATCTTGTACATCTCTCATTTTTTTTGTTGCACCATCAGAATTAACAATCGATTGAAATAAATCTTGTTCACTCCTTAGGGCTTCTGTAAGAGGAAGCTCGAGACTATCATTTAAAATTTTTTTTAACAATACGAGGGCATCTTTAGGTTTTTTTGACAATTCATCAGCCAAATCTTTTGAGGATTTTAGTGAGTGTCCTTTTTTAACAAGACGATTAATTGCTTTCAAATCCAACATTTCTTCTGCAGAAAACTCATTACCTAAAAAAACAAATTCTGCTGCTTTTGTTGGCCCAATAAGTCGAGCAACTCTACTTGTTCCTCCTAAACCAGTGGTTAGATTTAAATCAACTTCTGGTTGACAGAACATTACACCCTCCTCGGCAATTCTAAAGTCACAAGCCCAGCCAATTTCAGCGCCTCCTCCTGATGCTCTCCCATTGATACTGGCGATAGTAATAATATCAGGATGAGTGAGCTCTCTCATCAAATAAAACCAAGAAACACCGGGTGCAGTAGTTTCTCTTCCTTCATAGATTGCTAATATATCTTCAAGCCAAGCATGTTCAAACCAATGATCGCTTAATGCAGATGCTAAAATAAAAATATTACTACCATTTTCTCTCGAGCTCTTTATTTCAAGAAATAAATCTTCAGCAGCTTTCCAAGTAATATTATTATTAACCTCAGGATTATTCATCGTTAAAACGACAACACCATTAGGAAGAATTTCTTTATTAATAATTTTTTTCATTTGATACCCATTTGAAATTTAACATGAAAAATAAAAAAAGCCACCTAACCTAAGCTAGGTGGCTTAAAATATAACAATGTTTTTATATTAGACGTTATCTAATGCATTAGATAAATCTGCTAATATGTCATCAATATGCTCAATACCAACTGATAAACGAACATAGCCAGGGGTAACGCCTGATGCAATTTGCTCATCTTCAGTCAATTGACTGTGTGTTGTGCTAGAGGGATGTATTGCCAAGCTTCGAGCGTCACCAATATTAGCAACATGATAATGTAGCTCTAGACCATCAATGAATTTTTTACCTGCATCAACACCGCCTGATAATTCAAAGCCAACTAACCCACTATAACCGCCTTTTAGACAAGCATCTGCTCTTTTTCTAGCTTCCCCAGTTTGTAGACCTGGGTAGATAACCTTGCTCACCTTATCGTGCTTCTCTAAAAATTCAGCAACACTTTGACCATTTCTTGAATGTTCTCTTATTCTTAATGGTAGCGTTTCCAAACCTTGTAAAAATTGAAAAGCATTCATAGGACTCATAGCCCCACCTAAATCTCTAAGAATAGTTGTTCTTGCTTTTAGGATATAAGCAATTGGCCCTAGTGGTTCAGCTGCAACTGTAAATACTGCTCCATGATAAGATGGATCAGGAGTATTTAGAGCAGGCTGTCTATCACCAGCACCTGCCCAATCAAAGTTTCCACCATCAACAATAAGTCCTCCGATAGAAGTACCATGTCCACCAATATATTTAGTTGAAGAATAAACAATCACTGCCGCACCTTGCTCAAAAGGCTTACATAAAACTGGTGCTGCTGTGTTATCAACTATTAGAGGTATGCCAAATTTTCTTCCAATATCAGAAACTTCTTTAATTGGAAAAACCTCTAATTTTGGATTAGGCAATGTTTCTGCAAAATAAGCTCTTGTTTTGTCATCAGTTGCTTCTGCAAATGCATTAGGATCTTTAGGGTCAACAAATCTAACTTCTATACCCATATCCTTAAATGTATTATTTAATTGATTCCAAGTTCCACCGTATAAATCAGTTGAAGAAACAATGTTATCTCCTGCTCTAGCAATATTTTGTAAAGCGTAAGCTGTAGCTGTTTGACCAGATGCAACAGCAAGTGCTGCAGCACCTCCTTCAAGAGCAGCAATTCTTTGCTCTAATACATCACATGTAGGATTCATTATTCGAGAATATATGTTTCCTAGTTCTGATAGAGCAAAAAGATTTGAAGCATGCTCTGTTGAGTCAAACTGATAACTAGTTGTTTGGTGAATTGGAACAGCAACTGAGTTTGTTGTAGGGTCTGAACGCCAACCTGCATGTAAGGCTAGAGTTTCAGGATTTTTACTATCTATAGTCATTTTTATCTCCATTTTTTTACTGAGAGATAAAAAAACCCGGTTTTACCCGGGTATCCCCCAGTCATTTTTAGCGATTTTTTTTCACGTGGACGCAAGCCGACTGGCTCAAATCACCACGTATTCATTTCTGAATTGCCAACAACTTATAATTATTATTGTTTAAAGTCTAGTATTTTTTAAGCTCACTTATGGCTGAGTAAACTAAAGTTTGGGCTTGTGGTCTTATTGGATATCTTCCAGAAGGTATCAACTGAGTTAATAAAATTGAGAAAAGGTTTTCCTTAGGGTCTATCCAAAAAAATGTACTTGCCATTCCACCCCATGAAATTGATCCAGTTGACAAAGGTGACATAGATTTTACAGGATCAATAAGACTCGAAAATCCAAGACCAAATCCTGCACCATCATATCTTACCTCCGAAAAATTATCGTCACCCATTTCACTCATAGTTTGATTATTTGGAAGATGGTTTTCCCTCATAAATCTTACTGTTATCGGGCTTAATAATTGCTTTCCATCAAAATATCCCTCATTAAGTATCATTTGGCAGAAATTTGCATAATCAGCAAGGGTTGAGCATAAGCCTCCACCTCCTGATAAGAAATTTCTTTTTTTGGAAAAAATATCCTCACCACCCTTGTAACAACGTTTAAGCTTGTTACCCGTTTTTGAAACTAATTCCTGATAACAATCTACAAATCTATGATGTTTATCCTCAGGTACATAAAAGTCTGTATCAATCATATTCAAAGGTTTAAAAATATTATCTTTAAAAAAATCATCGAGTTTTTGTCCAGAAACAACCTCAATAATTCTGCCTAAAATATCTATAGAAATTGAATAATTCCATTTGGCTCCTGGATCAAATGTAAGAGGTAAAGATGCAGCAGCATTTGAAAACTCAGCAAGACTCATTTCTTTTTTTGTTTCAGGATTTTTCGCAGAGGCTATACCGCTAGTATTATAAAGTTTGATCACAGGGTGCCCCAACATAAATCCATATGTCATACCAGACGTATGTGTTAATAAATCTTTAATTAAGATTGGTTGACTAGGTTCTCGAACATTATAACTCTCAACGTCTCCTCCATCCCAAACCTTGATATTCTTGAACTCTGGAAGATATCTTGATACTTCGTGTTCTAAACGTAATAAACCTTTTTCATATAGCATCATTATAGCAGTAGAGGTAATTGGTTTAGTCATTGAAAAAATTCTGTAAATTGAGTCATGATTTAATTCAGTTCCATCCTCTACACTCGCAACTCCTTGTGAAGATAAATGAACAATTTGATTATCTCTTGAAACAAGGAGGGTAAAATTTGGAAGCTTTGATTTATTTAAATATGATGAAAAATAATCAGGTATGTATGCCAATCTCTGGCTATTAAAACCAAGATCAAACTCATTTTTATCGCTTTGTTTATAATTTTTTATTTTTTCTTGATACATTTACTACTCAATATTATCTAATAATTCTCGATCCAAAGTTATGTGCTTTCTTTTGAGATCTTTTATGCTTTTACAGCCTAAAAGTTGAAGGTTTCTTTTTACCTCAGAGGCCAAAACATCTATAGCGATACCAACACCCTCTTCACCTTTTGCAGCTAAGCCGTAGACCCAAGGTCTACCTATTAAACAGGCATCTGCTCCTAAGGCAATGGCTTTTACAATATCAGACCCCCTTCTAATTCCTCCATCAATTAAGATTTCAACTCTATTATTAACACTTTTAACAATACCAGGTAAAACATCAATTGGCGCAGCCGCACTATCAAGTTGTCTTCCGCCATGGTTGGAAATAACAATAGCTGAAGCTCCGATTTCTATGGCTTTTTCCGCATCAGCTGAATTCATTATGCCCTTTATCGCAAATGGGCCTCCCCACATAGAAGCAATTTCTTTTGCCTCGTCCCATGTCACTGAGGGATCAAATTGTTGATTCATATAAGTCATAATATTACTAAGATTTTTCTTTTTACCGGTAAATTTTTCTTTAACATTTGCGAATTTAACTTTTGGGCCAAAGATAAAGTTCCACCACCATGAAGGATGGAAAGCTGCATCAATAATAGAAGCTAAAGTCAAACGAGGAGGTACAGTCATACCACTTCTAAGATCTCTCTCTCGTTTACCGCCCACAGGAACATCTACTGTTAGCATTATTGCTTTATATTTTTTCTTCTTACATCTTTTTATAAAATCATAACTAATTTCTCTATTTTTCCACACATACATTTGATACCAAATTGATCCCTTCGATGCATCTGCATAGTCCTCTATATTTGTACTAGCTATAGAGGACAGTGTAGAAGGAAAATCTCTTTTTGAAGCCGCCCTTGCAACAGCTGGTTCACCCGAATGATGAAAAAGATATGAAATTGCTGTTGGCCCTAATGCGAAGGGATAAGGCATTTTTGTTCCTAAAACTTCAGTTTCTGTATCAACTTCTGTTACATCGATTAAAGCATCTGGGATAAGCTTCCATTTCTTAAAAGCTTTTCTATTATTTTTTTTTGTTAACTCGTCCTCTGCAGCGCCATCAGCATAATCAAAAACCGCTTGAGGAACTCTTCTTTTTGCAAGAAGTCTTAAATCATCAATATTGAAATATTTGCTCAAGAAAATACCCTATCCAATTAAATATTAATATCTAAGACAACTTTTATAGCACCAGATTTTCTATCTGCAGCAGTTCTAAAAGCTTCCTGAGCGTCATCAATAGGGAATCTATGAGTTATAATTTTTGATGCTAGTTCATTAAAATCGAAAAGCATTTTTGCTGCAATATCAATATCTCTTCCATTTGGTCCTAATCCATAACAACGAGAGGTATGATATGAAGCCTCTTTATTGACAGCTGGAATACCTGGAATTTTGATATCATCCCATGCAACAGCTAAGCCAATAATTTTTCCTTGAGGTTTTAAAAGCTCAATACATTTCTGAATTGCATCAGCTGATCCAACACAATCAACAACTCTATCGTAAACTCCGCTTGGCTCTTTTACGCCGCACAATTCGGCTGCTTCAAATTGATGCTCATATCTAGCATAAAGATCAACTTCACATCCCATTGCTTTAGCAGCAAAAACTGCGCATTGACCGATAGATCCGCCACCTACAACAGCCACTCTATGGCTTGATAAAGTTTCAGTTAATACATATCCATGAACAGCAACAGCTATTGGCTCAACAAGGCAAGATGTTTTTGAATCCATTTCTTGATTCAATTTAACTAATGCATGTTCTGGTACAATAATTTCTTCTGCCATACCTCCGTCAGATGTAAGTCCAATCATGTCAGCTTCCTCTGCTGAACAAAGATTATAATCTCCTGACTTACAAACATCACATTGTCCACAGTATTTTAGTGGCTCTATAGCAACAAGGGTTCCATCAGTTAAGTTGCCAGTCATTTCATGGCCGGCAATATGAGGAAAATGACCATTACTATCCAACATATGTATATCAGTTCCACAAATCCCACAGGAATTTATTTTTACAAGAACTCCTTCACCAGTTGGTTTAGGGGCATTTATCAAATTAACCTTACCTTCAGAATAATTTACAGCCTTCATAAAATTTTCCTCTTTGTGATAAATCATAATATAAGATTTAACTTGCAAATCCATACCTTAAATATAATCTCGCTAATATGGGAAATAATAGCAATACTATATATGATATTATTATTCTTGGTGCAGGTGTTTCAGGAATAGGAATGGCACACAGTTTGTTAAAAGCAAAAAATCAAACATTTTTAATCATTGAAAAAAATAACGGTGTTGGAGGAACTTGGAGAAATAATACATATCCTGGATTATGCTGTGATGTCCCTTCACATTTTTATTCTTACTCGTTTTCAATGAATCCAAATTGGTCCAAAACGTTCCCTGAACAATATGAAATACTTGAATATCTTGAGAGTGTAACTGATAAATTTAATATAAGACCACATATAAAATTTAATAGTGAAGTTAAAGAATCAAAATTTAATCAAAAGGAAAATTATTGGGAAACCTCTTTATTAAATGGAGATATTTATAAATCGCGATCATTAGTTAGTGGCCTTGGACAACTAAATAATCCTAAGTATCCAGATATAGATGGCTTAAGCGATTTTAGTGGTCACAGTTTTCATAGTGCTCAATGGGATCATGATTATAATTTAGAAGGAAAAAAGGTTGCAGTTATTGGTAATGGACCAAGTGCAATAGGCTTTATTCCTAAAATTGCTGAAAAAGTTGGAAAACTAACTATTTTTCAAAGAAGTAATAATTGGATAGTACCTAAACCTGATAGACCTTATGGAGTTTTTGAAAAATTTTGTTTAAGAAATATTCCTTTTTTAGCAAGGCTCTATAGGTTTTATTTCTATCTAATGCAGGAGAGAAATTATCTAGCTTTTTATTACAAACATAATAAAGCAGTTAAATTTTTTGAAAAAGCAGTTTCAGCTATCCTTACTAAGTTTAAATTATTTAAATTCGAAGACGTTTATAAAGCTGGTGCTTTTATGTTACTAGATGAACAAATTAAAGATGAAAACCTTAAAGAAAAACTCATTCCCGACTATCCAATTGGCTGTAAAAGAATAATACCTACAAACGACTATTATCCAGCAATATGTAGAGATAATGTTCACCTTGAAACATCATTAATAGATAAAATTGTTGATAATAAGATAATAACCAAAGATGGAAATCATCATGAGGTTGACGTAATAATATTTGGAACTGGCTTTGAGGCTAATATTTTTATTTCTCCAGTTAAAATTATAGGACTAAATGGTAAGGAATTAGATGATGTTTGGTCAAAAGGAGCAGAGGCATACAGGGGTGTAATGGTTCCAAATTTTCCTAATTTCTATATTTGTTATGGCCCAAATACTAATACCGGACATGTATCAATAATATATATGATTGAATCACAGATAATGTACATAATGAAATGTTTAGGGTTTATGAAAAGTAAGAGGCTTAGTTATTTAGACGTAAAAAATTCAGCAATGAAGTCATATAATGAAAAATTACAGAAAAAACTTAGTGAAACGGTTTGGGCATCTAATTGCGGTAGTTGGTATAAAACCAAAGAAGGAAAAATAATAAATAATTATCCTGGCTATGGAACAGAATATTATTTTATGATGTCACGTCCTGATTATAATGAGCTAAAAACTGAATAAATAATTATTTTTCGAATAAATCTGAAAACTCTTTAAAAATATTCAATATTTCTGGGTTAATTAATGCCTCGGTATTTTTAATTTCCTTACCATGAATTATATCTTTAACTGCAAGCTCAGAAATTTTACCTGATCTTGTTCTAGGAAAATCATTAACCTGAAAAATTTTTGATGGTACGTGCCTTGGACTAGCTTTCTGCCTTATAAGTGATTTAATTTCTAAAACTAAATTATCATTAAGAGTGACACCATCTTTCATAATCAAATACAAAATTATTCTTTGATCACCCTCCCAATCTTGTCCTACCGCAAGAGCTTCTTTTACCTTCTCATGGTTTTCAACATGTCTATATATTTCAGCGGTACCAATCCTTATCCCGCCAGGATTTAAAGTTGCATCAGATCTCCCTTCAACAATAAAGGTTTTTCTGCTTGTCTTGATTACAAAGTCACCATGGTGCCAAACATTTGGATATTTAGTAAAATATGCTTGCTCATATTTTTCATCGTTTTTATCATTAAGAAATTTTATTGGCATTGAGGGAAAAGGATTTACGCACACTAACTCTCCCGCTTCATTAATAATATCATTATTTGGACTATCCCATGATTGTGTATCCATGCCTAAAATTGAGCATTGAATCTCTCCCCTAAAAATTGGTAAACAAGGGTTACCGCCTACAAAACATGCTACCAAGTCAGTACCTCCTGACATTGATGATAATTGAACATCCTCTTTTACATTCGAATAAACCCAATCATACCCAATTGGCCCAAGTGGCGAACCTGTTGAAGCAATTATTCGTAAATTTGATAAGTTAAAATATTTTTTTGGATTTGCATCAGCTTTCGCAAGACTATCGATGTATTTTGCCGATACACCTAAAAAGGTAAGCTTTTCTGTATCTGCAATTTTAAATAGAATATTCATATCTGGCTCAACTGGTGATCCATCATATATTACCAATGTAACCTCTTTGGCTAACGCTGAGACCATCCAGTTCCACATCATCCATCCACAAGTGGTGAAATACATAATCCTATCATTTTTTCTAAAGTCACAATGGTATGTATGTTCTTTTATATGTTGAAGCAGTACTCCTCCAACGGAATGAACAATGCATTTTGGTTTTCCTGTTGTTCCGCTTGAATACAAAATATATAGAGGAGAATTAAAGGGGACTCGCTCAAAAATAATATTTTCCGTTTTATTATTTTCAATAATAAAGCTCCAAGATAATTCATCTAAGCCATTATTTTTATCAAGATAATCAACAAAAACTAACTCATTGATTGATGAAATAGACTTTCTAACCTCCATTGTTTTTTTCTTAATATCAAAAATTTTTCCACCATAACCATAGCCATCACATGAAATTAAAATTTTTGGCTTACTTTGACCAAACCGGTCAAGAATTCCCTCTATACCAAAATCCGGTGAACAAGAAGTAAATACAGCGCCCAAAGATGAAGAGGCTAGCATAGTAATAATTGTTTCTGGACAATTTGGAAGTAGTGTTGCTACGCAATCACCTTTTTCAACGCCTGATTTTTTCATCCATTTAGCTAATGAAGCAACCTTTTCTTTAAGCTCTTTTAAGGAAAGACTAAAACTCTCTCTTCCCTCACCATGAAAACTAATTGCCTGACGATCATCATCACCAACAAGAAGATTTTCAGCAAAATTTAGATTTGTATTAGGAAAAAAAGTGGCTTTTCTTATATCTTTATTGGGAGAAAATGCTTTCTCTTCAAAATTACCAATAACATCATTACCTATCCAAACCTCTCTCCAAAAGGCATCAAGATTATTCACACTCCAGTTGTGAAGAGAGTCATAATCGAGAGTTTCATTATCTTTTACAAAACCAAAATCTTTGCCAAGCTTCATCATTGATGAAGATTGCATAATTTCTTTATTAGGATTCCATAAAATCTTATTCATTGTTTAATAATCATATGAACAAGGCTTATTGACAATCCCATAAAAAATGACAATCTGATAATTAATTAAAATCAGGAATCTTTATGAAAAACAAACCAATTATAATAATTGGTGCAGGGATCAGTGGATTAACTCTAGCCTTAGCTCTTTTAAAAAATAATATTAATGTTTTAATTTTTGAAAAAGAAAAAGAAATTGAGCAAAGGGGTGCTGGAATAAACATAAGCCCTAATGGAACATCCATTTTATATAACCTTGGGCTAGAAAAAAAAATTAATTCTTTTGCCTGTAAACCTATAAATATAGAGCTTAGGAATTTTAATAATGGCTTCTTGCTAGCTAAACAAAACTTAAATAACAGCTGTGAAAAAAAATTTAAATATCCTTTTTTTCAAACTCAAAGGAAGGATTTAATTAACATTTTATTTGATGAAATTAATAAAATTAATTCAGAAATTATTTTTTTTGACTATGAACTCAAAGGATATGAAGAAAAAAATAATTTTGTAAGTGTAACATTTAATAATGATAAAAAAGTCGATGGATCTATAATTATAGGTTGTGATGGTATCAATTCAAAAGTAAGAAAAATATTAAACCCTGATGCTTCAAGTGAATTTTCGAATATTATTGCTTGGAGAGGTGTCGTGAAGATGAGCGATTTATCAAAACCAATAACAGAGCTTTCACCAACCATATGGATGGGAAACCAAAAACATTTTGTTCATTATCCAGTAAAAAAAGGGAATCTTCTAAATTTTATTGGGACAGTAAGAAAAGACGAATGGCATGATAAGTCCTGGCATCAATTTGGAAATAAAGAAGAGTTAAAAAGTGATTTTGGTAACGCCAATAGTATCATTAAAGAAATTATAGAAAATACTAATAAGCCCAACAAATGGGGATTATTTGATATTAAATTTATTAAAAATTGGGCATCTGAAAAAGCACTAATAATTGGCGATGCCGCCCACCCTATGTCACCTTCATATGGTCAAGGGGCAAACTGTGCAATGGAAGATGCTATAATTCTTTCGCGAATTATCTTGAGCAAGAATAATTTTGAGGGAAATCTCTCTTATTTTCAAAAAAACAGGGAGGGAAGAGTCAAAAAACTTCAAAAAAGTTCATCGAGAAATTTAAAAGTATTTCATATAAAGAATCCACTATTAAAGTTTATTATTCATTCAGGTTTATATGTTCTAAATAAAATTATTCCAATAATATTGATGCAATCAAGTTGGATATATAAATTTAATGCTTTTAATATAAAAATAAAATAACTCTTATTTTAAGGCTCTATCTAGATCACTAATAAGATCCTCTATTGACTCAAGACCAACAGATAAACGAATAAGCCCATCATCTATTCCTAATGATTCACGAGTTTCTTTTGGTATAGATGCATGCGTCATAATTGCTGGATGTTCAGCAAGACTCTCAGCACCTCCTAAGCTTTCTGCTAAAGTAAAAATCTCTAAAGTTTCTAATACTTTTTTAGCTGATGATAAACCGCCCTTAACAATAAACGTAACCATGCCACCAAACATATTCATCTGCTTCTTTGCAATTTCATGCTGAGGATGACTTGTAAGACCAGGGTAAATAGTTTTTGAAACTGAAGGGTGGCTCTCTAAAAATTCAGCAACTGCTTGAGCATTTTCTGAATGTCTTTGCATCCTTACTGATAAAGTTTTTAGGCTTCTTAAAAGAAGAAAACTATCAAAAGGCCCTGCTATACCTCCACTGGCATTTATTAAATAAGAAAGCTCATCTGATAAATCAGTTCTATTTTTTGATGTAATTGCCAAACCTCCTACAACATCAGAATGGCCACCTATATATTTAGTTGCTGAGTGCATCACAATATCAAAATCAAAATCTAAAGGTCTTTGTATCCAAGGTGATGAAAAGGTATTATCACAAACTTTAATAATTTTCTTATCATTAATCACGGATGATATTTCTTTAAGATCAGTAATTTTTAAAAGTGGATTGGAAGGAGTTTCTAGCCAAAGCATTTTTGTATTTGGCTTAATCTCTTTCAATATATTTTCACTATTTGAAAAATCTACAAAACTAAAATTTAGAGATGATGTTCTTTTTCTAACATCCTCCATTAACCTATACGTTCCTCCATAAAGATCATCTGAGGCTATTACATGGTCACCAGCATCAAGTAATTCCAAAATAGTTGATGTTGCTGCCATTCCAGAGGCAAATGCAAATCCTGAGTCACCACCCTCCAGATCTGCAATACAATCTTCAAGAGCCTTTCTTGTTGGGTTAGATGTTCTAGAATATTCATAACCTTTATGAACACCTGGACTTTCTTGTTCATAGGTTGATGACGCATATATAGGCGTCATAACAGCACCAGTAACTGGGTCACTTTTCTGACCAGCATGAATAGCCCTAGTATCAAATCCTGATTTATCTTTAGCCATAATTACCTCTTATACATCTTTCTTTAAATATGCTAATAAATCAACTTTTGTTAACAATCCAATAAAAGTATTGTTTTCCATAATCATTGCAAAATTTTCATTTTCCAAAATTTTAGATAATTCATCAATAGAAGCTTTTGAGTCCAATAAGTTTATTTCTTTAGACATTACGTTAGATATTTGATCTGAAAAACCTTTCTTATTATTGAGACAATTTTTTAAAATATCTTTTTCTTGAATAACACCAACTATATCACCTTCATCAATAACTGGGAGTTGAGAAATATTTGAGTTTCTCATTCTATTATAGGCAGTAGCAACTGTATCATCTTCTTTAACGCTAACAACTTTTCCTTGATCAGCTCGCATTACGATAAGGTCACTTAAATCATTCTTTAGATTACGCTTATCAAGGCCATTATTAGTAAGCCAGGCATCATCAAAAGCTTTGGAAAGATATTTATTGCCTGTATCACATATTAAAGTAACAACTCTTTTTGGTTCTGTTTGAGCCCTGCACCATTCTATAGCCCCAGCAACTAGTGTCCCGGCTGAAGATCCAGCTAGAATACCTTCCTTTTTTAGTAAAATATCTAATGTTTCAAATGCAACACTATCATGAATAGTTACAGCATCATCAACATACGAAAGATCTAAAATATCTGGAATAAAATCTTCTCCAATTCCCTCAACAAGCCACGATCCACCCTTATACTCAAAAGATCCTTTTTTAACAGCATCGTAAATAATTGAACCAGCTGGGTCAGCCGCAACAATTTTTGTTTTCGAAGATACACTTTTTAAAAATTTCCCTACACCTGTTAGAGTTCCACCAGAACCAACTCCAGCGACGAAAGCATCAATATCATGCTCCATTTGTTCCCAAATCTCTGGGCCTGTTGTTTTTTCATGAGCCAGGACATTAGCCGGATTTCCAAATTGGTTTGCATAAAAAGCACCTGGAGTTTCTTTAACAATTTTCTCAGCAACATTATGATAATACTCAGGATGTTCTATTGATACATCAGATCGAGTAAAAATTATCTCGGTTCCTAATGCTTTAAGATGCAGAATTTTTTCTTGGCTCATTTTATCTGGAATAACCAGTATTACCCTATAGCCTTTTAAAACACCTATTAAAGCTAAACCAAGCCCAGTATTTCCTGCTGTAGCCTCTACGATAGTTCCACCATCACTTAATAATCCATCGCGTTCTGCCTGTTCAATTATAGACATTGCTACACGATCCTTGATGGATCCACCTGGATTTTGAGACTCCATTTTTACAAATAAGCTACATAAACCAACATCAATATTTTTAATTTCCAATAAAGGTGTATTACCAACCATTTCTAACAATGAATGATTTATATCTGGAAGCGGTAATTGTTTCATTTTATAACCTCAAATTTGGCGGTCCCTAGAGGATTCGAACCTCTGACACCTGGTTTCGAAGACCAGTGCTCTATCCAGCTGAGCTAAGGGACCTAAAAAATTTTCATTAATAAATCACCCTAGTAACATTATATTACTCTTTATAATAAGAGGTATATAATTTAAATCAAAAAAAAGCCCATAACTATAATACTAAAAGCATTATATGTTACAGGCTTAATAAATTCTAAATATAATTATTCAGATTCTGCTTTAGGTTCACCTTGGCTTAAGTTACCTGCAGCCATTTTGCCTCTATTTTCGACTAATTCGAAATTTACTCTATCACCTTCATCAAGACTTCCTAAACCAGATTCTTGAACTGCAGTAACGTGAACAAATACGTCAGCATCGCCTTCATCAGGTTCGATAAAACCAAAACCTTTATTAGCGTTAAACCATTTAACTGTTCCTGTTGGCATAATTATTACTCCTTTTTAATATTAATAATTTGAAAAAAACAAAGTCCTATCGTGCTCATAACTGTTATCTGTTTACTTAAACCTTACAATTAAAAAGCAATGCAAAACATTCTTTAGTAATTTAGGACTTACTTAAAAAGAAATTATAATTTTGAGGGATTACTCAGATTCTTCTGACGCTTCTGCTTCTTCTGCTTCTGCTTCTTCTGCTTCAGTTTCTTCAACTTCTGCTTCTTCTGCTTCTGCTTCTTCTGCAGGTGCTTCATCACTATCTACTTTAGCTAGTTTTTCAGCCGCCATTCTTCCTCTATTTTCAACGAGTTCAAAGCTCACCTTATCTCCTTCATTAAGAACATTTAAACCTGAGTCCTTAACGGCAGTAACGTGAACAAAAACATCATTTTCACCATCATCCGGTTCAATAAAGCCGTAACCTTTACGACCATTAAACCATTTAACTGTACCTGTAGGCATATTGTTTACTCCATTCTTCTCTTTCATATACTAAAAAACTACTTTAAGACAATAAAAAAATTAAATAATTGAATCTAATGGATAAAATTAATAAATTCATTTTTTTAAGAAAATAACAAAAAAATGATTTAAAAGACTAAAATGCCTGAGAAAAATGAGATATTAGTAGCAGCATTATACAAATTTGTAGAAATAAGTGATCTACTATCCTTACAGGATAATCTTTATAATATTTGTGAAGAAAATAATATAATGGGAACTATTCTTATTGCCGATGAAGGAATAAATGGCACAATCTCAGGAAAGCATAATGAAATAAAAGAAACTATTTCATCACTCACAAGCGATGATAGGTTTTCTAATATAGAAATCAAATATTCTTCAACAGATAAACAACCCTTCCATAGAATGAAAGTCAGATTAAAAAAAGAAATTGTAACTATTGGGCTTCCTGAAATTAACCCCAATAAAAAAGTTGGAAAATATGTTAAGCCAGAGGATTGGAATAAATTGATATCCGATCCAAACGTAGTTGTTATTGATACGCGTAATAAATATGAAACTAAAATTGGATCTTTCCAAAATGCCCTAGATCCTGAAACATCATCTTTTAGGGAATTTCCTGATTGGGTAAAAAAATTCAAAAACTCAGAAGATAATACTAATAAAAAAATTGCTATGTTTTGTACTGGAGGAATACGGTGTGAAAAAGCCTCTTCCCTAATGAAAGAGGAGGGTTTTGAAGATGTCTACCACCTTCAAGGAGGTATACTAAAATACTTAGAGACAATTGATAAAGAAAATAGTCTTTGGAATGGTGAATGTTTTGTTTTTGACCAAAGGGTGTGTCTCACAGATGAATTAGAAGTTGGATCCTATAAAATGTGTTTTGCTTGTCGAATGCCAATTACCGAAGAAGAAATGCAAAATGAAAAATATATAGAAGGAATAAGTTGTATTTATTGTTATGATAAAACAACAGAAGAAAAAAAAGAGCGTTTCGGCTCACGCCAGAAACAAATACTTTTAGCTAAAGAAAGAGGTGAAAAACATCTTGGCGGAAAACAAACAAAATAATCATATCCTTTATTCCTTTAGAAGATGTCCATACGCAATGCGTGCTAGAATGGCAATAGCCATAAGTGGTCAACAAGTTGAATTTCGCGAAGTTATATTAAGAGATAAACCGCCATCAATGATTGAATTATCTCCAAAAGGTACAGTTCCGGTTCTTTCTTTGAGTTCAGGACAAGTTATTGATGAGAGCCTTGATGTTATAGATTGGGCCCTTAACCAAAATGATCCTGATAACTGGCTTAGATCAAGCCAATCAGAAAAAACATTAGAATTAATCCATACAAATGATAATGAATTTAAACATCATTTGGATAGGTATAAATATTCAAAAAGATATGACAATGAAGACCCTCTTATTCATAGAGAAAAATGTTTGATTTTTATTAATGAACTTGAGGAGCAATTAAGTGCCTCTCGATTTCTTTATGATGATGAAATTTCAGCACTAGATATTTCAATCCTTCCATTTATTCGCCAATTTCGAATAGCTGATATGGATTGGTTTGACTCATTACAAAAACCTAATATTCAAAATTGGTTAATGAAATTCCTTGAATCTAAATTATTTAAAAGCATAATGATGAAGTATGAAAAGTGGGAGGAAGGGGATGAAAAAATTTTCTTTCCTAATTGAAGAATAAAAATAAGGTTAGGCCATGCTAAAACACCTAAATAATTACACGCCAGAAGAATTTGAATCACAAAAACATCCTTTTACTATTAAGAGATTATCGACGACTATTGGTGCTGAGCTCTTAGACATCGACCTTAAAAGAGATTTATCCCAAGAAGAAAAAGATCATATATATGACGCCCTTCTTACCTATAAGGTAATATTTTTTCGTGACCAAGATCTTACTACTGAAGAACATTTAAAGTTTGGTCAGTATTTTGGGGAATTAGAAATTCATCCGTTTGCTCCACTTGGTACTAACCGAGATGATCATCCAGAAGTACTTAGAATAACGCATGATGAAGGCAACAAACCAAAAGAAAATGCATGGCATTCTGATGTCACCTGGCGTATGGAGCCATCCCTTGGATCTATATTAAGAATGGTTGAAACCCCTCCTGTTGGAGGTGATACCTTGTTTGCAAACATGGAAGTTGCTTACGAGAATCTAC